>ERZ1034680.744-NODE-744-length-14310-cov-6.235005_pt1 | contig 14310 bp, 21 predicted proteins | sample MGYA00520639_ERZ1034680 | MGnify/ENA primary metagenome ERZ1034680 (study PRJEB33766, sample SAMN09781760) | gut metagenome | biome: gut microbiome | host: Homo sapiens | place: Madagascar | study: EMG produced TPA metagenomics assembly of the PRJNA485056 data set...
AACCAGGACTGCGTCCTTTACACCATGGAAGACGGCACCCGGTACCTGAAGCTCCCGAAAACAAGGCTGGTGCTGGATCCGGGGCCTGTGCCGGAAGGCGGCCGCCTGAAGGAAGTAAAGGCCGTCCCGTATTACGGGGACTTCGTGGTTATCTGTATTTTTGAATGCTCGGACGCAGAAGCTGCATCTGGTTACCCGCATGCCTGCGGGATTGATTTCGGCGTGGACAACACCGCAGCCCTCGTAAGCAGCAGCGGATGCTGCGTGCTGTACAAAGGCGGTGCTGCCAAGGCCGCAAACCAGTGGTACAATAAACAGATGGCAGCCTTACGCTCCACAGTCATGCAGGGGCATTCCCCGGAGGATGCGGCCCGGCTGGGTCTGCTCCATACCAGGCAGATGGAAGCGCTGTCCCTGAAACGGGACCAGTTCCTGCGTGACTGTTTCCATAAAATCAGTGCGGATATCGTCCGCTTCTGCCTGGAAAACCGGATCGGCACCATCGTGCTTGGAGTGAACAAAAACTGGAAGCAGGGCTGTAACCTCGGCCGTGTCAATAACCAGAACTTTGTCCAGCTGCCGCTGGCCACGCTCCGCTTTATGCTGCGCTGTAAGGCGGAACAGGAGGGGCTGACGGTCCTGGAGCAGGAAGAATCCTACACCTCAAAAGCGGACCTGACCGCTGGGGATGCCATCCCGGTTTACGGGAAGGAAGGGGACACAAAACCCCGTTTTTCCGGTAAGCGCATCGGCCGTGGGCTATACCGCACCCATGACGGAAAAGCCATCAATGCAGACCTGAATGCTGCAGGCAACATCCTGCGCAAGGCCTTCCCGGATATCTTCAAAGGGGCAGGCTTTGCCTTCCTGCAGGACATCCTGGTCCGGAATTATACGGGGTTAAACAAACGTATTCCCGCAGAAGGGATAGGAGCCGCGTGAACCAGCTTGTACGGGTAATCTGCCCAAAAGGGCAGGTCAACTGTACGGATACCACCTCCATTCCGTCAGAAATGCGGGTGGTAGTTCATTTGGATTTTCTTTCTTGCAGGCGATCTCAACTTCTTTTTTCGCCCAGTCCAACATATTACTCATTGTCGTGTTCTCCTTTCGCTGGTAAATATCTCAATATGCACGTTTTACAAATGCGTTCCTTCAAAAACTTACTAGGAATATCGTGCCACACCTCGCATCTTCTATATGGCTCCATCCAAACATATCTTTTGCAGCAATTACACATCACCGGAAAAACGGCAAATCTGTTACAATTTGTTTTCATTGTCCTCCTATTCTTGCTGTTAAGATCTGACCAAATGACGGCAAATAATAAATATCCACTTTGTCTTCTACTGGAATTTCTTTTCCGATCACCAGGACTTTTACTGGATCCAAGCGTTTACACATCTCACGAAATCCTTCCTGATAACATTTTCGTCCTTCTTGCGAAAAACATCCATTGGTACTAATTGCCAATGTTGAGTGCAGCGGCAGTCCGTCAAAACACCAACTATAAGTTTCACGATCGCCCCATCCTACTGTGGGAATAACTGATATTCCATTCATCTCGAACCAATATCCCATGGCTCTGCTGCGGTATGTCTGCCAGATCTGCATAGCTTTTGGCATTGAGTCATAACTACTGAAATCCGGGCTGCAAACATAACGGAAATTTTTCAGGATCTCAAGATATTGTTCCGGATGGGACCATATGCGTTCAAACTTTTGATCGTCAATGAAAAAATGGCATACAGCCTTCCTGGGATTTCGTTCTTTTTTAGCCAAATTAAAAGGTACTGCCGTTATTTTCCGCAAATCAGCATTAATTGGATGGATGGCGGGGAAGTCGTACTCCCCCACCAGTTCTGCCCCATATATCAGCCGTTCTCTCATCATGTCGTTCGCTGTGTTAATTTCACAGAACATCCGCAGCCCTTTCTTCACAGTTGATGCACATTCCTTTGGTTACCACAGTTTTTCCTTTCACCCGTATTGATTTCGGGCAGTCCGGTGTTACATATATCGCTACCGTTCCAGTAGTTACAATCTTTTTACAGGTTCTGTTTTTGTTCTTTTCTACAAAATCCTTTACATGATAGGGTTTGTGTTTCATCTGGTTTTTTGCTGCTTCAGGAATGCATTTTTCAGCTGCCATATCTACACGATGCACATTTATCTGTTTCTGAGTTTTTGTCAAATGTCTTTTATGCTCCATAATTACTCCTGTTCTATCTCATACTGCGGATTCCCAAACTTCCATTATACCCGGCTGTTTCCAGATCTTTTTTCATGTCCTTGTATTCCTTGTCCAGCGCTGCGCCGGTTGCTCTACTTCTTAACATTACGATCCCATCTTCCAATGTTGCATCTTTCCCCTGTTCGATCAGGTGTTTTACTGCTTCATGTTTATCCATTATCCGACATCCTCTTTCCAAGTGCTTCTTTCAATGCCGCAATAACTGTGTAGTCCAGCGGACTAATGCTTTCCGGTTTCTCTGCCTTTCTAAATTGCAGCTTTAACAGTTCACTTTTCAATGCGCTGCTGATCTTCAATGGTTCCAACGGGTCGCTCATATTATCCAGGCACTGCGCCTGGCACGCTCTAGCCGTCTGCATTGCTTCCAGACACTCCTCTGGTGTCCCGATCTCTTCATACGCTCCCAGCTTCTGAATTACCATAAAAGTAATTTCAAAAAACAGTTCGTATGTTTTGTATGGGCTTATAATCGCATCATTCCTGCTTTTCAAGTTGTACCGTGCTGGGGAAAATGCTTCCCCAGCATCCTCGGTCAGGCGCGCGGTCATAAAATTGATGTTTTTCATATCTTCAACTTTCTTCATTACATTCCATCTCCATAACTTCGTTTGTGTATTGTTCAAGTTCTTTCTTCATTTTAAACATTACCGGATTATTTTAATTTCAACATTTTCCCGTGCTTCCGATGCCGCCACGATCCGGATTTCCGAGTTTTTCTACTTCTAAAAACTCAATTTCTGGCTGATGTTTGATGATCCGAAACTGGCAAATTCTATCACCTTTTCTGATTAAAGTTCCAGATCTTCCATTGATCATCTTCATTCCCACCAGACAAAATGCTGGAAAGTGCCACTGATCCCCGTCTCCGCAGTAGCTCTCATCGATTACACCCACATGATTTGTTAAGATAATTCCCCAATGTTTGAATGTTGATGATCTAGGAACCACAAGAGCTTCATAGCCTTCTGGAAGCTGCATTGCAACACCAAGTGGTATAAGGCACTTCTCTCCTGTAGGGATGAATACGTCCTTCGCTGCACAAAGATCGAGCCAATCTCCGATCTTGCTTTTATAAATGTGTGGAACATCTGCAAAATACTTAATTTTTATGGTTTCCATCAATCTACCTCCATTTTCACCGTCACAATCCGGTATGTGCATCTTCTCCCGCCACCACGCATTTTTAATTTACCATTTCGATACAGCCATGCTCTTTTCAGAACTGTGTTGGGAGAAACACCCAGTTTTCTGGCCAACAGCGTCGAACTTTCTTCAACCAACAATGGTAATTCATATTCATCTGATGTTACTGCCATCCATAAATAGTGTTTTTGTGCCATTTACATCACCCCCACTGTTCTGCCATTGCTTTTGCTATTCCAGGAAAAGTTTTACTTCTTACTTTTGCTCTCACAGCTTGACCGCCAGTTATATTTTTGATCCCCTCACACCAACCAATCCTTTGGCCTTTACATTTTTCGCCCTGGCAAATATATTGTGGTTCTGGAACTGGCAAATTATTTTTTCTATCAAGCACGGGAAGATTTTTAAGCCACAAACATGTTCTCTTCTGGAAATAATTCTCCGTATCGTTTTTACTACTAGCAAAATAATACGGATGAATAATTTGATTTGGTTTTCTCCAATGTGTATTCATATACCCCACTGGATTTTCAATGGCAATTCTCTCACAATCTGCATTTGCTATTTTTAAGAAAAATTGTTCTGCTTCATTTCTTTTTTCAATTCTGGCAGCTACTTTTTCTGCTGGATTACATTTTAATGAGTAATGCCGTGTTCCTGCGGATGTAAGATATGTACATGGTGGAAATGCGAGTATCATATCCCATTTCCCGTCTATTTTATGTTTAATTCCATCTGTTGTTTCAAACTCACAATTCCCATCCAACAAAGGAATAACATCTCCCATAACGTGCCATTCAGGATGACCACCGGAACATTCGATTATGTCACAGCTATATGCTTCATGTCCCTTTTCTCTGAAAGCCTTGCATACTGTCTGGCTTTCCTCACAAGCTATCAATATTTTCATTTTTCAAAAGAAGCCGATGCGCATCTTCCCGGGAAGCTTCGGTCTCCTTTCTTATTTTTTGCTTATTCTTTCCAGTTCATCTAATGTATCCAGAATGAGTTTTTTACACAGTTCTGTCTTATGTTTTTTGTAAATATTGTTGGCTTCTTGCATTAATCCCAACCAATATTGATCACTGTATTCAACATCTGAATACCTTTTGAAAAATTTCCAGCAGTCCGTATAAATGTCAAAATATTCTTTCAATTTTTCTTGATCCATTCCCATCCCTCCTAAAATGGGATATCCATTCCATCTGCATCTTCAAAACCGTTGGAATTGTCCCAGCTATACTGCTTGTTTGGATCGTCGCCTTGCCCATATATACGTTTTGATTTTTCGTCATAACTCAGGATGTACCCGCCAAAATTAGTCTTGCCAAATACTCTGTTTTTCGAAAGAATTAACTTTCGCTGACTTTCATCCATAATGCCATTATCTATCTCCGTTTGGCTGCCACGATCGTAACTCAACGTAATTCCGGCAAGATTTGTGATATCTGCTGAACCACTGATTTCGTCATTGACATCCTGAACCATTGAATTTTTCCTTCTGTGTGCTACCAGCAGAATGAGAACATCATATTTTAATGCTATGTTTGTTAATTTTCGAACAAATCTTCCTTGCTGCTCAAATTTGTCTGTAGATGGCTTTTCATCAATGTACATAGCAGTCATCAGGTTGTCGATCAAAACCACTTTTATGCCGTATTGCATAATCACATTTTCTACGGTTTTCAGCAGATCCTCTTTCTCATCTGACTCAACAATGCTGCTGTCATAAATAAAGGCTTTGTCATGATACCAGGCATTTATCAGTTCTTGATTTTTGTTGGTAATAAATCGGTTCACACCAAATTCTGTCTGATTTTCAATAATGTGATTACGCCCGGCCACCTGAAAGTCGAACCAGCTTTTATACATATAGTTTGGCAGTTCTCCGGAATAAGTAAATGTCGAGTATCCTTGTTCAATGGCTTCTGCCATAAGCTCACTCGTGAAGGTAGATTTACCGTCCCCGCGTTTTCCAGCTATAATACAGACTATGCCAAATGGGATCCCGCCATACAATGTTCGATCAAGAGCTTTTATTCCTGTTTTGAGCTTTGGCAAATTGTAAATATTGACACTCTCAACATCTGACAACTGCTTGACTCTCTTGATGGGAATAAGTTCTGCTTGATTTATCGCAGTTATAATTGCTTCTGGACCATATTTTCGCAAGATGTCATTAGCATCTTTGCACCCTTTATAATCTTGTTCTCTAACTGCCTTAATTTTATTCGGAAATCTCTTTTTTATGTCTTCCAGAAGAGTCATGGATCCCTTTTCAAAATCCCCAAATACTATTATTTCCTGGAATTTTGTCATCCAATCAAAACAATATGGAACCCATGTCATACCTTTTGCGCCATTTGGAACTGATACAGCATTTTCAATTCCGGCTGTTGCCACTGCTAATGAGTCCAGCTGTCCCTCTGTCAAGATAAGGCGGTCAAAATTTGTACATTGCTTCATACCGAAAAGAATTGGCTGACAACCTTCTTCGCACCATTCTTTATTTTTGTCACGTTCTTTGTCGTAATCTGTTTTTCGATATTTCACAAATTGTAGCTTCCCATTTTGGTCGTAAAACGGAAAGACCAAGATGTTTTCATGAGCTGTTTGTACAGTAATTTCATATCGCGCTGCCACATCTGCGGATATTCTTCGACTTTCCAGATACGTTATGGCTGGCTCTTTGGGAATGATAGGTTTTTCTGGAGTCTTGAGCTTTTTATACTTTCTTTTAGGTCGGTAATACTCGTCCACTTCGGTTCCAAGAGAGAAGTCATAGTCTCGACTCAACGTAATCATGTTCCCAGAGACGCCACAAGAGGCTCTAAGGCACTTAAATTGTCCAGTGGCAAGATTTATCGAAAATGTTTTTACATTGCCTCTAGTGGGCGCTGGACGGCAGTACGGGCATGTCTTGAAAAAGAGTTCGCCGTTATGTGCCTTAGCTTCAATTCCTACATGCCGTGCAAATCTGAAAGCATCTTCTTGTTTAAATTCATACATTCATCCAATCGTCTCCCACTACACCACATTCTGGCTCCAAGTTGTTGTCATTCGGTTCCAGATCAGTATCCTTGGTTTTCTGTGGCTGTTTTGGTGCGATTCCATAATTTCCGTCTAAGACCTTCGGAAAGTTATTGGGGCGCACAAACCAGTCAAAAGTAATAGTCCAGCCATGATTGTTGTTGCCTTGCAGATACGGGCTGTACTTGATATTTTCGATTGCCCGTAAAATATCATTTACCCCGTATTCTTTTGCCCTGGCAATCAACCATTCGTATCTTTGCGTTCCAGATACAATCTTGGTAATGTTTTTGACCTGAGCAGCCGGAATTGAATTCCAGGCTTTTACGATACAATCAATATCGGCTTTGCCAATTCTACCATTTCCCCCCATAGTATTATTATCTGGTATTATATCTGTTATTATATCTGTTATTATATCTGGTATAGGTTCGTCCTTTTGTTCACTTCTATTCGTCCTTTCGACGCTTCCATTTGCCCTTTCGCCAAATGACATTTGTCCTTTCGACAAGTCGAGGGGCTTGTGGTGTAACAGATCCCAACCAGCATCTGTAATGGCATACCATTTTGTTCTGTCATATGCCGATTTATTAAATTCTCCTACAATAATCAGCCCTGCTTTTTTCAACTTATCAATGTTGTTCCGGATCTGTTTTTCTCCCATATACGGGAACAGTTCTCTGAAAGCTTTTACACTGCTATATGTCCAATAGATGCCATTAAAACAGTGCTTTTCACAAGCCATATTTTTCTGGATCCAGAAACTCAGATGTTTCAGAATAATTGCCGACTCAATTCCGTATTCTTTCGCAATTTCGACATCGAAAGAATGTTCCATATTACTCACCTCCCAGCAATTCCAAAACTTTTCTTCCTGCTTCCTTAGGATGGCAAAAAACAAATTCTACGCCATATTTAAGCTGCAATGTCAGCATTGCTTTTGCCAGGGTACTACCCGCAGTCGGTTTTCCTTTTGGCAAAGCTATATTCGTCCATTTTCCCTGTGAGTGCATATAAGCGATTTTGTTATATCTATGCATTCTAGGGTTAATCCAATGAAAAACATCATTGACAGAGTGGATACCATCTTCATTCTCTACTAACACATACAATTTGATGCCATTATTTTGTGCAAGAATGCATTCATCCCGAAATCTCGTGTGCTGCGGACCGCAAACGTTTCCCACAATCTCCATCATGTCTTTTTTAGTATCAACAGCCATGTTGTATGTGCCCAGAAAATCTAATTTTTTTATTGCAACTCCCCGCTTACTTTTTCTGGAAATTACATCTTCTACTTTTTCGTTTATCAAAATATAATCTCCACATGGAAGCGGATACCGTATGCATTCAATCTCCCTGGATGCCCAATAACGATGTTTCAAAATATGTTTGTCCCCATGTCCGATCTGCTGTCCGCAGTCTTCAATTAACTTCATCTTTTTTGACCACCCTTCGTTTATATTCACGGTCCTGATATGGTGTATTAATATAGTTTTCAGTATCCTTCTGTTTTGATAACAACTGCTTAAGCCGTTTCAAGCAACTTTTATTCATTGGATCACATCCCCACTCATGAACCTTTTCCCACATCTTGAACCGGTCTTTTTCAATACGGCGCTGGCGCAGCTCTTTCTGCCACGCCGTTGCCAATTTGCCTCTTTCCGATTTGTTTGCCGCATCTTCCAGATCATGTGTCCAATCATATGTTCTTGAGTCGTAAAAGGATATTTTACTTTTTGCATCTTCATACTCAGTATGGCTTTCCTCTATCAGATCAAGGAAATCCTGAATAATTTCACTCGGGCTTCTTTCGTTCATTTTTGTCCCTCCTACTCATTAATTAAATGGCAAACTTTCCTCAATTCCATCCGGAACATTGATAAAACCATCCTTATCGGGCTCTGCCTTCTGACTGTTTGTGACTGTTCCTGAGTTTGCAGACTTGCTTTCCGCAAATTCCTGCTCGTCAACTATGACATCCGTTGTATAGACTTTCTGCCCATCTTTATTCGTATAACTGCCTGTCTGGATATGACCACAAACAACGATTTTTGTTCCCTTATGCAGATACTTCTCGGTGAACTCCGCACTTTTTCCGAAGCACTGACAGGAAATAAAATCTGTGTTCTGCTCTCCTTCTTTCTTGAACTTTCTATCAACGGCAAGTGTATACCGGCCAATTGCAATAGGTTTCTCGCCCTGTGAATATTTGATTTCGGGATCTCTTACTAACCTTCCCATAAGTATTACTTTATTGATAAGTCATTCCTCCTTTTACTCAAAATGGACATTTGCCACCCAGATTGATTTCTGTGCCCTTTCCAGCCACAAAAACCGGACACTTGACTACTTCCTTGGCTTTTGATATAAACTCCGCAGAATTGGCGTTTAACGCGCTCAAATGGCAAAGAACTACATTTTCAAGATAGATACTATTGTTGTGTTTGAGAAAATCGCATGTGGTCTCTATACTCATATGCCCCTTGAATATGTGTTCGGTATTTGCATCGTCCAAATCTACGTATCTCGGATCGTAATTTGCTTCAACCATGATGTGATTAATTTTTTGATTTTTGAAACTATATTTGCAGTATTCGAGATCTGTTAAAAACAATAGTTTTCCCATTTCTCTGTGTTCTACCAGATACCCGTAACACTCAATATTCGGCTCATGCGGCACATTAAAAGGCGTTACTGTAAAATTGCCTATCTTATATCTTTTAAGCGGCGATATGGCCCTTGTAGCTGTCCCTGCTGCCATTAACGAGGCTTCTGTTCCAGCTGCTGTATAGACTGGAATACCATAATCCACAAAATTTTTTGCATATTTTGCATGATCGCTCAACCATGCTCATGCGAAATAATGCATCCAACGACATCAGCAATACGCCAATCTATCATTTTTTTAAAATCAATGAATTTTACTCCTGCTTCAATAGCAAGAATTTCATTATTGTTGCTAATTAAGGCGTAAGAATTACCCGCAGACGATGAACCGCAACATCGCAAAAGCATTAGATCACCTCCTTCCAAAAAAATTCTTTTCTTACATCAATGACGTTCCGTGTCTGTTCTAACAGCCTCCGGTTGCGATATTATTCTCATGATAAGCTCCTACTTATTTGAAAATTTCCGGCATCTCATTGTCATTTTCAACAATTTCTGTAGCACTTGTTTCTGCCACAACAAAAGGTTCTGAATTAGCGTTTTCCGCAATTTCTTCTTGTGACTGCTGATATCCCTCGTCCAGTTGCAGCAACGACTGTGATGCAAAATTGCTGAAATTTTTTGGGTATTTTTTTATGGCATTGTTTCTCATTTTTCGTTCAATCATAGCCTCTGGTGTATCAAGCCATGCAGCACTGATGTATGGTCTGGCGATTTCACAATTCAACATTTCATCAACGGTGCCACACTGCCTAAGCGCCTCGTAAATCTCCTGTTTTTTTGCTTCTATTGCTTTCTTCTGATCTCCTGTTGCATCGTACTTTTTCCCACTTTTTACCAGTCCGAACGTTTCATTCATCAGGTTATTTCGGATATGTGCAAACAGGTTAGTTTTAACGCTTTCTCGTTCTGCAATCAGATATTCTACGGATCCATCTACCATTTCTACCGGATATACAATTCTAACTGTTTTCAGGGACTCTCCAATTTCTTCCCATTCTGGCGGAGTAGTTTCCAGTCCTCGGTGCTTGGGATACTTAAACATGTCACCTTCTCTGACTTTCCATACCGGATATACTTTTTTTACGTTAACTCCGAACTGTCGAAGAATAGCGTCATTTCCGTCTCCTTCAATACCGAGTTCAACTTCTTTATGCCAATTTCCGTCAGCTCCCTGCTTACTTCTAAGCTGGAAATAACACTCCCTCGGAACTGCATTGGCATTCAACCGTAAGCTTGCAACCTGTCCAATAACCTGCCGCAGATTAGACCCCTGCAAATTTTCCATCACTTCTTTATTGGTTGTCACCAGATTGTATATACCGCTCATGGCTGCCATAACACACTGCTTAGAATAATCATCCATAGAAAGACCATGTTCTGCAAAATCTCGCTCCATAAGCCCTGTATATTGGTTAGAATAATAGGATAATTTTGTGTTCATCTCCTGCTTTATTGTTAATTCCTGTTTTTTTACGTCTGCCATGCTTAACCCTCCAATTTTTCAAATTCTTTTAGCTGCTCTGCTAATTTTCTGCATTCATTTGCCACATATTCTTCTGTGCGAATAATATCTCCATCATAAAGCACCGGAATTTGAATATCTAAAATTCTTTCAATCGCTTCCCTACGTTTTGGAAACTGCTTGATCGCATACTCGTAATCACACTTATCTCCTGCATGTCCGCAATCAAATCCAAACCACCACAAATCACTTTCAATTGGATAACATGAATGTTCTCCGCCATCTGCGTATGTAATGCCGCCGTGACACTGAAAATATGCTTCAATGCGGATTCTTTCATCTGCATCCAGGCAAGCACCAAGCAAAGGGAAAATTCCACTTACTGCTCTGTCTCCAATGTCAGCTTTCTTAATTTTGAGGTGGTCGCTATAATCTTTTCCATATAACGGATGATCCTTTGGAATACCAACATAACCGCATCTGTACCCGATATTTCCAAATATGACAACGCATTTATAGCCTGCGTGTTCAAACTCACGCTCGACAACGTACCGTTTCTCCGACTCTTCATATTTCTTCACAACCGTCACCTTATCAGCACCGTAAGTTTTCACCCACTTCATATCCACGCTTTCATCCGTGACCACCATCTTTGAACCTTTAGCATTTACAACCGTGTCACCGGCTTTTACGAAATCTTCGGTGCGGTATACATAGCTCCTGGTGCTGTTTGGAAATTTTGCTTTGATATAATTCATCTTATATCCCCCTTTACTTTCAACTGCTTATCATCTGATACGCTCAAAAGAATTAACTGTGCATCCATATCCGGTATATTAGAGTCGTTCACTGACTCCGCATTATCAATAAAAATAGGGCAATTTACACCATATAACTCACTTAATGTCTGAATAATTTCCAGCCCGGCAACAATCCTATGACCATTATTGGCACTTGAATATGGCACTCCGTTGATCGTACATTCACAACATTCTTTTACTCCACCGTTAATCTGCGTATCAAACAGTTTCCACGATATAGTCTTGAACTTGTTGTTGATCTGATTTGAAATGGTTTGCATTTTGTAGCGAGTAAATTCTTCCAGAAGATAGTTCATCTGTTCTGCATGTCCTATTTTCTCTTTTATGTTTTTCAGCTGACTCTGCAATTCTTCAATCCGTTCTTCGACAGCAGATGTATCAGCCCCCGCAAGTTTGCGTTCTGTATCCAGCAACTTTTCCCTCAAACAATCAAGCTTTTCCTTAATTGCAAACCGGCTACTATCGGGTGTTACCTTAATTCCATCATGTTTTCGAAGTAACAAAATAAGTTCTTCATATTCCTGGTTGCCAGACATATCAGGAGTATCGGGCAAATCTCTCAGCTTTTTTTCCAGATCATCAATGTCTTCGTTGGCTTTAGACGCATCTTCTTTATTTGCTTTGATTTTTAACTTAATAGATGCTATTTCATTGGTGAGGTCCTTTATTCTTTGTACGGTTGCTGTACCATCATCCACAATTTTTTTGATATTTTCCTCTTTTTTCTGAGAAAATGTCTCAAGATCATGCTGGTATTTTTCGTAATTTGCTTTTTCCTGCTCATCGTGCTCTGAAATTTTCTGCTTTTTTAAATCTTCTGGCAAAAACTGTCCGCAGGTAGGGCACACTAATGTGTCAGAATTTATAGGTTCAAGCGGAACATATTCATGGAATCGTTTGCTTTTTTCGACCCTCCAATCATTCTGGAGCTGTTCCTTTTTAGACTGTAATCTTTCTACAAGAGCAGTTTTACTTTCAAAATCAAATTTTGCCATATTTATTTTTAAAGTAATTTCATTGCATTTCTGCTTTGCCTCGATAATTTTCTGCTGTAAATCATGTTTTGTGGCATTCGTATCTGCGTAAGCTGCCTGCTCCAACTCATGTATCTTGGTTTTCAACTGGAAAATTTCATCTGACTGTTTTCGTTGTTCTTCATATGCTTTTTCACTATTGTCAAGTGCTTCTTCAACTGCTGAAATTTCTTCTTGTAATATCTTTTTCTGCATTTCAAGCTCGGCAGTATCAATATTACTTTTCGATTTTTCGCATTCATCAATTCTTACTTGCGACTCTTTCAGTTGCGTTCTGAGTTCCAATAACTCTTTCTGATACTTTTTTGAAATAGCTTCTGTTGTAGGTGCTTTTTTTAACTCTGAAAGCAATGGATCGAAGCAGGGATCCCTTCTTGCAATATCCAAATCTGAGACATCGTCCACAAATTTTAAGAGCATTTCTCTCTGATCTTTCCACTTCATACTTGGAAAGAACTGAGGATTTGTCAGGATTTTAAATACGTCTTCTGAAAGCAAGTTCGAGATGAATTTTTTGTATTCAGCTTCTGATCTGGGATATCCATCAATTTCATATGAATTAATATTTCCCTGCATTGTTACCGTATCTGTTCCGCGCTTTTTCACCCAATTCTGTTTCTGAATTTTTTTCAATTCTACTTCTTTTCCATCAATATCCAGAACAGCAGTGACGCTGATTACTACATTGTCGATACTTTTTCCCTTACTATCCAATGGTCTAATCTGAAACTTTTCATTTCCAAGACTGTCCTTGTTGAATAGAAGCCACGTAAAACCATCTGCCAATGTTGTTTTTCCGGATGCGTTCTGCCCGCTGATCTGCGTTTTGTTTGTAAACTCGACGCAACATTTTTTTATGCCTTTGAAATTTTCAAGGCAAATATTTCGAAGTTTTATGATTTTCATTTTGTTCCCTCCCTTCATATTCAAAACTCAACATGCGGTAACTCATCAAGCCTATCAGTAACCTTATCTGGTGTTGTATAGCCGCAAATACTCATTAATGTTTCCTCAAAAAACATTGATTTGTGGCATAGACCTGAAAGAACAAGGCTTTCAATAATTCGAAGCTTTTCACTGTCCCGGATCAGAGACTCAATCACTGGATCAATCCTAATTCCGTATTCTGCCGGCTGATCCAGTCCCAGCAGCTCTAGGCATTTCTTCATCCCTGCTCCCATGCTGCGGTCAAAAACATTTCCTGTTGCCTTTTCTACTATTTCATTCGCCACACTATTTAGTGCTGCCTCGGTTACTTTTCTGCCCATTTGACATTCCTCCTTTTTCTAGCCTATAATGGGGCTGTTATCGTTTGATTTGCGCCCTGTTAAGCTCCCCAGCTCAGGGCGTAATTTTTAACCCACACGATATGTCGCAAACTTTTTGCGCCGCTCTCTGATCCGGCGCTTCTGCTCTTTGCGGAACTTCGTCACGCACCAGCATCTCAGGTTTTCCAGATCTCTCTGGACCTCAAAGGCTACCCAAAAGGCTATTCCTAAAATAAGCAGCTCCTGAAGCTTCGTCAGCTCCACATCCAGCGGGATCAGATACACACCTGCCGCGCACACTGTACTGATAATTGCTTTCTTTTTCATGCTTGTCCTCCTATCCCATCTTATTCTTTTACTTCGACAAATTCGTTATCTTTTAACTGATACCAGGTATCTGCTTTTATCTTTTCTCCATCAACAACTGTTGCTTTCCAAGACGCAATATCGAAATCGTTTTTATTTTCTTCAACTATTACGAGAACTGCTCCCAAACCGCCTTTTACCATAACATCATTACCTCTAGCAACCGAAAGACCATTATCACCGCTAGCTGATCTCCCTCTGCTAGTGGCTGCTCCCCTATCTCCGGCGGTGGCTGCTCCACTATCTCCGGCGGTGGCTG
>ERZ1034680.760-NODE-760-length-14222-cov-31.629562_pt1 | contig 14222 bp, 12 predicted proteins | sample MGYA00520639_ERZ1034680 | MGnify/ENA primary metagenome ERZ1034680 (study PRJEB33766, sample SAMN09781760) | gut metagenome | biome: gut microbiome | host: Homo sapiens | place: Madagascar | study: EMG produced TPA metagenomics assembly of the PRJNA485056 data...
ATGATTATCGCAGTTATCGCCGTGATAAGCGAAGCTCAAAGGATACAGCGAAGTAAGTTATCGCAATATATATTTAAAAGCGCTCAATAGTTGGTATGCGGTCGAGCATCTGCTGTTGGGCGTTTTTTCTTGCCGTTATCGGCAAAAAAGAGGGATGGTAATCGCTTTTTTCGTTGTTTCCTTGCCGTTATCGGCAAAAAGTGTTATATTTGCAGTCTAAATACAAACGTAAACTTGCCGATAATTTATGGATTATATATCAGTGAAAGAGTTTGCGCAGAAGTATGGGGTATCAGAACGAACTGCGCGTAATTATTGTGCTTCCGGGAAAATAGAGGGAGTAGTGTTGGTGGGAAAGACCTGGAATATTCCTGCCGATGCAACCTTGCCTATGCGTAAATCCAAGAAGCAACAGGTTTCTCCACTTCTTTCTATCCTTCGGGAACAGAAGAATATGAAGCTGAAAGGAGGCATTTATCATCGTACTCAAATAGACTTAACCTATAATTCTAATCATATCGAAGGAAGCAGGTTGTCGCATGAGCAGACTCGTTTTATTTTTGAAACCAATACGATAGGCATTACCGACCAAAGTGTAAGGGTGGATGATATCATTGAGACAACCAATCACTTCAGGTGTATCGATTTGATTATCGATCAGGCTGATGAGAAGTTGACCGAAGACTTCATCAAGAAACTTCATCTTATCCTCAAGTCAGGAACTTCTGATAGCACCAAAGATTGGTTTATGGTGGGAGATTACAAACGCTTTCCAAATGAAGTGGGGGGCATAGAAACTTGTGAACCGAAAATGGTACACAAGGAGATGGTACGATTGCTGAAGGAGTATAATGCCAAGAAAGAAAAAACGTTGGAGGATATTATCGATTTCCATCAGCGCTTTGAGTCTATTCATCCTTTCCAAGACGGTAATGGAAGAGTGGGGCGATTGATCATGTTCAAGGAATGCCTAAGCAATGGTATCGTTCCGTTCATCATCACAGATGAGTTGAAGATGTTTTATTATAGAGGATTGCACGAATGGAATCACATTAAAGGTTATCTGATGGATACTTGTCTTACTGCACAGGACTTCTATAAGCGTCTGCTCGATTACTTCCAGATTAAATATCAGGACTAGTCTTAGGTTAGGGATATGTATAGTATGTTATGTTCTTCCTATGCCTTTTGTTAAATCCGGGAATAATCTTGTTGAATTCAAGAAAAAAGAGGGTGTGTCATAATTCCATGATACACCCTCCGATGTGAAAGCAATTCCTCAAAGTGAGCATATATATATGCTCTCTAACGAAGCGCTTCTTCATTCATTTTTAATGCTTGGCTGTATATCTATCCAACCGGCAATTGGCATTAGCAAAAGGTTATATAGCCAACCCCACAATAAAGTACTAAATTAACCGCTTTCCGTAAGAAAATGCAGAATATATTTGCTTTTTGCACAATTTGCACAAAGATTTATATAAAAATGATCTGTTTTTTGGCAGTTTACTTAAAAATCATTATCTTTGCTCCCACAAATATGGAACAAGGAAGAATGATCCTACTTCGTATAGCAGGCAGGACTACACAGGGCAAAGCATACTTCGGCAAGGCTCTAAGTAATCTTCTGTCAGTAAAAGTAATAATGAGTTTGATTGAGACATGTAAAGCCAAATACAAGTTTCGATTAACCCTAAAAGTGCCCCGATGTTTCTGCTGTCAACAGGATACTGCATGCCGCCCGCATGATGCAGATAGAAAAGCAGCGTGAGGAGTATTACAAGCAGCTCGGCACACCGCCGGGAGTGCCGACGATGAAGGGTGCAACTGCAGATCCAGATAATACAGGTATTGGTTACAACAGCATCATTACAGACCTGGGTGACCACTGCGTTCCTGAAGGCTGGATACAGTATCCGAAGTTCAATGGTAAGGAATTCGATGAGGAGACGGGATTGTATTACTATGGGGCGAGGTATATGAATCCTGTGATTTCCAGTGACGTGGGAGTTGAAGTTCAATTATTCCTATGTGATATAAATGGAAATACGCTGGACTATTCGCATTGCATAAATACAGTGTTGGATATACCATACAGATATAGTGGTATAATCATTCTACGCATTTAAAGTGAGTAATGGATTGCCACTGGTAAAATTACTATTTGATATTTTTCCAAGTAAACAAACATAACAACACTCTTCGAGTGTGTAGTTGACATTTAATAACAGTAATAAAAATATGAAAAAAAGTATTATGCACAGAAATCCTATTGGACACTGGGAGCGTGTTACAACGACGACTTTACGCTGGAAGGTAATCTTGATACTTTTCATCAGTACATTTGCTTTTTCCAAAAATGCCCATGCATATGATGATTTACGGAATACTCTTGATTACATGTTTGCCAAAATTGATCGAAATGTGGTTCCTACCGGTTATTTAATCGATTATGCAATAGAATACGAAGATCTTGACAAATATTGCGGTAGAAAAAATACATCTACAATGCAATGTGATATTGTTACATATGCGAAAATAGTAAAGACTTTGTCTTCGTCATCATTAGGTAAAACGTCTTTTCATAGATTCAAAAACAGCCTTTATAATGCGCCGAAAAATAATAAGGCCGATTCAAAATGTCGATTAAGTATCATTTTTCAAGATTATGCTCAACTTAAAGCAAATTCTTTGAATACAGGAGCAATAACTTATGAGAATGGACAGGTATATTTGAATAGGCAAGATGCCTTTCAAATCAAAAAACTGTGTGCTGCATGTATCATTGATAATGCCAAGGAAAATAATGACATCACCTTCACTCTCCCCAAAGAATTGATATTAAGCAATGCATCTATCTCTGATGTGCAAATTGATTGTGGCAATGGACTTCAAAGTTTAATAAACAATGATGTGCATATTTACCTTTCAGAAGGTCACCATATAATTAATGTTGTTATCACAGACTTGTCTGGAAATAAATACTATTCTTCAACAACAATAGAAATTCAAAATAATGTATTGTCGAGAAAAAATACACGTTCATTTGGTTCAAGTATCAACCGTAGTCTAGAAATTACGGGGAATTCATATAACGGAGTTGTGACAAAAGCAGATGTTTCTATAATATATGCAAGTAACAATTATAGTGGTCGCATTAAAAAGCCTCTAATATTTGTTGAAGGATTTGATCCACGTGATTTAAATCCGACATTAAAAGGGGCTATGACTTGTGAATCAATTTATACAAAATGGGTAGATTTTATAGACCGGAATCAATATGACTTCATTTATGTTGATTGGCAAGAGTCTGGAGAGTATATACAAGCTAATGCATACACGCTTATTAATGTTATTGAAACGATTAATAGACTGAGAGATAGTAATTCTGCCCCAGCTGTCATAATAGGACATAGTATGGGAGGTTTGGTTGCGAGGTATGCACTAAAAACGATGGAAAATAATAATAAAATTCATAATGTAGAGACTTATGTGAGTTATGATGCTCCTCATATGGGGGCTAATGTTCCAATCGGGTTATTATATGGTTTTCATGGTTTGTTGAAATTTTTGAATGATAAAGATGTGATAGATTACCTTGTAAAGAAATATACAGAGGTTGAAAAATTAATCCAAATTGGTAAAAGATTCGCTTATTCAACCGCAACTCAACAGATGCTTGTTGATTATATAGACCCTACTGGTTCAAAGAACAATTCTGTGCATTTTCAATGGCAAACGGAACTAGACAATCTTGGATTCCCAAATGGTGATCCGGGTAAGGAGTTTAAGAAAATTGCAATAGCAAATAGTGATTATTCTTCAATGTCGATTCGGGACAAATATATCTATTGTGACTTTTCTGCTGGATCAAATATTGCCTATCGAATATCTCCACTATTATCTATTGCTGTAGGAGTTCTGTTCCAAGATGTAATTGCAGGATTACTGACAATTTTGCCAGGTAGAGATGAAATAAATGGACATTTTGAATGCCTTTCTGTAAAACAGATTGGTCAAAAGGTAACAGATATACATATAGGGTATAAGAAAACCTTTCTTTGGTTAATTCCAATCTCGAAAACAATGTTTTCATACACAAAAAATCATCAGGGAAATTGTTTGTATGATACATATCCTTCATCATTATATAGCTACAGTGAAAGGCCCTATCAAGATAGTAATGATGGTGGATTTCCTGATTTTGCTCCAATTATATATGATTGGAGTTATGATATAGATATTCAGCCTCAATTTGCATTTGTTCCAACATCTAGTGCGCTTGCTGTAGATAATGGAATAAATCCGGTATCATCAATTTTCTTTTCTAACCCAAATCCGTCATTATCTGCTTTCGACGGAATCAAGATGGAACACAATACAAACCATATTTGTTTCTCAGAAGCGTGCCAAAGTTGGATAGAGGGGCAGATAAAAACGACAATATCAGGACCGTCAACAGGTTTTACTGGAGCAAAATATACGATATCAAATCAAATGGGTCAAGTAGCATGGACGAGTTCAGATGCATCACTGGCAACAATTTCTAATCAAGGGGTTTTAACTGTTCATGGAAAAGGAATTGTTAAAATAGCAGCAAGTGTCAATGGCGTAGAATATTCAAAAAAAATTATTGTTGGGATGCCAACTTATGTTTTGAGTGCAAATCATGTGCCTGGCGGATATATGATAAATACAAATATAATATCGTCTCAATTTAAAAATTATTCATCTTGGATAAATCAAGTGATAACTTTTTGTTGGGGTGTAAAATATGCGGGAAGAGATATTAAATGGACGAACAGTCATAGTCCTTCAATAATGCTTCCGCTTGAAAGAGAAGCGGATAATGTAACTGTGTATTTAAAACTAATAGACAACAATGGGAATGAAAGCCCAATGCAATTTGTCAATGCTGTATCTTCAGATTTATTCTTTGTAAACAATAATATTCTATCGATTGATGAAAGTAAAAATATATACAAAGAAAATGGTTCGTTGTATTCATACAAGAATGGCAAAATATATCTAACACGAGATACTTCGCTTCCATCCCAGTACCAAAAAGACATTTGGACATCTACAAAAGGAGTTGTTTTTAGTCCCTTTTCTACGGCTTATAACGTAACTGTTACACGTGGAGAAATTCCGATTAAGCAAGTATTACCAGAAGAAGAACTAAATCTTGTGATACAAAATGCTACAACAGGTAAAGAGTATGTATATACCATTGCATTGTTGAATCCTGAGGATAAAATTATACAATTTATTCCAGTCACTTTTAAAATGAAATAATATGAAGCATAGTTTAAGTATTCTATTTTTAGCTTTTTTTTTCATGACAGTATTGTCTAGTTGTGAAAAAAAGGAAATTCTAAAGCTTAATACTGTTTGGGGAGAAGCGACTATAAATAATAATTGTTTATTTCAATACATAACAGTTGGCGAAGGTTTATCTAATAAATACTGGTTTCTTCCATTAGGTGTTGGTGACATTTGTATAGTCAAAGAAGACGTATGTTACTTTCAAATATTTCTACGAGATTATGAAGAAAAGGATGCCGATAATTTTTGGCTAATCCTGATAGGGTGCTATGCTGATGAGAAATTTCCGATTATTGGCAAGGAATACAAGATAGTTGTCCAGGATCAAGTTAATTTGGGCAATATAGGCAACTCTTTCTATTGGAGTGGTGAACTTAGAAAGTTCTATTCTGGTAACCCCGAATTTGAGTCTTATGGTATTGCTGGTTTAAGTGCACCTCCTTCTCATGATCATTTTGTACCCTTAGATGGATCATTACAATTCCTGAAAGGAGATTCAAAGGCAGGTGAGTATTCCATTTCATACAAACTTAAAAGCGATGATAATTCTGCTGATGGGAAATATCGTATTATAGGTAAATTTAAAAGTAAACTAAAAATTATTAAATGAAAATGAAAACAATAAAGCTTTTGTTCATAATGTCAATAGTATTATGTTCGTCATGTCAAGAACAAGATCTGGTATATGATTCTTCCATTGATTCAGAAGACATTATAGATGTTCGCATGGACAGTCTTTTGATTTATCAAAAACAAATTAATCATGGTGAGATGCTCAATAATTTAATAAAATCCAGGAATGGTAAGTTTTACCTTGATTTATCTGCCGATGATGCAGAGAAATTAGGCATTTCTCTTTCTGAGTATGATAATATTTTGAAACAAATAGAACAGTTAAACAACAAAAATTTTAAAGTTAAGTAATTATGAAACTGATTATTAAGCCTATTGCGACCATGATTGCTATGGTCTCAATGTTATCGTTTGGCTCTTGTTCAAACGAAGAGGAAGCAATGACATTCTCTCCGGAGAAATCAAATCAACAAGGTGTTGATTTCGTGGCTGAGTTTACACCTCAGCAGGAAGCAGCACTTATTGAAACCGGAAATCCGTATGGTGAGGTTGCTCAAAAGGATTCCTGGACAAGTGCTATATCCGCAGATATCCCAACATATTTGGGTATGTTTGAGTTGCCTGAATATGCAAATACTCGAGCAGCGGGTATCTATGGCTCATATCCTGCCCAGTATTGGACGATGCTTCGAGTTAAGCTTCTTCGTCTTCCTCAAAATATAAAGGATGGAGCGATTATGGCTATTGAGCAAATTGAAAACACGACTAATGTACGGTTTTATAATTCAATCGAAGATGAGGATTATTATGAGCCAGGACATATAAAACTACCCAACATTACAGTGCACATGAATGAATCTGCTGTTGAAGGTAGTGGTAGTTACGGTCTTATACAAGGAGGACAGTTCATTAATGTTCCCGCCGCATTGAAGTCTGAATCAGATGATGAGATTCGACGATTCTTCCTCCATGCTTTTTGCAATGCTGCCGGAATGTTCAATGAACAACAGCGCAAGGATCGAGATGATTATGTAACAATCAATCTTAATAATGTAAAAAGCAACTGTAAATCTGCCTTTACGAAAATTACTAAAAATTACACTATGCAGGGAAGTTTTGACTATTTTTCGATAACATTGGCTGCATCTACAGATTATTCAAACGGCTCTGGAAACACCATTATGAAAACAGGCAATTACTCTATTGCCAAAACCTACTCTCTTTCTTATAATGATATCTATTTCTTAAATGAGCGTTATTTGCCTTACATCGCAAGGACAGATAATTATATCGAATTAGATGATACATATTATCCAAATGGTCAAAAACTTACAGAGGCAGAAAGATTACAGTTGCAAACACAATTGAATAACCAAAGAGGATTATACGGTGAGCCTCCTCTAAGCGGTAGAGCAACCTTAATAGAATGGTAATTCAAGGATTGAGTAGATATATAGCCTGCATATTTCATACTCACCTGTTATGCGCATGAGCCAAAGGCGATTTTGCAGGAAGCACATTGAAAGTTATGAATATTTACATTTCGAGAACCAAAGATGTCCTTCTCGGTGTTAATCTTCACGTTTCTCAGCCATAAGTACTCGCTATTTCTCTCATTTTTTGAGATTTTAGCTCATTGCTGAAATAAAATAAAGTATAAAATAAACTGTGCCAAGCTATATCAATTATAGTTCTGCACAGTTTATTTACATTTCATCCTTTCTTCTTAAAAGAATAGTTCTTCCGATTCTCTTTTTTGGGGGGCATTACCAAACGAATCTATCAGAATAATATGGTTGACATCCCTCACTATTATAAAATAGATTGTCCCCGCTCGAAGGATGTACAAGCATCAAGATGTTGCCGTCAAGTATTTGGAAATTTCCTCTTAACTTTTCCTGTTTGTTCTACTTTTCATTGTATGCCTGTATCAACAAATAGGTACCATCAGCATTTAACGTGAGTGTTGTCTCAACATCAGGAGGTAACACACTGCAATATGTCCCTGCAACAGAATCCAAACTGACTCCATTTTCTAAAACTGCCGAATATTCTTCTATCTTGATTGAATCAACACCTGTATCATTTTGTTCTGTGCTACATAATATATAAGACATAACAAGTGAGATAACCAAAACTGCTATAATTATCTATTTCTTCTTCATAGCCATCATAAAAATAAAAAGTGTCCGCAATGTCAAACGAGTGGCATCACGGACACGGATGAATAGTTGAGAGTTTAATGAAAGTTAGTATGCTGAAACATTGTTGATGCACGGACAGGCTCTTGCGCTATCGAATACGATACGAATGCCGTTGGTCTTAATCTTGTCGAAACGAAGGATGCGCTTGTACCAGATGGTCGTTGTCTATTATTTCTGATTAATTTTCTTTTTAATTTCATTCGCTTCTTTAAATAGGCTATTAGCCATGCTATCTTTAATTGCTGCCATCTGTATCATTTCGTTTTGGTAGCGAATTGAGTCCTCGTAAGTATTTACATGAGTCTCACTTTCTCAATAACTTCTTTATTTGGGCATACAGAAAAGTTCTTTTCGATGTATCGATCATTGCGAATGGTACTGACATCTAACGACCCGAACATTCGCTACATCGAAAAACATTTCAATGTGCATCGAGATGAAGATGTGATAGATGAGTTCAGAACCAGAGTTGATGTTTATGAAGATTCAGTCTATCAACACCATAAAATGGTTGAGATAGCATCATATAAAGATAGTATAGCAAGACAACTTATTGATGAATCAAATAGGATAAAAATGCAGATAAACAGTAAGAAAAGTAAATGAAAACGTTATTTTTGTATTATTATGCAAAGTGTAATCACGTATAACATTGTTTAATGTAATTTAAATATCCGTCTAAAATTATGTTGTTTCAAAAAGTATTTATACCTTTGCACTTGGAATACAAAATGAGACAAATAATTGCAGTTTGCTTTCGTTTTGGTGCAATTATTCCAATAACCTTTGCGCAAGGTTGAAACAGCCCCGTCTGCTAAAAAAGGCGTATACTTACCTCGAAACGTTAAAATCAAGGATAGTTAACTGGATTATTAACATTTAATTAAATTAATTATGAGCGACAGAAGTAAAAAGTTGCTAACTCCGTTAAGCAAATCTGAACAAGGCCTTTTAAAAGGTGGTTTCAGCGTTTTTTCTGCTAACTCAAACGAGTTAGATAAAGTTGTTGTTGGTGTAAGTGTGAGCGGCAACTGCAGCTGTAAATGTATCGCAGAGACAGAGAAAGAAGTACTGCGATAAAGATAATTACAATAATTGTTTCATAAAAAGCAGGTATGGGTTCCATACCTGCTAATTAAATGCAAAATAATGAAAGATAGTTTATATAACAATTGGGTGGAATATAAAGGTAATTACGTTTTATTCAATGCATTATCTCTAAATTTCTTATATATAGACAAAGACCTTGCCAAATTATATAAAGATAATACTGGCAACTTAAATAAGCTTTTGAATATTCATCCTGACTTTTATAAAGCTTTGCGTGGTTATGGTTTTATTGTAGAAGAAGACAAGGATGAACTTTCATGTGTAAGGTCTATCATAAATACGATAAACAACGATAGAACATCTTTTCGTTTAATTATAAATCCAACATTAAACTGTAATTTTCATTGTTGGTATTGCTATGAAAGTCACAATGGAAAAACAAAAATGAGCAAAGACGTCCAAAATAGAATAATTCTGTTTTTGAAGAAAATTGCCCAAGACCCTCAACTGAAATTTTTCCAGCTATCTTTCTTTGGTGGAGAACCTTTATTGTATTATTCAGACGTTGTTTTGCCCATAGCAGAATATGCTTCAAAAATATTTAGAAAGTCTAATAAAAGCTTCTTTTTGGACTTAACGACAAATGGTTATTTGTTTAACGAAGAACGATTAAAAGAGTTGCGTTCTTTGGGTTTAAGCAGTTGCCAAATAACATTGGATGGAAGTAAGGAAAGACATAATAATACACGTTTTACAACTAAAGGAAGTGGCTCTTACGAAAAAATCATATCAAATATAAAAAATGCTGTCAAAAATGGAATTGATATAGTATTACGCATAAATTATACAGAAGAGAATTTAAAAGATTTATTTTTAATTTTTGCAGATTTCGAAGAGCTTACGGTTGCAGAACGCAAACACTTGATTCTCTCAATGAACAAGGTGTGGCAAGAAAAAAATGAAAAGTTAGGCGAGCAAGTTAGAAAGATGCAAGCCAAAGCTAAAGAATTTGGAATGACATTACCAGATGCCTTACTTGCGGATCGTGTCCGTCATTCTTGCTATGCAGACAAAGAAAATGAAGCCGTTATAAACTATAACGGCAAAGTTTATAAATGCAACGCCCGTGATTTTAAAGAAGATAATTGTGAAGGTATTTTGGACGAAAGCGGCAATATTCAATGGAATGATTTCCATCAATTGAGGAAAAACGCAAAACTTTCAAATCCCAAATGCCTTTCGTGCTCAATATTGCCCATATGTGGAGGAGGTTGCAGTCAAATATCCTATGACAACAAGAAATGTAATTATTGTGTCAACACAAGCAAAGAGGCAAAGAACGAGTTAATTATCAGTATGTTCCTCTCCGAACATACAAAAAATGAAGATAGCCATGCGTAGAAACTTTTTAATAGCATTAACATGCAGTTGTTGTTCTTTTATTAACTTATCAGCACAAGAGCTTAGAGGTGTTGTTATGGATAGCAAGCAACATCCCATAAGTTATGCTGCTATACAAGTACTTGATGCGAATGACTCAAGCTATGTTGATGGGGGGATGAGTAATGAAAAAGGATTTTTTTCAATTTCAAAGCTTGATATTCACAAAAATTACATACTAAAGGCATCTTGTTTGGGGTACAAGAATTTGACAGTGCAAGCATCTTTGCAAAATGAAATGAAACTAGTGCTAGCAGAAGACAAAAAAGTATTAGGTGAAGTCATTGTGAAAGGAAAGCGCCCTTTTATGAAACAAGAGGGTGACAAGACCGTCTTCTACTTAAAGAGCATGCCAAGCATTGGAGATCTGAAAGTCAATGATGTCTTGAAATATGCCCCAAGAGTGATGGTAAGTTCCAATGGAGATATTAAGGTGGCAGGAAAAACAGCAACAGTATTTCTCAATGACAGGAGACTAAGCAATGAAGAATTATTTTCCTATCTTTCCGGATTGAATGCATCAGACATAGAAAAGATAGAGATACAACAGAGTCATGGAGGTGAAAAAGATGCAGATATTCAAGGCGGCATCATCAACATCATTACACGCCAAAGACAACTTGGTGTAAAGGGAACATTGTATATTAAAGGCTCTGCACCAGAGGATGGTTACTATTATTATTCGCCCATAGTAAACCTATACGTAGGCAAAGAAAAATGGAACATTTACGGAATGTACTCTTATGAGCAAGAAAGACAAAAACAATATAGTGAAACCATCAATGACTATCTTTACAATAATACACAACATCAGGAAAAAAACAACTATTTTTCTCATGCCAATACCCATTATTATCGTTTGGGTATCATCTATTTATTGTCTCAGCATCATCAGTTGGGAATTGAGTTGAATGGAGTTGTCATGCGTCCAAAATCAGACGAATCCAAGGGAAACTTGTCTATTCAAGATGCCAATAACATATATAAAGGAATATCTAGCTCAACATATCACAGTCCATCAGACTTTATGAATGTTGCTTTTTCTTACAATTGGAACTTTGATAAGCAAAACAGTAACTTAAAGCTCTTGGTAAATTGGAATCATAAGAAAATGTCTAGTGATAACCAATTGGATGCTATTTATCCAGAATACACAAATGGCAATGTCAAGGAAGATAACACCAACTCTTCCAATGCCAACAATTGGTCTACCACCATAGACTTTACCAAAAATTTTAAAACAGGTTGGTCATTTGTTTCTGGTGGTCGAATTATAGTAAGTCCACGCAATAGTGATTTTTATAGTTGGGATAGATTAAACAAACTCAATGATGAAACCCATTGGAAATACAAAGAGAACATAGGGGCTGCTTATGTGGGAATCGCAAAAAGTTTCTCTAAACATTGGTATATAAATCTCAACGTACGTGGTGAATATACAGATGTAACTGGAACCTATCCAGAACAAGCTGCGCGTAACATATCAAAGCATTACACAGATTGGTTTCCATATTTCTTTCTATCTTACGCAACGGCTAAGGGATGGAAATACGAAGCCCAATATAGTAGGAGTGTATATCGTCCACCATTCGCTTTGATGAACGGTTATTCCAACCGCCTAAGCGACATACTATATGACAAGGGTAATCCAAACTTGGAAGCAGCCTTGACCGATAACTTCGGGTTCACGGTAAGGTATCTCAACCATTCGGCATCCGTCAGTTACAAGCGTACCCCAAAAGACATAGTGGAATATTTCACGGTTGAGGACGGAATCACCTATCATACCAACATCAACTTTGGCACCTCCTCTGTGCTTGCATTAGATTATTCTTACAGTGGAAATCTTTTGTCTTGGTGGCAAACCAATCTTTATGCAGTAGGTCAATATACAGACATTCCCAAGAGTTATAATCGCAAGCACTTATGGGGAGGCATTTTCTCCTGGGCAAACCGACTATATTGGCAACACATCGGAGCATTTACCTTTGACTGTAGCATAGTTACTCATTCCGCTACTGGCAATACATACCAAAAGGGATATTATAGCTTTGACTTTTCCTACAAGCGTATGTTTTTTAATAACGCACTGAGTATACAAATAGGTATTGATGACATTTTCAATTCCATACATCAAAGGTCTACAAACATTGTCCCAGTTCTGAAATATCATTTCTATACAGAGAGACAATATAGAAATCTATGGTGCAAATTGGTGTATAATTTCTCGACAAGAGCAAAAGTGGACAAACGACGCTTGGAAAATGTCAACTCAATAAAAGAACGATTATAACAATTATAAAATGCATAAATTCCCCTTTTATCTTCAGCATGACAGTATGCAATGCGGCATAGCTTGCCTACAAATGATTTGTAAATATTTCGGCAGAGAATATACAATAGATTCTCTGTCGAATCTTTGTTTTGCCACTGCGGAAGGAGTCTCGTTACTAGGTATCAATGAGACTGCTAATATGCTTGGATTGCATACTACATGTGCTAGAGCTACAACTATAGCTCTAAGTGATGTACCTTTGCCTTGCATCCTTCACTGGAACCAAAACCACTTTGTTGTCTTATATAAGGTAAAGAAAGAAAAGAAGTTCTATGTCGCTGACCCGGGAAAAGGATTGGTGACTTATAGTTTAGAAGAGTTCAAGCAGCATTGGATAAGCACAAGTTCCAATGGCGAGGACAAGGGAATTGCTATGTTCTTGGAAACCACCCCTGCATTCTTTACCTATAAGATGGAGGGTGAAGAGAACATCAAGGAAAAGCGTTCTTTCCGATTTCTCTTTGGATATGTGAAGAAATACCGCAAGTATTTCGGACAAATCATCTTGGGTTTGTTAGTTGGAAGCCTCTTGCAGCTTGTCTTGCCATTCCTTACACAATCAATCGTGGATGTCGGCATCAAGAACCAAAACATCGGCTTTGTCTGGCTTATATTGTTGGGACAGTTGATGCTTACAATCAGCAGAACGGCAATCGACTTTATCCGCAGATGGCTTTTGCTTCACATTTCTCTGCGTATTAACATTTCATTGGTTAGTGACTTTTTTATCAAGCTCTTAAAGCTACCGATGTCTTTCTTTGACACGAAGCTCATGGGCGACTTGATGCAGAGGATGAACGATCATAGCCGTGTGAATAATTTCCTAACACAGCAGACACTCAACATCACCTTTGCCATGCTTACTTTCGTGGTATTCTCGGTGGTGCTGTTCTTCTACAATAAGTTGGTGTTTGCCATCTTCTTGTTGGGAAGCATCCTCTATGGTGCATGGATGACCTTATTCTTGAAGCGGAGGAAGGTGCTTGATTACGAACTGTTTGAGCAGCAAGCCATCAACAACAACAAGACCTACGAGTTCATAACTTCCATGCAGGAAATCAAGTTGCAGGATTGTGAACAGCGCAGAAGATGGGAATGGGAAGATACGCAAGCAGACTTGTTTGGAGTGCAGATGAAATCACTCAAACTCCAACAGACACAGGAGGCAGGAAGTATCTTTATCAACGAGGTGAAGAACATCATCATCACGGTAGTGGCTGCTACCGCTGTGATTCATGGTCAAATGACACTCGGTATGATGCTTGCCGTGCAATACATCATCGGACAGCTCAACT
>ERZ1034680.761-NODE-761-length-14201-cov-7.208964_pt1 | contig 14201 bp, 18 predicted proteins | sample MGYA00520639_ERZ1034680 | MGnify/ENA primary metagenome ERZ1034680 (study PRJEB33766, sample SAMN09781760) | gut metagenome | biome: gut microbiome | host: Homo sapiens | place: Madagascar | study: EMG produced TPA metagenomics assembly of the PRJNA485056 data set...
GGAGTGAAACCGAATTTTTGAGCAAGCTCGTCTATTCGAGCCTTAGAATCTTCTGCACCTTGCGTGATTTGTTTCATCATATCTGCCACTGCCGTCTTGACATTATCAGCGGACTGCGTTGCGCCGGTTTCAAAGTTAGTCATAGCAATCTGAGCGTTAGTCACTGCAGTTCCGAACTGGTCAAGCGCATCTTTGGTTTCGCCAGAAAGCGTTGTTCCGTATTTTTGAGCCTGTTCAGTAGCGTGTTGTTTAGCATTAGCTAATACGACCAAACCGCCAGCGAGTGCTGCTGTACCTCCTACAACAAGCCCCAGTGGATTTGATAACAGTCCGACGGCACCACCGAAGTTAGATGCGGCACCTGCCGCACCACCTGCTGCGCCTTCAACACCGCCGAAACCTGAGACAGCCGGCATTAACTTCCCAACAAGGCCTCCGATTTTAGTGTTGACTGCGCCTAAAGCCTTAAACACACTGCTAAGGCGGGTTGTGATTTTCCCGAAGGTTGAAATGGCGGGACCTGCAGCTGCTACAATAGCTAGCCACTTCATAATATGCTGTTGTTGAACTGGGCTTAGTTCGTTGAATTTTTTAGCCATGTCAGACAACGTCTGAATGAGTGGTTTAGATTCCTCGAGACCGTCTCTCAATGCGTCAACGAATGGGCCACCGAAGTCGATAGCCATATCGACCACTTGGTTTTTTAACATTTTAAGCTTTGATTCAGTCGTTTCATAACGTGTGCTTGCTTCATTAGTTAACGCTGTGTTTTCATTCCACGCTCTGTTTGACAGGTCAACTGCACCTGTCATCGTGTCGGCTGCTAGTGCTAATGATTTAAGCATGTTAGACTGACGAACACCAGAAAGTTGCATGTCGTCCAACACCATAGTGGCACTCTCACCTTTTTCGTCAAGTTTCCCAAGACCTCGAATAAAATCTTGGATAGCTTCGATTGGATGATTTTTCCATTTATCAGCGAATTCTTGTGCAGATTCGCCAGCGACTGTAGCAAATTTTTGTAGGTCTTCCCCGCCCGCAGCTACTGCAGATTCGATAGCTGATAGGGTTTGGGTCATTGCAGTTCCCATTATGTTATCGCTAAGCTCTTTATCTTAGCTTCTTATAATTTCTTATAAGTTCAGACTATATCTTCACCTTCAGCATTACCTGTTAAGGGTTAAGCGCTCGTGGATATTTCGTCATGCAAAAAAGGCAATCTGTATCAGATTACCTTTTTGTTTAGATTACTTTATCTAGTCGTTGCACCTTCCTAGCGTTTCCGTCTAGGCTTGGCTCATGATTGCCATAGTATTTAATTTTTCTTGTATATTATCGCAATAATCAATTATTAAGAGAGGAATATTTTTCTTTTTGCAATAGTTCTTTTTTATTTTGTCGTTCCTAATCCGCCTCTGAAAGCCTTTCTCTCCGCCAAAATAATCAACCGCTTTATAATGTTGTTCGCCTTGATATTCTACAAGTTGAACAACTTTACCATCTTTTATGATGGCAAAATCAAAAGGTAAAGGTTTTTGATTTTTGCAATCATTGAAGCGATATTGCACTTTATATTTTATTTTATTGCTTTTTAAAATCCGTTCAATTTCTTTTTCGCCGTGGCTTTGATTACAATTAGGGCATCGTTTGCCTGATTTAAAATTATCTGGTCTGATTTTCCATTTTGTACCACATATATTATGCAACATTTCGATATGCGTTTTATTGTTTTTGTATTCTCCAATAACACTATACTCACCGTTTGTCATAGTTGCAACTTCTTTATTGAAGTTATAATCTTTAACACGAACTCCGCCTTGACAATACGGGCAACGTCTTCCAGTTGTCAAAAAATGACCCGGTGTAACTTGATATTCTTTGTTGCAAACATTGTGTAATAATGTCACTTTTTTATGATTAGAAATATATTCAGATTTTAGGGTGTATTCATCACCAACCAATTCATAAATTTTACCTTTAAAATCTTCGGTTGTCCTTTTAATGTTATTAGCGCATTTTGGACATCTCGTTCCATACAAAAAGGCGCTTGCTCTGACATAATAAACATAGCCACATTTATTATGTTTAAATTCTATTTTATCGTGAGCTTTTTTGTAAGTTCCTAAAACAGAATATTCATTACCGACAAGTTCCTTGACTTCTTTTATGAATTGTTCGTGAGTCTTGCTAACTCCCATATTGTTTTACCTCCCACAGTAAAAACCCTATAAAAATAGCGGCAAGCAAGCGGGTACTTGCGTTTCGGGAGCTACCCTAGCCACATTACAAGTATAACATAAATACCTTAGGTTTTCCATGAATTCACTTAATTTTAAGCTACTAATTTCTTAGTAGTCGGGCAGAATAGTTTACCCGCTTCTGCTTCAATACCAACAGATGACATTGCTGTCGCAAGACCTAAAATTTCTTGGTTAGTCAAACCTGCCAATGTTCCAGAAGCCGCTAAACGGTTAGCCATGCTGACAATGTCTGATTCAGTTGTTGCAAAATTGTTACCCAAAGCTACTACCGAACTACCAAACCGCTGATATTCATCTGATGTTAAACCAGTGATATTTGCGATTTTGGCAATTGCTGATGCTGCGTCTTCGGCTGACAAGTTAGTTGACTCGCCCATATCAATCATGGTTTTGGTAAAGCTAACAACGTCTTGTGACTTGATCCCTAACTGACCAGCTGCTTCAGCAACTCCTGCAATTTCTTCGTGACTAGCTGGCAGTTGTGCTGCCAAACCACGGAGCCCATTTTCGAGGTCTGCATACGAATAAACCACATTACCGTTCGAATCAACAACTTCGTCGTTGGTCTTTTTAACACCAGCAAAAGCACTTTCCCAAGACATGGCAGATTTAACGACGGCCCCAACTCCTGCTACAATTGGCGCTGTCACACCAACCGTCATCATATTCCCTAAGCCAGTCATTTTACCACCGACCGATTGCAAGGTATTGCCGAAGTTGGTCATCGCAGAGCCCATGCGCGTGAAGACATTCGTCTCAGTGGCTAATCTTCGCAACCGCCCTTGAAGTTCACTGACTTTCGCTGCAGTGTCCATCATGGCGGTGTGTGCGCCAATCAGAGCATCCTTTTGAGCTGCTGTTGCTGTCGAGAAATCTCCAATTTCAGCTTTTAACGAATTGTATTTCTGAGATTGCTGTACTAGTAATGACTGATAGCCTTTGAGAGCTTGTCCTGTTTCATTATAGACGGCACGTAAACCTTTGATTTTACTCCCTTGACCGCTAATAGATTTTTCAACGGCTTTCAAAGAGCTGTCGATGCCACGCATGTAAGTTTTCAATTGTTTTGTGTTGGTTTGAAACGGCGCTATGTCAAGCGTCGCAGTGGCTACCAATTTACCTATATTTCCCATTTATCCTCCTTTCTAACCGAACAAGAAAGGAAAAGCTTTATCTAACGTTGTCTCAGTTTCTTCTGCTACTGTTTCTTGTTCTAATGCTTCTACCATTAATTCAAAATCTGACAGTTGCATCTTCTTAATGTCAAGAATTGTATAGCCGTTATTCAAAAGCGATTGAATCATTTTTAACAAGTTAGACTTAGCTTGCTCTGGTGTTATTCCTTTTTTTCGGCGTTTTCCTCTTCGTTGTTTTCACCACGGCCCAAAGCATCAACATAAAGCTTGTCAAGAACGTCCAATGTCTCAACGTCTGCAGTTTTCAAATCAGCAACAGTGAACTGTTTACCATACATATCAACAAACATTTGAAGATAAGCTTCGTTAAGTTTGCGTGTTTGTTTTGAATCAAACGCTGCTTTATCATTTGAAATGAACGCATTTTGACGTGCGTTGTGGTCTACCGCAAGAAGATTGTCTTCAACGTTGATATAGTCTTTTGAATATTCTTTCTCAACGCCACCTTTTTTTAATTTAATTTCGTACATATTTTTTCCCTCACATAAAACAAAAGACCGCAAAAATGCGGTCGGCTAGTTAATTATTTTGAACGTGCAGCGACGGCGTCTGATGGAAATACAAGTTTCTTGAATTCGTTAAAATCAAAGTCTGTTGCGTCTTCACGACCGATCAAAAGGACTGCGCCGTCTCCGTCTCCACGCGCTACGAATGAGCCTTCGATTGAGTCTGCTTTTGGATCTGGCGCACCGTCAACTGTAGACGCTTCTATGCCAGGCAGATTAAATTTACCTTTCAAAAGACCAATCCAGACGGCTTTGCCATCGTCCATTTTAGTACGGAACATGATGGCCACATCGTTTGGTGTCAAATCTTTAGTGTATGTTTCAACACCTTTGGCAACTTTGATGCCGAAGAAGTCTTTTCGCGCATCAGACGTCAAATCGTATGTTTCGATTGTTAATTTAGCTTCTGTGATACCTCCAGAAATAACGACGTATGGTCCGTCATCAGCTGAAAGTGTTTTTAGCTCGTTTGTTAGCTCAAGTTTTGCACTTGTCAAGCCTGGCAATTTTTTGGGTCCACCAGTTTTAATTTTGTTATCGGCGCCCAAAACGCCATATTCGCAAGCACTAAGTCCAAATTTTACTTTACCCATGTATTAATTCCTTCTTTCTTTTAATTACCCCAATCAAAAAAACGATATTTTCTTACGTTCATCAGTAAGTCAATATCGTTATCTTTATATCGAGGAGTTTCATTAGCTGTGTACCATTCAAAACCAGCTTCGGTTAGAATTTCATCAATGCGTTTTACAATTGCTTCCGATTGAGCAGCCGTTTGACACCAAAAATTGATGACAATACGCTGTTCCGTGCCAATATAGCCATCGTCAGCATATGCATTTGGCGCATCGTAAATTGTATTAATTCGCAGAAATGGAGCGAGCTCTTTCTTTTTCATGTTCGTTGGTTTCTCTGGAATGTCATAAGTGAAAATTCCTTGTTTAAAACCGCCCCCAAACTTCCCTCCACGATAACTGTCGAACAGCTCATTCAATTGAACATCGTTACTTAATAGCTTGTACGCCGTCGTTTCGGCAATCATAAATCTAAGCCCTCCTTCACCTTTTCTGCAAAAATTTTCTTAGCAACGGGCGTCATTTGATTGATTGTTTTCTCTTCAAATTCTTGGCCTCGTTGATAAATCGTACCTGAATCAGGATACTTCGCACGCCACCCAGTAGCACTACCATAACCGATTTCTTTCGAGACAATTCCTTCACTAGCGCCTTTAAAGCCACTAATCGCTGTGTCCTCTTGCAAATGTTCGATAGACCTACCTTCTCTAGGTGTGTTTGCTTTCAATTGTTTTTCAAATTCTTCAGCAACTTCAGTTACCGCCGCTCTCGCTGTTTTAGGTGCTTTAACCTGCAATTTAGTAAGATTAGATAAGATTTCATCGAGTCCAGATGTCATTCGACACGCACCCCGCTTATCATAATCATTTCCTTGTTGGCGTAATCAACTTCCATTTTTTCAATCTTATATTCAAGCCCGTTAAAATCAACGAACATTGAATTGTCAAAAGGTGGTTTAGGCATATAGCGAATTAAAAAGACTTTCGTGTCGCTCGTTTTAGTCAACACTGCATTATCTGCTTGTTTGCCTGTCGTATTCTCACGAAAATCTTTAACAGTCGTCTTAGACACTTCAGCCCAACAGCTCATGATGTCTGTTCTGACATTGTCTAAAACTTCGCCATCTTCGTTTTGCCCACCTTCTCTTTTAAAAATGGTGATACGCACATTCATCTTACGTGTCAACATTGCCATCACCTCTCAAACGCAATTGGTGAACGATGTTTAACACACCATTCGCCAGCGGGTAACGATTGCTATCGGCAGTAACACCTCTATGTTCGTAATCTTCTTTGACTTGTTTCTTAACAGCAAGATCGAATTTTTTGTAACCCGCAAAATCTTCTGGTGTTGAACCAGCTTCAATTGCAAAGCAAATCTGTTCTTGCGCAGCTTCAATCATTTCTTCTAAAATGCTATCTTCAAAGTCAAAGTCAATCTTGCAATAGAGTTTGACTGCTTCCAGTAATTCTTGTGAGACTGCCATTTAGCCACCCCCTTTAAGAATTTACTAAGTTCAATAATTCAGTTTTAGTCATACTACTTGTATAGCTAATGCTTTTACTGTTTAAGTAAGCTTTAATTTCTGCTACTGTGTTGGCTTCAGTCGGAACGCTTACAATTTCCGCATCAGCCTTCGCTGGGTGTAAATGTTACGAAGTAACCAGCTTTCGCATCAACTTTCTTAACACCAAAGCGAAGAACAGCTTGCAAGTATTGACCGTAAATTTCGTTATCTGCCCAACGAAGCCCAAGGTCTTTACGGTCTGCGAACAAGACACCACGTTTGAAATCACCAACAAACGCTTTAGCTTCTCCAGATGCACCAAGAATTTCATCAGAGAGAACGAATACTGGTTTGCCAAGCAAGACTTTGCCAGTTACTGCAGTGATTGAATCTTGAAGTAGGTAGCGACCGTTTTTGTCTTTAAGGGTGTCAAGAATTTGGTAGAAGCTTTGTGAAACCACGAATGCCACGTCATAAGCAGGGTCAAGGTCGACATTAAGAATTTTCTTAATGTCATCAACGTTTGCTACTGTTTTAGCTGTAAATGATTTAAGTACGTCAGCAATAGCTGCATTAGTTGTGTTGACTTTAATTTGACCGACTGTTTCAGCAACAATGCTAATCAAATCAACATCAGCATCGTCAACAGATTCTTGTGAAACTGGAATAGCTCCACGATAAGTTTCAACAGTCCAATCTACTTGTTCAAATTCTGGTTTAGCAAGAGCTGGGTTTTTTTCCAATTCAGCAACGCTAACCATTTTTGATGTCGCTTTTTTCAAAATTGGATATTTACCAGAAGCTTTTTTAGCTGGATAAATTGTTGTGAATGGTTTCAAGTCAACAGTCGTCTTGATTTCACGGATTGGAGTTGTTACAAGTTCTTCGCTAGTCACTTTAGTAGTGTCTGTTTTCTTAACTCCGTCAGTTGTTGGTGTAATTTCGTTCATTGCGATAAGTACTTCATCTTTGCCGTCAAAACGAAGCCCTTCGTTAACAACAGTACCTTTTGAATGCAAGAATGCGTTAACTTTATCACGATAAGTCATGTCATCTGTTTCAATTTCACGACCTGTTTTGTTTTCAGCGCCACCAGAAACTTTAGTAGCTTCGAATAATTCAAGGTCGGCTTTAGCTGTTTTTAATTCTTCTTTAGCTGTGTCAATTTCGTTTTTGATTGTACGAGCTTTTTCAAGGTCATCAGCTTCAAGAGCGTTTTTAACCTGCGCTGTTTTATCAGCGATAGTAATTGAAAGCGAGTTGATAGATGCTTTTAATTCTTTGATTTTTTCATCAAACATATAGTTTTTTCTCCTTTTTTGTGCAAAATAAAAAGGACTTTAAAGTCCTTGTAAAATTTCTTCTTTTTCGATTTCACGTTTCATAGCTTCAATTTCCTGTTTTCGCTTGTTGCCATGATTTGCAAAATAGTCGTCAATAACTGCTTGCGGCAATAATCCGTTGCCAATGCTTGCAACTGCCTGCTGTTCGTCAAATGTCATCACTTCGTCAGCGAAACCTTTCTCAACAGCTTCATCAGCACTCATATACGTTTCGTTTTTCATGAGCTCAAGCAATTCATCTTCACTTAAGCCAGTTTTAGCTTTATAAGCGTTGATAATTCCTCGGTCGCTAGCTTTCAAAGCGTTAGCGGCTGATTCGAAGTCATCGCTGTTACCAGACACCAAATTCAACAATGCTTTGTGAATCATAATTTGAGCTGTTGGACTGATAACGACTTTGTCAGCGCCCATGATTGCGACGCTACAAGCACTTGCAGCCATTCCAGTCACTTCGACCGTGACGTGCCCAGAATAATTTTTAAGCGTTGTGTAAATATCGCTGCCTACTGTCACCAAACCTCCGTTTGAATTGACTTCGATTACAACGTCTGAACCGTCTTCCGGAAGTGCTTCAGCAATCGATTTAGCGCTGACCGCTTCCATTCCATAATAATCGTAAGCTTCTTGACTATTATTCGGAATCAGCGGCCCCCTCATCTGAATTCGTTTCGGCATTCTCCTCACCTCCTTTCAATGATTGATATTCTTCTTTCTTGTCCAAGAAAACGTAATTAAGGCTTGTTTGATATCTATCCATGTCTGGATTATCAGACGGCTGTTTACCAAGTTCGATAAGCCCTTGATTTGGTGTCAACAATGTATTATTGACAAGTTTAACAATCTCATCGACATTTCGACCAGTGACACTACGTGTATCAAACTCAAGTCGGCATTTCCGCCTATCTCTTGGACTAAAGATTTTTAGCCCCAATTCGCTCGTTATCGCGTCAAAATAGAACGGCAAGTCATTTGTAACATAGTCTTCAGTAAGCTGCGCTACGGACTGATTAGGGCTGTTTACGCCCAATTTATAACTAGGTATTCGCAAAGCTTTAGCTATTTGAGCTGTTGAAAAATTGTTACTTGTAATCAACTGCAAGACATTAGTGTCAATTTCGAGTGGCTCGTAGGACATTGTATTATCAAATACTAGTGGACTACCGCCCTTTGCGCCCTCTCGCATTTTCTCGAATTCTTCGCGAGCCTTCTTGCGAGCTTCGCCGCTTATCATAGCGCCTTCCAATTTTAAAATGCCGCTTGAAAAACCGTCTTTGAAGAATTTTAAAAGCGTACTTGTTCCGCTGTTTTGCAAACTAATTTCATCACCTAAAGACAGCAGCGGGGAACGCCCTAAAATTGTGTCATGGCTAAAGAATTTCCAATGAATGACGTCATCAGCTCCACAAGTGACCTCTTTGCCCGTCAAGCTATCAACGAAAGTGTAGATAAGTTCATGACTATCTAATTCTTCCACACGAGTTTCAGATGGTTTATAAAACTGAAATTGCAACGCCTTGCCAGTTCGTGGGTCTCTCAAAATACGACTATAGGAGTTACCTGTTAAAATCGTATTGACTGCCATTGCAAATTTCCACGTTCGAGCCGAAGCGTTGCCAGTCGATTTCACATTTAGCAAATAATTTACATCCTCGTCTTGAATGATGTCGCCATTGATGTTTTTCTTGATTAACGGAAATCTGGCAATATCACCAGCTATGATTGATGTTGCTGTCAGTACGTCGCTATTTTTTAATGCAGAAACTCCGACATACTGCGCGCTATCATTACCAGACAATACCGAGGAAACGTAATCGTCATAGGAAAGCTTTGAATCTCCTAACGACTGAAAAAAGCTCATTTTCTCACCTCCTTTCTAGCGCATGGTTTTATCAATGTATAAACCTAAAAATGTACACATCAAACCTAAGCACATAAAGCCAGCTGTTAAATCCAATCTAAAAAATGAATAATCAATCAAGCCAAAGCCCGTTAGTAGTAGTAATGTATGAATGTTATTTTTAAAAAAATTCAAAACAGACCTCCACTTTCAAAGATTTTTTCGTCAGTCCAATAACCTGCGCCGTCAAATGCTTCGAGATAACAAGCCGCATAAGCGTCTAGTAAAGCATCGAGCGGGTCAATTTTATTGCTGTTTTTATTCTTATCAATACGCATACCGTTGTTGTCAACTCGTGTATAAGCATTATTAACAGCCATTGTAAGCAACTTATTGCCCGAATGTTTTATTTTCCCAGTTTTGACGTCATCTCTAAACTGCTTCGTCGGCATATTCAGAACCATTGTTGTTTGTGGGATTTGGACTTGTGTCCATTCTGGGTGCCGTTTCTCAATCATGGTTAGCAAAGCGCCGTATTGGTAAGGGTCAAAATAGATTCCTTGCACTTCCCAATCATTTTCAATAACCATTTCTTCGAGCTTCTCCATAACTCGCTCATTATCAATAACACCAGATTCAAGAGTAGTAATTTCACATTCACCTATGCGCTCTAAGTTCGTATAAGAAACGCCGTCTCGTTTTTCTTTCGCTATTAGACCGTACTTAGTAGCAATAAACGAGAAGCTGTCAGCAAACCAATAATCATCCATCATTGTCATTGTGCTGATTGAAAACAAGTCGCTTGAATGTCCAACGTCTACGCCTATCCAGACGCGTCTGCCAGTCGTATCTGGCTTATCAATAAGTGCATCTTCCCACGTTTGTTTATCCATGTAAGAGGCTTCGCTAGATTGACGCCACATGTTGAAATTTTTAACCAAAACTTTGTTAATTTCACCCGTTTCAAGCGAAGTTTTACGCCTTTTTCGCAAATAATCCATGATTTTTTCATACAACGCTGGCACTTCCAAAATAGGATTTGACTTAATCCAATTGCTTTCGTCAGCAATTTCTTTCTCGTCATCTTGTTCGGAAATGAACGCAAAATACGAATCATCAACTGTTTTCTTATCTAAAATCTTAGTAGCGTACTTATATTCAATGGTGTACATTGGTACATTCAAATCTAGACCAGCTGTCGAAATAATTAAAATCAACGGATTATCAAGCTGACCTTGACCAGATTCCAAAAGTTCAATCATTTCATTTGTTTTGCTTGCAGCGTATTCATCTAGCACACCAACATATGGTTCAAAACCATCAACTGCCCCAGTGTCACGACTTAATGCCCTGATATACGATTCATCACGCTTGTTTGTTAACTCATCGCGAACAATCTTAGTAGCTTTGAAAATGTCCTTATCCTTAGCTCTAAGAGCTTCTAACTGCTTCTTAGCCATCGTCCAAGCAATTCTAGCCTGCGTACGGTCATTGGCCGTACAGAAGAGCTGACGGCTTAGCGCTGGGTTCTTACCAAACAAGAATTCATAAAGCAAGATGCCAGCGATTAAAATGGTCTTTCCGTTCTTACGAGCAACTGAGACCATAGCCTTGCGGAAGCGTCTGACAGAGTGGTCTTTCTTCTTCCGCCAACCATACAAGCTGGAGATGATAAATTTTTGAAACCTTGCAAGCGGATAAGTTTTGCCTGTTTTAACATCTGGCAAAATCTCCAAAAAATCGATAGTGTTTTGGGCTTTCTCTGGAAAATAATCAAATTCAAAATCAGAATTACTAATATTTTTCAAATCATCCAAATGTCTTTGGCAAGCTTTGATAACTTTCTGACAAGCTTTAATATTGCCGTCGACCACATCGAGCGCATAATAAAAAGCAGTATCTCTATACCGCTCTGGAATTTCTAAATAATCGTAAGCTATTTTGATTACCTCCTTTCATCCTCATCTACTCAAAAGTTATTTCAACATGTCATATATTTCATCGAGTGTTTCTGTTACCAAGTATTCTTGATGACCTGTATTGTATAAAACAACAACTTGACTTTCCCAACAACTATCAGACTCATAATAATCCGTGCGTTCTGACACTTCAACAATTCTAGATTTTGGAATAATTATCCTTTCCGTTCTTTCAGTCTGTTTTATATAATCTTCAGTAATTACATTAGTAAGTATAAGAAACTCCATATTATCCTCCAAATTTATCAAATATACCGTCTTTCTTTTCTTCTGCCTTCGGCATGTACATTTTCATGCGACTATCAACCGTTAAACCTAGTTGAGCTGCGCATGATTTGATGTTGTTAGTTGCTTTTTCAAGCGTAACAACCAGCGGATTTTGAACCCACATGCCTTTGTTATCGTCGTACACTGAAATACCAATTTCACTAACCTTTTCGCTAGCTTCAATGTAAATGCCATACCAAGTGCAGTAGTTTTCTAAAATCGCTCTGTCCAAATCACGGATGGGCAAACTTTGCAATTCACTAACTACTCGCTTGTATTCTTTCTTAGCAATCTTTCCTAAATGTGCAGGCGGTGTAAGCTGTAATTCAGCTAGACCGTCGCCTGCTTTCTTCTGGACATCTTCACGAACAGCTTTCTCCGCTTTCGTTAGATGCTTTTTATTATTTTCAACTACCTTCAACTTTCGTCCCAAGCTTTACACCTCCTTTACATTAAAATTTTCAGCTTTCAAAAATTCAAAAAGGGAAAATTATGCACAGAAGAGGGCGGCGTTGTTATATCCGAACAATACATAGCCCCGATAAAAAATCAAGGGGTATTTCCGAACGTTTATATCCCCTCACGCCCGTTATAGGTGGGATAATTCGCCTTTTCTATGCTATTTTTTACCATAGTTCTCAAGATTAGCTTTAGCATCGTTGCATGCTTTACAACTCGCTTGAAGATTGTCAAGATCCAATCTTCGATTCCAATCCTTTTTAATTGGAATTATGTGATCGACCATCGTCGCTTCTCCTCCGCACATTTGACAGACATAATCATCACGAAGTAATACTAACTTACTTGTACTTCTCCAAGCAGAACTATTATAGAACCTTGTCAGCTTCTTATCATAGTTCCATCTCGTCTTATTATAGTTCTTGTACTCTTCGCTTCGACTATCAAAGTCTACTTGCTTTCGCTTTCCACCAACAACAGTAAGTTTCTGTGGTTTCATATCGCTCAGTTCATCTCCCTTAATTCTCTACTCTATCATTATAGCATTCTAAATATATAGCACGCTATTAATCAATAGTTATTACTAGTTAGTTGTATTAATTGCTAGCTAACAATATAAAAAAATGAGGACGAGCACTTGCTCATTCCTCATTTAAAAACTTCTCAGCTTTCCTAAGCCAAACATAATATGTTGGAACGCTAATGTCATCAAACTTTCTACAAATCGTATCAATATCTAACTGCTCAATATACACCATTTGAAGAAGCGCCCTTGATGTCCCGTCTGGAATCTCAGCTATCTTTCGTTGGAATTCCCGTTTCTCTTTGATGGCTCTAGCCAGATACTCCTCAATCTCGTCTTGGGCAGAAATCAATTCGACCAACAAGTCATCTCTGCTTTTTCGACTCCCGTTCTGAACTCTGTCGGCTTGTGGCAGACTAGCATTTACTTTAAGTGCTTGGCTTCTTAACTTCTCAAGTTGATTCATTTGTGAATTAATATACTTGTCCAACGCTTTGATCTTTTGTAATCTAACACATGTTTTCAATCTGATTCTCCTCCACGTATTTCCAAACATAATTGTAAGCTGTCTGCTGTTTCCCTAGCGCCGCGTTGCTGATGTTCCCATGTTTTAAACCAAGCTGACGTTCAGCCTCACGTGTTGACAGCCATACTTTAACGAGTTTCCCATCTTTTGTGAGCTGCGCAACAGACTTACTTTGAGTTTTTGCTGAACGCTCAGTGCGCGTACCATAGTTGTTATTTTCTTCCCGCGTACACCATTCCAAATTCCAAACTGCGTTATTCACTTTGTTTTCGTCAATGTGATTAATCTCATTCTTACCCTCGACCGGTTCGAGGAATGTAAAACCAATAAGTCTGTGGGTTGGATATGTTCTCTGCTCGCTCTTGCCATCGTGTAAAGTAACTAGCAAATAGCCAGCCTTGTCTGGCGAACCTTTCAAAATTCGTTCCTTGACAGTTCGCTTACGACCATCGTTTCTCACAACAACTCTTTCGATACTCTTAACTCTGCCTTTATTCGACGCTTCATACAATCCCTCATACCCTGGAATCGGCTTCCAAATCTCTTCTTGCATTTCAGTCCCTCCTGGTGTATAATATAACTAAACGATACCAAAAGTCTCTGCATCCGTGCAAGACTTTTTTTGTGTTTCAAGCCTAGCGATAAAACCGTCACACGTTTAAAGAAAATAGTATTAAGTCCTCATTCCTTTGTTTATTTCGCTATGTTTGCCGGCTGAGCAACCAGATAAACTCAACTGGCGATGTACTAATCTTTGTGATGATTAAAGTTGTAAGAAGGAGTGCTTTAACCACCTCTATTCCATTTTTTATTATTTCTGGTTTAACGACCACACGAGGATTCGAACCTCGCATAGCCCCTTTTGCGAAATACGCTGTTCCCAATAGCGTTCCGCGAAATCTTCTGGAAAATCTAAGGCTTTAGAGAATACCTTAGTAATGAGCCATCTCACATGGATCTAGAAAAAATTTAAAGTCCTCAGAGCACCGACTAGGGAGCGCTCGTCTTAGGCCTGCTTTCTTTTTTTATTTTTTATTCCTAGCCTTAATACCCACGCAAGAATTCGAATCTTGCTAGATACCATTGTGGGTGATTATTCTTGTATCTCAATTTCGATACAGTGTTCATATACTTGAATACTGATCACATCGTATGGACGATATTCTTCATCAATATCATCAACACTTTCATACGTGCATGGCTCAACCTCGCCACAAAGTTT
>ERZ1034680.766-NODE-766-length-14134-cov-8.931955_pt1 | contig 14134 bp, 18 predicted proteins | sample MGYA00520639_ERZ1034680 | MGnify/ENA primary metagenome ERZ1034680 (study PRJEB33766, sample SAMN09781760) | gut metagenome | biome: gut microbiome | host: Homo sapiens | place: Madagascar | study: EMG produced TPA metagenomics assembly of the PRJNA485056 data set...
TAACATTTACAATATTTGTTCATGGAAATGATCGTATGGATAAACTTACAGGCTTGCCTCGTCATGATTTAATAGCTTCTATTATACGAGAACAATTTAATTGGTCTAATATCTTTGGATTACAGACAAAATTAATCTCATCTAAAGAATCTATGACAGATAATAACTATGTAGTAAGAACATTGGTATTTCAGATTTACTATGACGTTAATGGAATTACATATAGCCCGTTTGGTGAGCAATCGTACATAAGGAATAACGAATCTTGGCAATAGGCAAGGAAGAATACTATGAGAATGATGAGCTAAAGATATATCGTGGTGAAGATTTTATAGTTCAAAAGCATATTATCTTACATCAACCTACATTGGGTGAAATATGTGATTTTTCAGAGAAAGAGTATTATTCAATGTTGTATAACTTTACAGCTACGCCACAATCTTTAAAGGTACAATTATGGGAAGGTGGAATAGATTATACTGAAATACAACCATTTCAATTATTCTATACACTGCTCTATAAAGCATTTCCAATTAAAAAAACTTCTATTATATTTGGAGATTTGGATTTTTCTAAATTTCAGGTTCGACAAAAAGAAGATGATGATTCAATTTTTTTGTATCAAGCAATTCCTACAGGGAATATCTATGAATTAATTGGTAGTAATATAAAAGGTAAAAAGTTACATCATTTTACAAGTTTAGCTGATGCTGCAAAATTTGTTAATACGGACGAAGATACATTAATTGAACAGTTATCAGAAGATAATAGATTCGGTAATTATATCTTCGATGATGTATCTTTAGAACCAGTAATAATAGATGAATTTACTTATAATATGATAATTGATTATCTTTGTAAAACACATTTTATTGAAAGAGATTTTAGAATTCCAGCTAATAATTCTACTAAAATGGTATTAATAGAAGATGCAAGAGATGAAATGGAACGAGCGAAAAATAAAGAATATCATTCTCAATTAAAAAATATGATATCCGCTATGATCAACTCAGAAGGATTTAAATATAATCATGAACAAGTTTGGAATATGAAAATTAATGCGTTTATGGATTCTGTAAAACGTATTGGAAAAATTAAAAATGCACAATTATTGTTGCAATCTGGCTATTCTGGTTTCGGAATAAGCTTTGATGATATAGACAAAAAACAAATAGATTGGCTTGGAGAACTCGATTAGAGTTCTTTTTTATTGCCACAAAATTATTAAGGAGGAATAAAAAATGGCTAACTTTAATCCAAATGAATTAATTCTTGAGAAAATTAGAGCCGTAGAGGAATATGATCCTGCTACAATGGAGCTTACTGGTAGATATACACAGGTTGAAGATCCATCTCTTAAAACAAGTGCCGATGGTACAGATGTTACTGATGCAATGGGTACACCAATTCAGACATTTTATCAGGCACAGAAAGGTACGTTTGATTTCACTAACTCACTCTTCTCTCTTGACCTTGCTGCTTCACAGTTTGGTTCAACAAAGGCTGTAGCTTCTGATACAAAGAAGATTAAGATGCCTGTATCTGAGACAATTGCAATCGGAGCTGGTGCAACTGTAGAACTTAAATATGTTCCAATTGGTACAAAGGGCGCAGAGGTTAAGTATGTAAAGGTTATTAATGATAACAACACATTCGGTAAGACTTATACTGTATCTGCTACAAAGGGCGAGGACAAGTTTACTATTGATGCAGCTAACAGAACAATTACTCTTCCAGAGGGAACAACTGGTCGTGTATTTGTAAACTACGAGAAGGAGACAGCTACAGCAGTTCAGGTAATTAAGAGAACTGATGGTGTACCAGAGGTTAAGACACTTCTTATCCATGCAATCTTCCATGATCCATGTAATAAGAACCTTGTATATGCTGGTGTTATCCGTTGCCCAAGAGCACAGATTGATCCATCAAGCGTAGAGCTTTCTCTTAAGTCTGATGGTAAGCATCCAGCTTCTTATGTTCTGAATAAGGAGTACTGTGCTGAAGATGGTAAGCTTTTCGATATCTTAGTATCTGAGGACTAATTAAAAATAAGAGTGGTTGAAATATACCACTCTTTTTATGGAGGAATTTATGGCGTTAGAAAATAATGCAATTTGTGCAATTTGTGGTAAACCATATAGAGTTTGCCATACTTGTCAGAATATAAAATCTTTTACACCTTGGAGAACGGTTACTGATACATTACCACATTACATGATTTATTTAGCGTTGGCTGAGTATACAAATACTAAGAATAAGGCTAAAGCTAAAGAGGAATTATCCAAATGTGATTTATCTGAATTAGAAAATTTTGATTCTGATGTTAAAAGGGCTATTGATGAAATAATGGCTGAGAATAAAAAAGAAGTTACAAAAAATGTAACAAAGCCTATTTCTAAGGTAAAGAAAAATGAAAATAATATTGAATAGTAAGTTTGTAAAAATGTAATAGGGATTATACCATTTACTGCTATTCAGTATTTTAGTATAATCCCTATTTTTTACGATTTATTATATAAGATTGGAGTGAAAGGAAATTAAAGAATATAGTGATGTATTCGATTGGGAATACGAAACAGAAGACGTTAGATATATTCCAAATATGGCACAAAATTATATGTATTTAGGCTCACCTCTATCAAAGGGACAACTCGCAGATATTATTCCAGGTCAGAATAAGCGAGTTGTTTTTGTTTGGAATAAATCAAGAGAAATGAATGAACTTTACAAGCAATGGTGCAATAGTTCAAAAAATAAGGAGGATTAACCGATGAAGGAGTTTTTAGCAAGTTTAGATTGGATGACACTGCTCTCTGCTATTTGGACTGTAATTTTAGTTCCAATTGGAACACAAATTTATAAATACCTGAAAACAAAGAAACTCGATAAGTATGCTGATATTCTTATTAGAGAAGTAAAAAATGCAGTTAAATGTGTATATGAGACTGAGGTAAAGGATATAAAAGGCACATCTGATTGGACGGACGAGAAAAAGCAGGAAGTTTGCGAGATTGCAAAGGCAAAAGCTATTCAGGCTTTAAATAAATCAGTTTATGAATGTTTAAAACAGGCAAATAGCGACTTCGATGAATATTTAAATAGCTTAATTGACACGAGCTTGTACGATCTCAAACATGAAAAATAATAACTAAAGATAACAATTCAGAGACTCAAAAAGAGTCTCTTTTTTATTACAGAAAAATACGGAGGTAATTATAAATGATAGTGAATTTACACGGTGGACATAATCCCAAAGGTAAGATTGCCTGTGGCGCTGTTGGATTACTTGATGAATCTGAACAGGATCGAACCATAAAAAATAAAGTTATCTCAATTCTTAGAGCAAATGGACATACAGTGTACGATTGTACCGAAGACAATGGTACATCGCAGAGTGATGTACTTAAAAAAATTGTTGCAAAATGTAACGCTCATAAAGTAGATCTTGATGTATCTATTCACTTTAATTCAGGAGCAAACGACACAAATGGAAATGGAGCTACAACAGGTAGTGAAGTATGGATTTACAAAGACAGTTCTTCATCAAAAATAGCAGCTCAGAGAATTGTAAATAATTTGGCTTCTGTTGGATTCAAAAACAGAGGCATAAAAACAAGTACAGGATTGTACGTACTTAGAAAAACAAAATCACCTGCTTTACTTGTAGAGGTTTGTTTTGTAGATGATAAAGATGATTACAATTTATATATTAATAATGTAGATAGAATCGCCAAAGCTATTGCGGATGGAATCGTTGGTGCAACACTTTCTAGTGGAAATAGTGTTCCGTCTACACCTAATCCAGCTCCTACAACTACTAATCAGTTGTATAGGGTTAGAAAATCATGGTCTGATGTAAAATCACAGACTGGTGCTTATAAAGACATAAGTAATGCAAAAAGAGAATGTCCAAATGGATATAGTGTATTTGACTCCAATGGCAATGTTGTTTATACCAATGGAACAATTCAAGCAACAAATACTGCTCCAACTGTAACAGTTAAACCTAGTGCGCCTGCAAGTCCATCTTCTACTACAAGTAAATATTATCTCGCAAATGCAAAAGTAAGAGGTTGGCAATCTGCAATGAATAAAGGTTTTGATCTCAAAGGAAATAATAAACTTGTTGTAGATGGTAAATTTGGAGAGGCTTCACAGTCATGTGCCTCAAGTCACAATATGTCAGCTAGACAAACACATAATTGTATTACTGCAATCAATTGGCTAAGAAAAACATTACATGACACATACAGATTTACAAAATTACCAACTACAGGTAAGTGGGATGCATATCTCACAACGTGCGTAAAAGTTTTCCAGAAGAATCGTGGACTAACTCAGGATGGTTGTGTTGGACTTGTTACCACTTATTACTTGTTAAAAGGGTAAGTGTGTAACATAAAATGGATGAAATAAAAGCATTAATGAATTTAGATTTTCCAACCGTCATCTTGGGTGTATTTATTATAATCTTGGGCTTAGATAAGATAATATTTTTACTTCAGAAAGCGAAGAAAGCTTTACGTGTAAAACTTGGTTATGAAATTGATAAAGAGACTCTTGATAAAAGAATAGCCACGCTGGAAAAACATGATAACTGGCAGTATAAAGAGATAACCAAAATTTCTCAAGGAATAGATGATATTAAAAATTCTTTAATTAATAAAGAAATAAAAGACAAGGCTAAGACTGTTGCTACCCTTAGAAGTCAATTATATGATTTGCATAGTAAATTTGTTGAACAGGGATATATTGATAAATCGGGACTTAAAACTTTTACAGAATTAGGTTCTATTTATGAATCCGCAGGTGGTGATGATATCTATCACGATAAATTAAAGCCAGAAGTTTTGTCGTTACCAATTAAAGACGAATCCTAATATTTTTATTATACCATAAAATCCAGTAATTCAACTTATGAATTTCTTCCTTATTATATATGTATAGAAAAACAGATTATACACAGACTAAATACATGAAGAATGAAATAGGCAGATATAGGTATCAACAGAATATTTCAATATCAGAACTTGCGAGACGTACAGGACTATCAGCAACTGCAATATCAAATCTCGAAAACGGATATACTTCTGATATACTACTCTCTCATGCAATATCTTTATCTCATGCATTACATGTTGATTTGTACGATTTGTTTTGTATTAAAAGATAAGGAGAATTGGTATGGAAAAAACATTTTACAACGTAATCTGTGAAGAATTGGAATTATTAGGAGGTAAAGTAATTCATATTGACAAGAACTTTGGAGATATGAATGAAGTACATAATTTCGTAATAAGTAATATAGGTAAATATCCTAATGCACATTGGGAATTACGACCTATCATATTTAAAATTTAATATTAAAGGAAAGAGCAGTTTCTTCGGAAGCTGCTCTTTTGTTATGTAAAGGAGTGAAAGGAAATAGCACAGAATCCAGGAAAGATTTTTGAACAGTCAATTAAAGATTCTGTCCCCAATACGTGTTGGATTTATCGTTTCAGGGATAATGCAGCATCGTTTGGGAATGGAAATAATACTAGATTTGCTAGTAGTAATATTTGTGATTATCTTCTATTTGATGATGATTCAAGGACATTGTATTTGCTCGAATTAAAATCAACTCAATCAACAAGTCTGCCATTATCAATGATTAGAGATAACCAGATTAAATCCTTACAAGAAGCAAGTAAACATAATCTTGTCGCAGGATTTATTTGTAATTTTAGAAATGAAAACAATGACACATTCTTTATAGAAATCGGTGATTTCGTAAAGATGATGGAAGATATAAATAAGAAGTCATTCAATATTAGTGACTTGAAAATTAATAATGCTATTCCAATAAATAGCAAAAAGAAACGAACTAGATATACATATGACATTCAGAAGTTTGTGAATGAATCACACTTATAATCAAAAGGAGAACAATTATGACAGATGAGGAAATCCTTGATTATTTGAGAAAGCATAATTTTCGAGTACATGCCCATAATGGTGTGGATTTATTCAATGGAAGTTATCAAATTAAACATAAATTCTATGATGATGCAACAGGAACAATGACAGTTATCACACCCAATAATATATTCACTTTTGACTGGATATTGGGTGATGGTACACCTAGGAAATAAAGGAGAAAAAGAAATATGAGACTTTTAGAGTTTGTAGAAAAATATAATAACACAGCAAATACATTAAGGGGACAGCTATTAAGCACAATTAAAATCACCCCATACATTTCAATCATTAAAAAAGATGCCTATGCTCAGTTAATCGTAAATAAAACAACATTTGAGCAGGAAGCTTATGATGATAATGGTAAAACAAAATATCGTAAAACAGATAAAATCAAAGTAAATTCTGTCGCTCAGTATATACAGTTTTGTCGTGCCGCAATTGAATTATATACTGACCTTGAAATTGATGAGGATGATAAAGGCTTTATTAATGGATATGATGCACTCAAATCATCTGGATTACTTGATATTTTAATGGTTGGCTCTGATAAGGCTGATCCGCTTATTCCTATGACTGAGTTAAGTGAGTTTAAGACCATTTTAACAATGAAACAGTCAGATACTCAGTTTAATGAGACAACTACTCAGGCGTTTATTAGCAAGCAGATTGAAAGAATTTCTGATTTGGCAGATGCTACTCTCACACCACTTGTTGAAGTTGTGAATAAGAAACTTGATGAGATTCCGAAAGAAGAATTAAATAAGGTTGTTGAGTTTGCCAAGAATGGTGGATTTAAAGAAGTCTAAGTAAATTCAAAAGAGCCAGGAATTATTTTTCCTGACTCTCAACAAAATCATTCAGCACTTTAATTACAAGATTATTGAATGACCTACCATCTTTCTTAGCAATCTCTTCTAATTCTGATTTGAGTTCCTTTGGGAAAGTAATGTTAGTTCTTACTTTATCTTCACCAACTGCCATAGATATCACCTCCGATAAGAGAATAATATCATAGAAACACAGTGGTGTCAAGAAAGTGCAAAAGTGATACCACTATGGTGTTGACAATGTGGTATATAGGTGGTATCATAGTGGTATAGAAAAGAGGTGAGATATATGAAAGTACGAAGAGTAGAACAGCACAACATAAAATATGGAACTGATTTTTATAAGTTCGTTGATGAAATGTGTTTTAAGTCAAAGAATTTATACAACTATGCGAATTATATTATTCGTCAAGAGTTCATAAGTAATGGAAATTGGATTCAATATAACCAATTATTTCATTTGGTTAAAGATTCTGAACCATATAAAGATATTGGCAATAACACAGGTCAAGGAACTTTACGAATTCTTGATAGGAATTGGAAATCTTTCTTTAAGGCAATTAAAGACTGGAAGAAAAATCCTAGTAAATATTTAGGTAGACCAAAGATTCCAAAATACTTTAAAAAGGATGGACGTTTCGTACTATCCCTTGATAGCAACAAAGTAAAGCTAAAAGATGGATATGTATATTTTGCATGGAAGCCATTTAAACCATATAATAATATATTTAAGACAAACGCACAAGAGAGAATATTACAATGTAGGTTCATCCCTAGATGTAGAAAGTATGTAATGGAAATCGTCTATGAAATCGAAGTGCCAGACATTTCAGAAACTTCTGAAAGAGTAGCTGCGATTGATATTGGAGTTGATAATTTCATAACTATGGTAAACAACATTGGTGAAAATCCAATAGCTGTTAAAGGTGGAGTTATTAAGTCAATCAATCAGTTTTACAATAAACAGAAAGCAAATATTCAGTCAGAGTTGAAGAAAGTCAACGGAAAAGATTGGTCGAACAAGTTACAGAAACTTACAGACAAGAGGTATGAAATGATTAAATATCAGATGCATTGTATAAGCAAGTATGTAGTTGATTGGTGTGTCTTATATGGAATTGATACACTGATTGTAGGACACAACGATGAATGGAAACAAAACAAACAAGGTATGCAGAATTTTACTTACATTCCTTATGAATTATTTATTCAAATGCTTGCATATAAATGCGAGAATAATGGAATTAGATTCATAGAAAATGAGGAAGCATATACTTCTGGAACATCATTTCTTGATAATGAAGATCCTGTAAAAGAGAATTACAATAAGGAACGCAGAGTTCATAGAGGATTATTCATTGCAGATTGCGGAAAGAAGATAAATGCAGATGTAAATGGAGCATATCAAATATTAAAGAAGGTAATTCCTGATGCGTTTAGCAAAGGAATAGAGGGTGCAGGTTCACACCCAACAATTATTAACTTGGCTATGCTGAGAGAGTAATGTAAAGGTTTTTATAAAAGCCGATGAATTTCAAATTTCCTTGGAGGATTTATATGATAAGTGGAATATTATACGGACTTTTATGCGGATGGATTCTTACATTATTCAATGTAGATGAAATTTGTATTGAAGTGTTGCAACCAATTATTCCATTTGTATCAACCACTGCACATTACTATTTTGTGTTTGGAGTTGTAGGGTTAATATACGGAATTATACATAAGGATTAAATATTTAGGCTCTATACGTGTCATAGCGTATAGGGTTTTTCTTATGGAGAGTTAAGTGATTATACACTGCTCTCCTATTTTAGTGTAAAAATAGTGAAATTATAGTGAAATTTGGGAGGTGGTTGGAATGGCAAAGATAAGCCCAGAATTAAAAAAACAATTACACGATATTGCGCAAAAACAAGCAGAAAAGATAGCAAAAGAATTTGAAGATAAAATGACTGAACATTATAGAAGTGTTCTCGATTGGTATTATGGAGAGCCATATCAGACTAATCCTCCACACTATGATAGAACAAATAATTTAAGAAATTCATATATTCCATATTTTAAATCTACTAATTCAAGTGTGATTAGTGGAATTGAAATATCTGGTGAAAGTATGAATAACTATGGTAAAAAATCAAAAATTTCTGGTGAAGATTATGTAAGCAAATTCTTTTTTAATCCATCAGGAACTTGGCATGGTGGTGATTGGCATGGTGGATATGGTGTGCCAGCTAATTTCAATGCATATAACGAAATGGTTAATTTTTATCATAACACAGTAAAAGATTTTAGAAAGAAATATGAAATATAGGAAGGAGAAGTTAAATGGTTGAAGAATTAAAACTTGCCATAAAAATTGATGATGCGACTATTGAGCAATCACTATTGAAACAGTTTGCTAATGCACAAAAAATGGCTGATAAAGTTGTTCTCGATTTTAAAAATGTAAACTTCGATGATAAACAGATAGAAGCCAAATTTAAGGAAATGCAGAAGAAGGCAGGTCAGAATCCGATTGATTTTAGCATTAGTAATAATACACTTGATATGCTTGGTCAGATTGATAAAAGACTTACTGAGATATTCAGTATTGGAAAAGGAAAATCATTTATTGACTCCTCTTCTATTACTGCTGATATTGACAAAATAGAGAATAAAATAAATGAGCTGAATAAAAAGTATGAAGAAGCTCTGAAAAAATCATCATCTATTGATTCAAGTAATATTTCTGGGAAAGACGTAAATCTTATATACAATGCAGATTTTCAGAAGTTGATTCAAGAAGTATCTGAGTTAAAAAATCAATTTAATGATTTAAAGACTCATATGCAGTTACTTGATGATTATACTGTTCCTACTGACAGATTCTTTAAATTACAGTCTCAAGTAGAAAGTACAACAGCTAGAGTTTCTGATTTATTAAAAGAAATCTCACGATTGTCAAGTGAAGTAGGGGCTACTGATGGATTTGCATGGGAACTAGAAGATTTAAAAAAGAAAGTTAGTGAAGTTTTTGAAGAAATAAACAGGTCTAAGAAAAATCTAAATGATAAAAATGAAGTCATTGATAAAAATTCTTTGGAGACTATTATCAGTTTATTTTCAAAAATGGAGTCAAGCTTATCTTCTATCAAAGGTGTCTTAGTTGATGTTGGCGATGGCGAAGAATTATCTCCACTTCTCAGTGAAATCAATAATATACAAACTGCAATTGTAGGATTATCTTCAAGTCTCAATAATCTTCATTTTAACATGAATATTGATATGGGAACAGATAATCAGATGGAAGCAAAGATCCAAGAAAAAGCTGCAAAAGCCCTCAATGCTTATGAAAAGCTTTTTAATGGATTAAAAATGTCTGGTTATGGTGGTGAAGTTGTCAATAACAAATTCTTTGATTTTGACATAAATAAATTTGACACAACAATTGGGAAAGTTAAAGCCTATAAAGATATAATCGAAAGATTAAGAAAAGAAGCCAAGGAATATTATGGTGGTACAGATTTATTACGAACTCATACGGATGATAAATTATGGCGTTCTGCTTCATCTGCTGGTGGTCAACTTACACAAGCAATAAATGAAACTGCTAAAAATAAGACTGATAATCCGTTGACTGAATTATTTGGAAAAACCGATTTGTCTGGTGTTATTGAACAGTTAAATACCATTATTTCTAAGCTTAATGAGATTTCTGTATCTGCAAAAGGATTCACTGAGACATTTAAAAATGGTTTAAATGTAAATGCTTCTGTAGAGGAAATCGAAAAACTTACCAACAGAGTTAAAGAGTTAGAAACTGAATTAGCGAAAATTAAAACTCCTACTACCACTATTCCGTCTGAGGACATGAAAGACGCATTTCCTAAGACCTCTGAAAACTTAGAACAGGTTGCACAATCTGAACAAAAAGTACAGCAAGAAGCTGTGGCAACTGACAAGGCACTTGATAATATCAGTTTTACTCCTAATACAGAGGGTTTTGAAGATATAATTGCCAAGTTTGGAATACTTCGTGAGCAGGCAGAACAAATTACAAAGATAGTTAAAACTACTAAGCAAACTGCCGATGGTACACCAAATATTTCGTATAAGGCAACATTAAGAAATGGTAGTTCTTATTATCTTGGTGATAATAGTACACCACAAGTTTTAAATGCAAGTGAAACAGTATATGATGCAAAAGCAGATAACGCAAAGAAACTTGAGCGAGGAAAACAGATTTGGAACGAACTTACGACTTCTCTTGAGAGATATGCTACTATTCAGAAAAGAATTGCAAGTAATAATGCTTTGAGTACAGATAATGCGGAAGCAATAAAACTTCTTGAGCATATTCATGAATTACAGAGGAATGATATTCTTCCAACAGAGAAATTAACTGCTTCTAACGAAAAATTACAACAGATAAATCAAACTGTTACAGATTTAAAAGCGAAACTCAAAGAATCTACTCTTGATTCTTTACAAGGTTCTATTGATAAGTATCAGAAAATCTATGATCAAAGAAAAACCTATTCTTCTGATTTTACTCCAAGTGAACAATATACCCAAAATTTAACTGAGCTAAATACAGCAATTGGAAATCTCGTAGAGTATAGAAACACATTAAAAAATGTTAGCGAAGTTACCGTAAAACAAGAGGCTGAATTAAAAGGATTGGTTACGGCATGTGAAAAAGCTTCTGATTCTTTTAAGTCACTTTCTGCCTCTGAAAAAGGTGCAAGCCAGATTGCTATTGATAAATTAGTTCAGAGAATTAATAAGGATTTAGATGAGTGTACAAATTATTCTAAGGAAGCAAAACTTGGATTAAGAGCATTGCGAGACGAATTAGAGTCTGCCAATCCAAGGAATCTGAAAGAGATTACATCTGAAATCATTAATATTGAAAATGCGGAAATCAGAGCTGGTCGTGCCGGTAGAAGTTTCTTTGACACTTTAAAGAATAGCGGATTCCATCAGATTGCTGCTCAGATGGCAGGTATGTTTGGACTTTATGATGCTATTAATATTGGTAAAGAAGGTTTTAATGTTGTAAGAGAACTTAATACTGCTCTTACAGAAATGCGAAAAGTATCTGATGAGACTGTTCAAAGTTTGAAAGATTATCAAGCTACTACTTTCGATACAGCAGATGCAGTTGGTACAACTGCAAAACAGATACAAAATTCTACAGCAGATTGGATGCGTCTTGGAGAATCAATGAATCAAGCTGCGGAAAGCGCAAAGGATGCTAATGTTCTTTTAAATGTATCAGAGTTTGAAGGAATAGACGAAGCAACAGAGTCTCTTGTATCAATGAGTCAGGCGTATAAAGATCTTGATAAAATGGATATAATTGATGTTCTCAATAATATTGGCAACAATTATAGTATCTCGACAGATGGATTAGCAACTGCTCTTAAAGATTCCGCAAGTGCATTAGTAACTGCAAACAATGATCTTAATGAAGCTGTTTCGTTGACTACGGCTGGCAATGCTATAACTCAAGATCCATCTAAAGTAGGGGCAGGTTTAAGAACGATTTCTCTTAGATTAGTTGGTACAGAGGAAGCTAAACAGGAGCTTTCAGATTTAGGCGAAGAAACAGATGGAATGATTACTACCGTTTCTAAGCTTAGAGATACAATCATGGATGCAACTAAAGCTGCATCGTCAGATGGAAAAGGTTTTGATATTCTTGATTCTAATGGAAATTATAAAAGTACATATGAAGTCATGCAAGGACTTGCAGATTTGTATGACAATATTGTAAAAAAAGATAAAGAATTAGGAACAAATAATCTTAATCTTTTACTGGAGACTATAGCTGGAAAAAATAGATCGAACATTGCCGCAAGTATTCTTCAGAATGGAGATATGCTTCGTTCGGTGTATGAAGATGCTCAAAATTCAGAAGGATCAGCAGAAAAAGAATTAAACTCTTATCTTGATAGTATTGATGGCAAAATGGCACAATTAGAAAATCGTGCCCAGGAGTTCTGGTTTAAAGTAATCGACTCCGAAACTATCAAGAATGGAATTGATTTATTATCCACACTTCTTAAAGGTGCTACTGATTTTGTAGATACAGTTGGATTGTTACCAACTATTCTCACAGGAATTGGAGCAGGTCTTAGTTTAAAAAACATCGGTAAATGTTACGTGAGTGCGTAATTTTTCAAATCATTGTTTTGAATATGCCCACCTAACTCAAGACAACAATCAAGAGTTGGGAAGATTAGGTCTAGTCAACCTATAGATGTTTCAAAATAAATCGTAATTGTGAGTTGCTATCTCACAGTGCTGGGAAGAAATAAAATATACCGTATATATAAAATAACACACTACAACGTGGCTAGAAATGGCGTGCGTGAATGTATTCCGAAAGGATGTTGGTGACAACAAGAAAAGTCAAATCCAGAAATGGAGGTTATTTGGATATATGGGGAAACCCTAATTATCATGTCCTTAATGGACTAAATCGGCAATCAGCAACGGATTCTACTGTAATAGAGAATATTATAGTGGAGGTGTTCAGAGAGTCTAAACGATTTTGAGTTATTATTAATAGCTTGTGAAAGGGACTCCATACGTAGTTATCGCACTACTCTCGTGACTGAGATGTAAAAGCGTAAAAGAGTGTTGCTACTCTCACCCTATTAAATAGCACATTGTTAATAGGATAACAGTAGGGTTCGTGTGTACCGTAAGTTTGAAAGAAACACACAATAAAAAGAGAATAATAAAATAGGAACTGCTCTACTCAGTCCCTATTTCATTTCGCTCGTGTAAGTCAACCTCTAAAGAGGTGTCATTGTATTGAGCTTTTGCATGTACATCTTTATATTTTGTAACTTTATTTACTATGTATCGGATTAGCCCACAGAGAGCTAACACAGCTTTATATAAAAGCCATGCCACGAATCCAAGCAGAGTACATATCATAAAGAAAGCGACTACATTATATAAAGAGTCACACTCAACAGCATATTTAATTACATCCATGATAGCCACCTCCTATTGTTGTCATTGTTTTTGAATGTCATACTATAGGTTGGTGACTGTTTGAGGCTCACCGTTTAAAAAATGGAAGTGACCACACTTCAATAACGCTGTAAGTGTATTATATATCAAATTGGAATATTCTGGTAGAGAGAACATATATTCCAAGCAAATCTCGATTTCAATTAAAAAATAAAAATGACACTACTCTATTTTGAGCAATGCCATTTTGTAGGGAATATATCTTGCTTGATATAAACATATCATAGCACATATTCTGTTATTTGCAAATACTTTTTCTGTTTCAAACAGAGAATAATAAAATAGAGAGTAGAACACTCTACTCTCTTCTATAT
>ERZ1034680.768-NODE-768-length-14114-cov-40.255566_pt1 | contig 14114 bp, 8 predicted proteins | sample MGYA00520639_ERZ1034680 | MGnify/ENA primary metagenome ERZ1034680 (study PRJEB33766, sample SAMN09781760) | gut metagenome | biome: gut microbiome | host: Homo sapiens | place: Madagascar | study: EMG produced TPA metagenomics assembly of the PRJNA485056 data set...
GACCTCTCACACCACCGTACGTGCCGTTCGGCATACGGCGGTTCCTATTTTGGGTGCCATTCGAGATATTCACCCATTAAAGTAACATATCCTGCTCTTCGCAAGCTCTCATTGGTGATAGCCCTATTCAATATGTAACTTCCCGCTGTTCGCCAATAGCTCTTGCGAGTGTTACCCCATTGGTAGGCTTGATACTGTGGTATTCCGCAACAAATGAGATTTGTTACTCTCGTCTTGACTTTCTTCCAAGCTTTCCATATACACATACGTATTCTACGCCTTAACCACTCGTCTGTCTCAAGAAGCAAACGGCGCATTTCTGCAAGGTGATAATAGCCTATCCACCCTCTTATGTACTCTTTCAGTTTCTGCTTTCTCTTGGCATACCCCCAACCATTACTACGACTCGTCAATGTCTTTAGTCTTGACTTCATCTTCTGTTTAGACTTGGGGTGAACCATGAGTTTGCATTTGCCTTTCATCACATAAAAGGAGTAACCTAAGTATTTCACTCCGCGAACATAAGACACCACGGTCTTTTCATTGTTCACTTTCAAATGGAGTTTGCCCTCTATAAAACGGGTGATTGATGCTTTCACACGTTTTGCAGCCCTCTTTGACTTGCAAAATATCAGCGCATCGTCTGCGTAACGTACAAAGGGGTGTCCTCTATGCTCGAGTTCTTTATCCAATTCGTTGAGCATGATATTACTCAACAGTGGACTGAGTGGACCTCCTTGCGGAGTACCCTCCTCGTTCATTTCAAACACTCCATGGTTCATCACACCACTACGAAGATATTTGTGTATAAGACTGATTACTCGGCCGTCCTCTATCGTACGGCTGAGTATTTCTATGAGTTTGCTATGACTTACGGTATCAAAGAAGCGTTCAAGGTCTAAATCTACTACGTAGACATACCCCTCGTTCACTATCTTCTGTGCTTTGTGCAGTGCATCATGGCAGCTTTTTCGAGGACGAAAGCCGAAGCTTGACCTCGAGAATTTGCGCTCATAGTGGGGCATCAGTGCTTGGTTGATGGCTTGTTGCACCAATCGGTCTACCACTGTGGGTATTCCTAATTGGCGTTTCTTGCCGTTGTCTTTGGGTATCTCCACCCTCTTGACTGGGTTCGGACGATATGAACCGTCAAGCAAAGAACTTATCAGCTCCTCCCTGTTGGCCAGAAGCCATGAGAGTAGTTGCTCACACGACATCTTGTCGATACCGCCACACCCCTTGTTCCGCATCACGCATTTATAGGCACGATTGAGATTTTCGGGATTAAGGATTTGCTCTAATACATGTTCTTTGTCGAATGGTACTTCCACGATGTTGTCTTCACGCATCCACATGAAAGTCTGCACTCCCTCATACCATTCGGTTTCCGACCTATCTCTTTGAGGGCAGTCATTGGCTTGGGCTAATGTTTTCTGCATTCTACCTCTCATTTGGTACGTTTCAATTACTATCGTTTAATTATTAGGTTCGGTCCTTCACAAGAAAATATCGACTTGTCTTGCTACTATGACCTCGGCTGACTTCTTACGGCAAGCTTTACTCCATGACTTTCGTAAAAAAACTATTTATCATGTCCGTAAGACCTCCTCGGATAAGGGCATTATCTTTCCATCTTATACCTACTTCATTTACACCAACCATTCCGAATAGCTATTGGACTTTGATTTGTGATGCAATCTTATCCATGGTCAAATGCCTTGTATGAAGTTTCTGTTCGTTAGGTCAGATGTTTGCCGCCGGCTTCCTTCAGATTTCATCTCGCGATGAACACCCTTGCTCTTGGCTATGTAATTCCCGCTATTAGGGCTTACTAGGGACTTGCACCCGTTAGATAATGCTCATGCCGAGCGTACACCAATGAGGACGAGGACGTAGTGAACGACCTCGTCCAAATGGCGTTTATTCGTGCTTATTATTCTATCTTCCAACTCCGAGATGCTTCAAAGTTCGGAGAGTGGGTGGCTACAATTACGAAAAATGTGGCTTTGAAACATCTTGCACAGAAACGAAAGATGCCACTGGTTCCTTTTTCGAGTACTATGGAAGAGGAAATGGATAATGGCCGTGCCGTATCTTCCGATTCGCTATTGGCTGAGAAGGATTTGCTTGAGTTGATAGACCAGTTGCCTAAAGGATATGGACGAGTGTTTAGAATGTCGGTTATTGAAGGCTATTCGCATCAAGAAATAGCCGAAAGATTGGGCATTGAACCACATAGTTCTTCTTCTCAACTATCAAGGGCTAAGGCCATGTTGCGCAAGATTATCAACAGGAGGGGTATGGGGCTTGTTATATTGGTGTTGGCATGCACTCCTCTTGGCATATATTGGCTCATAAACAAAGGTAAGGACAATGTACAAAAGGCCAATATAGCCAGTGAAAAGAGATACCCAATTAGGCAAGCAGGAAAGAAAGAGCCTCACGATGCAGTGAATGTGGTTTCTGCGAATTCTGTTGCAGAAGTACGCCGCAATAGATGCGGTGTATCAACGATTATGCCACCTGTAGAAATTCTATCTAAGGATAGTGCATATACTCCTATGGATTCCGTATCGCATAAGTTAGTGGCGGTGGAAAATAATGATAGCATTTTACCTGATACATTCAAACTGCCTTGCATAGGAACAGGACATCACCTTGCTGCAAACAGGCAAACGGGCAAAAAGCACCAATGGCAGTTGCTTGCAACTGGTTCTCTTGGCTCGGATTTTGCTCAGAATGGTTATAGAATGTTTGTGGGTAGCGCTGATGACGATATTACTGACGGGCCTCACCCCTCTGATCCTAAAACATTCACAACTTGGGAGGAATATTATCAATATCTGCAGCGGACAGGGCATGACTATATGTCGGAGGAGGAAAAGGCTCTCATGGAAATAGCCAAGAACAACAAAGGTAAAATAGAGGAGCATGAACACCACAGCAAGCCAATTACCTTTGGACTTTCTGTAACAAAATCATTCGGGAAAAATTGGAATCTGGAGACAGGCTTGCAGTATTCTTTGCTGAAGTCCGACTTCACGTTAGGCGAAGGTGCGTATTACCTCTATCGGGACCAACAGGTGCATTACTTGGGAATACCTCTGCAGGTGTCGTATAAATGGATTGATGTCAAGAATTGGTCTGTTTACTCTTCGTTGGGCGGTGCCCTACATATACCTATATATGGTAAAACAAGCGAAAGGTATATTGTTGGAAATACTACGCCATATATGAATAATTGGCATTTCACACCTTCGCTGCAATGGAGCATTGGCACAAGTATTGGAGTGCAATATAAATTTGCTCCTAAGTGGGGTGTCTACATAGAACCTTCGTTTAACTGGTATGTGCCAAACGGCAGCTCTATCCATACAACTTGGACTGAAAATCCGTTCTCTTTCACTATACCTTTCGGCATCAGGTTTACATGGTAATGCAGTCTTTTGAACTTTTGTCGCCTCTTATTGACAGAAGCATAAACGTTTCAAAAGACAAAATGTACAATACAACAGACTACCTGCGCAATGGGGTGCTATACCTCAACAATATTCTTCGCCCCCGGCATAAGAAGCTGAGCACACTGATGATTTATTCCACAACAAAATGCCAATCGCGCTGCAAGCATTGCTCTATTTGGCAAAAGCCTGAAGAGCATTTGTCGTTACACGACATTCAGCAGATTATGGCAAGCCGATGTATCACCAAAAACACTGTTGTGGGATTGGAAGGCTGAGAGTTTATTCTCCACCCTGAAGCCACTGACATCATGGAGTGGTTTATGCACCACCACCCTAACTATACGCTATTGTCCAATTGCCTCAACCCGAAGAAGGTTATTGATGCTGTGCGTAGATACCGTCCCCGCCATCTGTATGTGTCGTTGGACGGTGACAAAGATACATACAAAGCAATGAGAGGTTGCAATGGTCATGACAAGGTGGTAGAAGTGGTTGAGACCTTGAAAGATGAGGTTCCCGTTTCTTTGATGTTCTGCCTTTCTCCATGGAACACCTTCAAGGATATGGACTATGTGATACGTGTGGCAAAGAAATACGAGGTAGATATCCGCATTGGCATTTATGGAACGATGGATTTCTTCAACACTACAGCCGATTTGCTCCAAGCTGACATGAGCAACTTCATACAAAGCATTCCTGCCAACATTCATGAGACAGAAGAGAATTTCGACTTTGTAGCTTTGTATGAAGAATGGAGAAACGGCCATCTGAAACTGCGATGCCAAAGCATATTCAGCGAACTGGTCATTCATTCTAATGGTGATGTGCCGTTGTGCCAAAACCTGGGCGTAAAACTCGGCAATATACATGAGAACTCTTTGGACGAGATATTTAACTCTCGCCAAGCCGTCCATGTACAATGCCAGCATTCTAAGAGCTGCAATGCCTGCTGGATTAACTTCCATCGCAAGTATGACATCATCTTGTTGCGCAACTTCGAGAAAGTCTTTACCAAGAGAATGATAGAATGGTTCTACGGCAAATATCAATGGACAAGCAATCAGGACGTGACCTACAAACAATACATGAAACGGATTATCAGAAAATGAGATACACAAAGCAATTAATCGAACGCTACAAGCACTCTCGAAGCACCAGTCTTTTAAGGCACAATTATCTCGGCAAATACGCATTTGTCGGAATAGGCAATCATAGCATGAATAATCTGTATCCTGTGCTTGCCTTCCTGCATGTGCCCTTGAAATACATTTGCTGCAAGTCCGCTAATAAATTGCCTTTGATAGAAAACGCTTACCCTGGTGTGCATGCCACCACTTCCTTGCAGGAAATACTGGCTGACAAAGATGTTAAAGGCGTTTTTGTCTCAGCTGCTCCACAAGCGCATTTTGCAATAGCCACAGAAGTGCTGAAGAGCGGCAAGGCACTATTCATCGAAAAGCCCCCTTGTCAAAGCTTGGAAGAGTTGGCACGGCTGATGGATTTGCAAAAGGAGCATGACACCATAGTGGAAGTTGGACTACAAAAGCGGAACTCGCCAATCATGCGCATTTTGCAGAAGGAGTTGAAAAAAAGCAAAGGTGCTGTATGCTATAATCTTAAATATCTTACAGGTGCCTATCCTGAAGGTGATGCTTTGCTCGACCTCTTTATCCACCCATTAGATTGCATGACATATCTATTTGGCGAAGGCCAAGTAAAATCTGCGGTAAATGTTGAAAATCATACCCTGATGCTCATTCTTGAACACCATTGTGCCACAGGCATTCTTGAACTGTCAACGGGTTATTCTTGGAGTGATGCAAAAGAACACTGGACCATAAACACAGACAGAGGGGTTTATGAGATGGATCAATTCGACAACTTAACTCTTCGGCACAAATCAAGAATAATAATGGGAATACCTATGGAAAAAGTTTTTCCGTGTGGAAAGACTACCGTCAGTCTGTTTGAAAGGAACAACTTTGTACCTTTGCAAGAGAATAACCAAATTGTGTCTCAAGGCTATTACGACACGATAAAGGGGTTTGTAGATGCCGTGGAAGGGAAGAAAACATGTGCATTATCTTCATTGGAACACCTAACTCACACCTACTCTTTGATAGAGAACATACGAACACTGATATAACAACGGCAGAATTATCTTTTGACCTTTAACGATTAAAGTCCCAACCGCATATACACTATATGTCGATGGGACTTGTTGTTTTGATTATATGGTTGCGGCGTTTCACAGCGCATCATGGCGCAAAGATTCCCAACTCAAACAGTATGTTTGCGCTACTATACGGAAAAAGCAGTTACGAATGTCGTAACTGCTTCATTTTCAATGTGGACCAGCTTGGACTTGAACCTAGGACCTCCAGATTATGAGTCTCGCAAAGTGATATTCCATGAGATTTTGTTATTTGTAATCACTCCTGATTATCAGTGCTTTACAAAATTATCATCTTCTTTGAATCTCAAAAAATACCCCTAACTGAAATAGTTTGTTTACGCATTGTTTACGCAGAAAATATTGCATAATAGCACCAGCCCCTTAGTGGATATGTATTCTCTGGTTCCTGCATACTCTAAGGGGAGTGCTGTCCGCGAAACCTATCAATGGTTTTATTTGGCTCAGTAGATACAATATTCTTTGGGAACTAATTTTGTGTTCTACTCATTTTATGGACTCCAATACAACAAATGTACTCCTTGGAAATTGCGAAACATAGGCTAACATGTTAAAATTGCCAACGGGAAATCACCAAATTCTTTCCAATGTTTGCAAAACTGGAAAGTATTTGATAGCTTTGCGCAAAAAATCAATAGTATGGTAATTGAAAGAACTCCAGAAATAAATAAGGAAGATTTATTTGAAGCTATAATATCTCCTCCAAATATACAAATCGAAGAGATTGTGGAAAAAATCAATAATTCCTTCGATTATTGGGATACTGTAAAATACAAAAAGTGCCCTGCCGGATATACACCTACGCGACTGTGGACCTTTGTCAAAGCCTCCAGACTAAAAAGTATGGTGAAAGTATGGGAGAAATACGGCGTGAATTTGAGTTTGACAAATGTGATGCAGAGAATGTGTCATGAATTTGACATGTTTTGGGGAGGAAGTTGGGGAGCAGACTCAACTATTGATTCCAAAAATAAGGAACAATATCTTGTTAGCTCGTTAATGGAAGAAGCCATATATTCCAGTCAAATGGAAGGAGCCGCAACAACAAGAAAGGTCGCCAAAGAAATGCTTAAGAAGAAAATGACTCCGAGAGACAAATCCCAACAAATGATTCATAATAACTATCAAACAATTCAATTTATTGTTGACCATAAAGATGAACCTTTGTCCAAAGGGTTGTTATTGCAGACACATCGTCTAATGACAGAGAAAACCATGCAGAATCCTGATGACGCAGGACGTTTTAGGAATAATAATGACGTTGTGGTTGAGAATGGTATCACGCATGAAATTGTCCATACTCCGCCTTCCTATACGGAAATTCCTCAGTTTGTAGATGATCTCTGTGAGTTTTTTAATGAGAAAAATAACAAACAATTTATTCATCCTATCATTCGTGGAATAACTATCCATTTCATGATATCCTATGTCCATCCTTTTTCTGATGGTAATGGACGTACTGCTAGAGCTATGTTTTATTGGTACATGTTAAGACAAGGATACTGGTTGACAGAATACCTCTCCATCTCAAGAGTTATTGCCAAATCAAAAAAAGCCTATGAAAAAGCGTTCTTATACACAGAGGCTGATGACATGGATATTGGTTACTTTGTTTCGTACAATCTAAGAGTGTTGGAACAATCTTTTAAGCAATTACAAGATTATATCAAGAGAAAACAAAACGAAAAAAAAGCAGCATATATATATTTGCGCATGGGTGATTTCAATGAACGTCAAGCACAAATTATTAAATTATATGCGGATGATCCTAAAGCATTAATAACGATAAAAGATCTGCAGATAAAATTTGGAATTAGCCCAACCACTGCAAAAAGCGACATCATTGGCTTGCTGAAAAAAAATATTATAACAGAGATCGCATTAAACAAAGTGAAAAGGGCTTATATTAGAGGAGAAGGGTTAGACTCTTTGCTATCCCAATGATATATCTTATGGGCAATCATTGTATCAAATTCTTTCCAGTTTTGCAAATACTGGAAAGGATCTGATATTTTTTGAATGCTTTGAATTATGCAAACCCATTTCACCAGTATGAAGTGCCAATTTGGCATTTCAATATTGTATGGTTGCTGAATATCAAAGAGAATCATTGCGTAAACACACCTAACTCAAACAGTTTGTTTACGCAATTACACAAAAAAAGCAGTTACGACGTTCGTAACTGCTTCATTTTCAATGTGGACCAGCTAGGGCTTGAACCTAGGACCTCCAGATTATGAGTCTGTTGCTCTAACCAACTGAGCTACAAGTCCGTGCAAATATGAACAGCCTTTGCTGCTCTTTGCGAGTGCAAATATACAAGTTATTGCTGAAATCTACAAGAAAAAAAGCCGACAATGTTAGTTTGTCGGCCTTTTTCTTGCATTTTTGGGTACGTAACGCTGGTAATAAGCGTACGAAACGCTGTTGTAAGCGTACGTTTTAACATCAGCGAGCATACCAAGACTTACGTGATAAGCGTTCGTATCGCTGTTGATAAGCGGGTTGGCATGCTGTCGCATGAGGATAGCTGGGGCAATTTAGCGTACTGCTTTTTACCCCTCGTATCTATCCGCAGTACCCTTTTGGGGAATAGCTGGAGGGATTTAGCGCACCACCTTTTTGCCACCAATGATGTATATGCCCTTGCCGGGCACCATTACGCAGCGGCCTGAAAGGTCGTAAACATTACCTGCAGCGTTGATGTCGGCAGGCGTTTCGGTCACTACGCCATCAAGCTTGATGCCGTTGCAACCGTTGATGACGCCATTCATGGGGGTAATATCGTAGCACTTGAGGGCAAACGATTTGATGTACAATGCCTGCTTGCCTGTCATGCTGGCCAATAAGCCGAGACTCACCTTGGTGGGTTCTGTCAGTACGAAGAACACGCTATTCTGCAGCGAGGCACTCTTCTCGCCCAAGGCACGCGAAGCCAACGCTTCTGCCAGATAGTTGGTGCCAGGCAGCGAGTCGCCTTCGGCAGCTACCACATAGCAACCATCAGGCTGTACAGCCTTGTCGCCGGGATAGTTTGCACTGAACACGTATGCGCCCTTAGGCAGTTCTACAGTCTGATACACCTTGTGGTCTGTCAGTACTTTGACAAAACCATCCTGTCCGGTGCTTATTACAAGGTAGTTGGCTATCATGTTGTCGGCCGCAGCACCGGTGTTCGATTTCGTATCCTTGCCATATTCGTCGTAAGCCACATTATCGAGTTTCCAGTCGCTCAGTGTCATGAAGCGTGAACCATACAAGAAGCCGTACACATCGTTGAACACTTCGCCGGTATTAGCAAATGGTGCTTTGTAATTGGCAAGGTACTTTTCTGTTACGTCCTCAGCCTTATTGTCAAAGCAGAGCGCAAACACGCCCTTTGAGCTTGTCCAAGCGTCACCATCGGGGCCAAAGCCCTTTCTTACGCCCGTATTGGCATTTGAGGTAGCGTCTGCCACGTTGCCGCTGCTTTGGTCAAACTTGTAGTAAACCTGCAAGCCCTCATTCTGTGCAGCAGCCACACCAGCCTCATCGAGGGGTTTTGAAATGTAGCCTTGCAGTTTTTCGGGCTTGTTCTCGTTAAAGGCAAAGTTCCACACTCTGAACTCGTCGACAGTGCCCATCATAGGCGCATCGTCGGTGCCCAGGCTAAAGGTTGAGAGTTCGGGTAATTGTTGTATTACCGAACTATAGTCTTGCTTTTCGCCATCGCGGAAGAAGCATACAATGCCCGGAGAGCTGTAAGTCACTGCATAGTGATGCCACTCGTTGGCAATGACAAAGCCATCGCTTGATTGTGCACATTTGCCACCGATGTAGAGGCACATCTTGCCTGTGGCGGTGGTCATGAGTTCGAAAGTTGACTTGCTCTCGCCAATGCCATTGCAGGCAGCACGCAGCGAGTTAGGACGCATCCACCAGTCAATAGTGAAGTAGCCCTGACCTTTGGTTAAAGGCACTTTCGACAGTTCCACCTTGGCGCTGCCCTCTGGCATAAAGCTCAGGCCGGTCTTGCTGTCGGCGTTGCACACTACCAATGCGCGGTTCATGGTAACCTCGCCGCTGCCCACATCGTTAGTAGCCTTGAAAGTGACATCGTAGATACCTGGCACTTCAGGACGGAAACTCACGTCGAGTCCTTCGCATTGCATAGCCGTTTGTGCGCTCACCAGCGTCCACTGGCCATGTTGCGGGTTGTAGAGCGAGTGGTTAGTCAGCGTCACATCGTCGCCCTTCATCACAATGGCAGGATTCACGTCAAACGACACCTTGGGCGCCACACCCTTCACACCTATTTGCTGTGTAGAGGTAGCCTTTTGTCCGTTGGCATCAGTCACCTCGAGCGTCACATCGTAGGTGCCGGTAGCATCGTACGACACCGTTACATACGGTTGGTCTGATGTGCGGGTTGAAGCCCCGGCCAGGGTCCATTTGTAAGTAGTGCCGTCATACACCTGTACAGGCATAAATGTCACACGCTCGCCTGCAGTCACCTGCTGCTTTGTCATCTTAAATGAAGCGTCGGCCTTGGGTGCCTCGGCCACATCGATGCTGAGAGTATTCTCCTGCGTCTTACCTTTTACATCGGTGGCCACCACCTTAACCTCTTGCTTGCCCGCCTGCTTAAAGGTGGTAGTCAGAGTCGGGGCCACAGTTGTGCCGCCGTCGGTGCCGGTAGCGGTCCACTCCATCTTCACAATGTTGGTTGAACCTTTGGCACGCAGTGTTACGGGTTGTCCTACCATCACCTTCGTGTCGGGTTGCACAATGCTCACCTCCGTATTCGTGGTGTAGCCCAGCGACTGTGCCCAACCACCGTTAACGCTGAAATTGCTGTTGGCAAATGAGGCATGACGCTGTCCGGCTGTATGGTCGCGCAGCAAAGTTTCGCCGCCCACTTCAAACGTGTCGCCTGGGTAGTAGGCTATCAAGTTTTCGGGCAGTATGCCATCGGTATACATCAGCTTGTAGTCGGCACTTATTTCGGCCGCCGTGCGTGCCTTGTTCCATATACGTATTTCGTCGTAGTAGGCGTGCTGGTCACTGTTAGCACCGCTGCCGCTAAACGCCAAGTCGCCAAAGCCGCCTATGCCGCTGTAATTGGCCGATGTTATGCTGCCCTTCTTCACACCATTTACGTAGGTAGTCAGCGTGTTATCATCTACCACCATTGCAATGTGAGTCCATTGGTTCAGCTTCAGCACGCTCGACAGTTCCATGCGGTCTGATTCAAGACCCCAACCGGCGGTAAAGTTGCCATTAGCGTTGGCGTGGAACATAAACTGCCCCCAGCCCGGACCAGCACTTTGGTTCCAGTTCGACAGCGACATCGGACGTATCCAATACTCTATCGTAGCCTTGTCATATTTCGAGCCGAACACACCAGGAATGGTAAAGCCTGTGTGATCTGCCTTCAGACACTTGTTGCTTGTCGACTTGGCCGGCACGGTGGCACTTACGCTCACCGACTGCTTGCTGCCATATACAGCCTGCACGGCATACGAGCCCGCAGCATCTTCGGGCAGCACATATTGTGTGGTGCCGGCATCGAGTGTGGCCAACAGTTCGTCAGTGCCCTTGTACACGCGGAAACCTGTCAGCACATTTTTCGAGGCAGCGGGCTTGCTCCACGTCAGGGTGTTTCCGTTCACAGCCACATTAAGCGGTGCTCTGTAGCCGCGTCCGGGCACTACAACTGTCAGCACGGTGCGGTTGCCCTGATTTTCAACGGTCACACCATTGTCACCCGTGTCAAAGGGAATTTCCAGTCCCTTGCTGTCTTGCGCATAATCGAGTATTGAGGCTTTGTACACATGTCCTGTGCCCTTGGCCCAGCTCTTGGTGTCTATAATAAAGAAGTACTTCAGAGGTTCGTTGGGGTCGAGGTTGTCGCTGAGGTCTGTCAGGTCGTAGCCAAACTCCATCGGCTCTGTGTGCAGTGTGTTGTCAATCCAGCGTCCCAACATCGGTATTTCGGGAGCGGGGTTGGTATTACCATTGTTGCCATCGCCAGCATACTGAAAGTGGTGGAAAGGCACAGAGTATTCGGGCTGCGTGGCATTCAAGTCCTTGGCCACACCGCCCGACAGGCACAGCTCTGAGCGCCGGCTATAGTCCATCTCCACCTTTATAGTACGCAGCGGGCGGTAGTTTTTGCGCACCTTGTACACCTCGGGCGTCCACCAGTTGCCAGTAAATTTGCCGTCGGCGTTGAAAGTAGCGCCAGCGTAGGCGTAGGGGCAATATATAAAGCCGCCATCGGCCCAATCGTCACCCCACGAGTTTACCATTATCCACGCACCGCGCTCGTCCGACTCCTGTTCGCCATACTTACCGTTGCCGTTAAGGTCGAACTCTATTCTGTCGTCGTAGCCCACAATAGTCATGGCGTGATCTACGGTAGTGCCCCAGGCGCTGAGATAGTGTTTGCCCACCACACCAGCAGCGGTGTTGGCCGGGGTGGTTTCGATAGTTTTCATTTGTATGCCCGACGAGGCACAGCCAATGCCCGCAATACCGCCCGAACTGAAGTCGGAGTCGCCATTGTGGTTGTAAAGCCAGCGTTTCAGCGCTTCGCGTCCGGCTTCTGTGCCAAGGTTCTCGCTGAAGTGTGCCGGTTTAAGCATGCGGTTGAACATGGCTTCGTACCACTTGTCGTAACCCGTCATCCAGCCAAAGTCGTTCTGCGACGCTTCTTGATAGCCAAACAACTTTGAGGTGGTCTGTCCGCCGTAAGTTGCAGCCGAGGGCACGCCCACATACTGCACAAACTGGTCCTTGCCCGAGTTGCCATAAGTTAGCAGCCACACAAAGTGTGACGGATAATAGTTGTGGGCATCTTTGCCATCAAGATTGCGGAAAGAGTTCAGCTCATGCGAAAACATGTAGCAGATGCGTGAGGCCGAGCCACAAGAGCCACCATCCTGGTTGAGCACGGGCGGAAAGTAGCGTGTTTCGGCGTTATTTACATAGTCGGGCAGCCCCGTAACGCTGGCGACCTTCCCCCTCATCTTGTGGGATTGCATCAGCGAGGGGTCTGGGTTCACCTTATCCGAGTAATCCGGATATTTGCTGCGGTCTACGTTCTGTGACCACGCGGCGGTAGGTAGCAGCGCACTGAGCAGCAGCAGTTTCTTTAGGTTTAACTTCATTACATTAGGTATTATGTTGGTAACTTGCTTGCAAAGTATAGGAGGTTAGGAGGTTAGGGGGTTAGAGGGTTAGAGGGTTAGAGGGTTAGGGGACGGGTAAGTTAGTCATACTTTTACGTTAACACTATAAGTAGCACAACACATACTTACCAGTTAACCCGTCAACCCGTAAACTAACTTAGTTCATGGCCAGCCGTCTTCTGTATAAAGTAGCGTGGACGACGTTTCACCTCGGTGTATATCTTACCCACATATTCGCCTATGATACCACAGGCCAGCAGTATGGCACCGCCTATAAACCAGATGCTCACCAGCTGCGAGGTCCAGCCCGCTATGGTGCGGCCCTCAACGTACGACACAATGCCGTAAACAATGGCACATATCGAGATGAGCATAAACACGGCCCCCAGGTAGGTAATATACTGCAAGGGGCGCACCGAGAACGAGGTGATGCCATCGAGCGCAAAGCCAAGCATCTTGGTCAGCGGATACTTCGACTCGCCGGCAAAGCGCTCTGCACGGTCGTAGTAAACAGATGCGGTGTTGAACCCCAACTGTGCCACCATGCCGCGCAAAAAGAGGTTGCGCTCCGGGTAGGCCATCAAGGCTTTCAGGGCACGTCGGCTCATGAGTCTGAAGTCGGCATGGTTGTACACCACCTCGCTGCCCATCACGCGCATCAGACGATAGAACCCCTGTGCCGTGGTGCGCTTAAACCACGTGTCGGTCTTGCGTTCGCGCCTTACACCATACACCACATCGGCGCCGTGCAGCCACAGCTCCACCATTTGCGGTATGGCCTCCACATCGTCCTGCAGGTCAGCGTCAATGCTTATGGCAGCATCGCTGTGTGCCGCGGCCCATTCAAGGCCCGCCCACAATGCCTGCTGGTGTCCCACGTTGTGCGCCAGACACAAGCCGCCCACGTGTTGGTCGGCTTGAGCCAGTTCTTCTATAATCTGCCAAGTGCGGTCAGCACTCCCATCGTTGACGTACATGATGCGCCCATGGTCTATCAGCGCCTTGGTCTCCATGCGTTTTATCACATCGGTGAGCCGCGCATTGGTTTCGTGCAGCACAGCTTCTTCGTTGTAACAGGGTACTATTATCGAAAGGGTCATATTTAGCAGTTTTGGGGTAATGGGGTGACGGGTAAGTGCGCTATACGCTACTTACTCTAATTTCGGATTTAGCAAGTGCGGGCTGAAGGCCCAATGGAGCACATAGCCCAGGGCAAGCGAAGCGACACCCTGGGGTTCCCGCATAGTAGAGTCTCCGCGCCCTGTAAGGGCAAAAGCTTTAACCCTT
>ERZ1034680.769-NODE-769-length-14114-cov-11.479550_pt1 | contig 14114 bp, 10 predicted proteins | sample MGYA00520639_ERZ1034680 | MGnify/ENA primary metagenome ERZ1034680 (study PRJEB33766, sample SAMN09781760) | gut metagenome | biome: gut microbiome | host: Homo sapiens | place: Madagascar | study: EMG produced TPA metagenomics assembly of the PRJNA485056 data...
CGCGCAGCTGCTCTTTCTGCGGCAGCTGCTGTAGGAAGTATTGGAGGATCATTTGGGTCGGATGTAATTATCGACAAAAAAACAACTAATAACGATAGTCCAGTAGAAGAACCTATTGTTGAGGTTGCAAATGAAGACAATGTACAAGAAGATATAAGTTCGCTTGGAGCTAATGACAATACTGAAATTGTAGAACCAGAAACAATTATTGTTGATCATGTAGAACCGGAAGAACCTATTGAACCAGAAATTCCTGTTGAACCAGAAATTCCTGTTGAACCAGAAATTCCTGTTGAACCAGAAGTTCCTGTTGAACCAGAAGTTCCTGTTGAACCAGAAGATCCTGTTGAGCCCGAAGATCCTATTGAACCAGTAGATCCTATCGAACCAGTAGATCCTGTTGAACCCGAAGATCCAATTTTTATAGACGACCCTTTAGACCCTATACAAGTAATGTACGGAGGTCCTGGTATGTGCGATAATATGATATACCCAGAACCTGTCATGTATGGTGGTCCTATTGATGATTTGTATGACATTGAATAGAAGGGACCTAAAATATCATTTTAAATCATAAAGCTTATGAAAAAGATTTGTATCAACAATCGCGACGAGATGATTCTACTGTTTGTCGATAATATTGCATATATCATGGCAGACGGCAATTACACCAAAATATGTTATATCGGTGGTCTTTCTACGGTGCTATCGTTGGGTATCTCAAAGATTGAGGCTATGTTGTCGCAGGCTTACCCCAAAGGAACGACGAGTCCGTTTATACGCCTTGGACGTAGCGTTATCATTAACCAGATGTTCCTCTACGACATCAATGTTCTAAAACAGCACCTTGTGCTGTCCGATTGTCTTAAAAATTCTGTAACACTCAAACTGCCCAAGCCATTGCTTAAGAAATATAAGGATATGGTGAGCAGAAGTAGCAACATAACTGTAAAAAAATAGTTATGCAAGAAGTTATTATCGGTAAGGAGGGAACGCAGAAGTTTCCTATCAACAATTCGAGAGTGAGCCGACAACATGCCAAGATTACTGTATCGGACAGTGGACAATGGACTCTTGAAGACCTTAATTCCACCAACGGCACTTATATCATTGACGACAACGACGAACTTGTTCAAATCAAGAAGGTGAACATCACTGAGTTTACTCGTGTCGTCCTTGCCGACCAGACAAGTATGGGGTTCTCATTTTTTGCCCACCATGTTGTTGAGGATGATCCCAAAAATTACAAGGCTGAGTTTCAATATGTTCTTCGCATTCACGACAAGGCTTTGAAGGAGAAGGCTGAGATAGATGCCAAGATACAGAAGAAGAATATGATGAGATTCTTGCCGGGTGTTGTCTCGGCAGTCATTGGTCTTTTGCTCACATTGCTTCTTCCCTTCAACCAAAAGGTGTATGGTGTGGCTGTAACAGCTGTGTTCACGGCTCTTCTGCAGGCTATCATCAACTTCTATTTGGGCAAGGACTCCAACTTGAAGAATTTCAACGCCAAATACTCCAACAAGCTTATATGTCCTTGCTGCTCTAAACTTCTCTCCGAAATAGAATTTAAAAATCAAATGTGCAGCAGGTGCAAAGCCCATGCATAACATTAAAAAACAAATAAAACCAAATATGAAGCGACTGTTCTCTACTATCATTGCTATGCTTCTGCTCTGTATGTCGGCAGAGGCTCAGAAAACCTATGCCATCATTACAGGCGTGTCAAACTATGAGGGCGACCAGAACGACCTTGCCCAGTCTACCAAAGATGCCAAGCGTCTTGCGATGCTCTACAAGACTAAAGATGCAACGGTGGTGTTGCTTACATCCAAGAATGCCACACGTGCCAATGTCATTGCTGCCATCCGTAAGGTGAAGGCTGTTGCCAATGCCAACGACCACATTGTGTTCTCGTATAGCGGACATGGCATGGAGAACTATATATGCACTTATGTGTCGGGCGGCTCAAAGATGCTTTCTTATAATGAGCTGTTCAGCGAGTTGGACAAATGCCAGGCTAAGGACATCGTTTGTTATATTGACGCTTGCTTCTCTGGAACTGCTGCCAATAATATGAACACTAAAGAGATGACCACCAAGGACATGAACCGCATTGCTTGGAAGAACATCATGAAGAACAATACACGATATATTGTTTTTCTATCGTCGCGTGCTGATGAACTCTCAGCTGAAAGTCCACTTGTAGGTTCGGGATTCCTCACCAATGGTGTCATCAAGGGATTGCGTGGCAAGGCTGACAGCAACGACGACAAGAAAATTACTGTGATGGAGCTGTTTAAGTATGTACACAAGGATGTGCAACTGCATAACAACAAGCAGCATCCGCAACTGGTCACTTCCAAGTCACTATACGATAATGTTCTAATGAGCTGGTAAGGTACATCAATATGGCAGAAGATAATAAAAGAAAAGTAATGGCAGCCAAATGTCCCAAATGCGGACAGGTTGTGAAGTTCTATATGCCTGAGCAGGGATGTGTGGTAAAATTAACATGTCCGCAACAGAAATGCGGACATGTTTTTGGAGTGAAAATCACACAGAAGGAAATTCATCTTGGCAATGGTGCCACACAGCAACAGTCTGGTGGGCAGCAACAGTCTAATGCGCAGCAACAATCTAATGCGCAGCAACAGCAAGGAGGGTCTCATCCCGTCACCGACCCTATTGTAAACACTGGTGGCACTCCTTCGGGTGTTATTGCCCGACTGTTGCAGAAAAAGAAGCATTTCTACAACAAGGATAAGTTTCATGAGCTGCATCTGGGTGCCAACACCATTGGTATGTTCGACCCACAGTCGCCTTCCGACATTATGATTGAGGGCGATCGTACCATCAGCCATCGCTCTGTTACTATAACGGTTGAGTCTGTGGGCAGCTCCTATAAGTATCTGTTCTCTGTCAACCGCTCCAAAAATCCAGTTTATCTCTCGGGCAAACCTATTGCCGAGGGCACTTCTATTTATATCCAGCCAAACCAGGAAATTGTGCTTGGTAGAACTCGTTTTTGTCTTTCTAAATAAACAACATGATACATAACGCTCTAACTATCGGCTCCTCATTGAAAGGAGCCGTTCTTTATACTATAGCAGAGCCATTGCATAGTGGTGGCTTTGGCATCACCTATCGTGCCACAGCCCAAATAATGGTTGGCAACATTCCGCAGACTGCCACATTCACCATCAAGGAGTTCTTTATTGGCAAGATTTGCTCAAGGGATGCCAATGGCAATGTTGTGGTGGCTGCTGAAAACCAGCAGGCGTTTAAGAATGCCAAGGCCGACTTCAAGACCGAGGCTGAGATTCTGCACTCGCTCAAGCACGACAACATAGTGCCTGTGAACGAGGTGTTCGAGCAGAACAACACTGTGTATTATGTCATGAGCTATCTCGGCAATGTGTCGCTCTATCAGTATGTGGCTGAGAATTGTGGGGCATTGCAGGAGTCTCAAGCCAAAGGCATCATCTTGCCGCTTACGAGTGCTCTTGCCTATCTGCACAACCGCAACATCCTGCATCTCGACATCAAGCCCGACAATATCATGATGGTTAGGCATGGCAACACCATAAAACCTGTATTGATTGACTTCGGTCAGGCTATGTATTTCGTTAATGGCAAACCTAAAAAGGATAAGGGCATCCGTGGCTATTCCAAGGGCTATTCTCCTTTGGAACTGAAACAAAACGTCAGCACCTTCTCTCCCTCGCTCGACATATATTCGCTTGCTGCCACATTGCTCTATATGCTTAGCGGTGTTGACCCGTGTGACGCTGAGGAGCTAAGTACTCACAAAATCTATAAGACATTGCCTGAGTCTGTGTCGCCGAACACTATGGATGCCATTATATGCGGATTGCAGAAGAACGCTGCCGACCGACCTAACGACATTGCTTCCTTCCAGAATATATTGGAGCATGGCAAACCTTCAACTGCCAACGGCTCATCCTCTAATAATACAGGCGACGGACGTACTCCAACCGACCCTATCATTCCTGATTCTCCTAAGCCTATCGGTACCAAACTCATTGCTATAGCATGTGTGGCTGTAGTGGCTCTTGGCGGATGGTTTGCCTGGGATAAATTCTATAAAGGTGGCGGGAGCAATGCTACTGAGCAAACTCCAGCAACTAACGATACTTTGCCGTCTCAGAAGAAGGACTCCACGTCTGCCACAGCTGACACTGAAAAGAAAACGTCTATAGAAATTGTTAAAGCACCTGTAGCTGCAACCCCTAAAAAGGAGGAGCTAAAGCCAACCCCTAAAAAGGAGGAACTAAAACCAACTCCTACCCCATCTCCCAAGCCTACTGCATCTCCCAAGTCTGGCACAGTAAATCTTGGTTATGCCACATGGACTGGTGGTCTGCTTAACGGCAAGCCTCATGGCAATGGCACAATGAAGTTCCATAGCTCTCATGCCATTAGCGGTTGTTCTATGACCCCTCAAGCAGGCGATTATATCATTGGCTACTGCGAAAACGGAGTGGTTCAGAATGGTGGTCTCTACCGTGATGGAAAGAAGATAGACACTGTCATCAGATAATAACATTATAAAAGAACAACAACAATCATGCGAAAGATATTATTATCCTTTTTCATGCTTTTTGCAATAATGTCTACTGTCTTTGCCCAGAAGCTCAAAGTGGAGTCGTTCAAGCTTGCCTCAAACGACATCACTGCCCAATCGCACCCTCGCAAGGACCTCAACAATCTTAATTGTGCTCTTGTCAAGGTGGGCATCGCTCTCGACGGCGTTAAGTTTGACGGTAGCATTATGGGCGAACCCATTCAGAAGTTGGGCGAGTATTGGGTGTATATGCCTAAGGGTGTCTCTATGCTTCAAGTTCTACACAAGAACTACACTCCCCTTATGGTCAATTTCTACGACTATGACGTTGGCAAGGTGGAGAGTGGAATGACATACATCCTTACTTTGTCAAAGCCTGCAGGCAGCACAGAGCCTGCGGATGCTGGAGGCAACTTCTATGCACTCACCGTTAATCCCAAGAATGCTGTCGTCACCATCGATGGCAATCAGCAGACGGTATCAACCGACGGTGAGTATTCTGCCATGCTTCCTTATGGCAGTCATACTTATAAGGTGGAGGCAGGAGGCTATATAAGTAAGAGTGGCTCGTTCACCATCAGCAGCAGCGACATGACTCCCATCAATGTCAGCCTTGTCTCTGCTATGGCTTCTGTCTCAGTAACTTGCCCGACACCTGCCGTGTCGCTATATGTCGATAAGAAATCCGTTGGCACGATGCCTTGGACGGGAAGTCTAAAAGAGGGTATGCACCTTATCGAGGCAAAGAAGGATGGCTATCGCAGTCAACAGCGCACCATCAATCTGTCTCAGCAACAGAAACTTGATGTGGCTTTTAATGAACTCGCAGCCATACAGGGCAACCTTTCTGTAAACTATAAGCCATTTGGTGCCGAAGTTTATATTGACGGCAATAAGGTAGGTCAAAGTCCACGTGTGTTTAATGGCTTATTGGTGGGCAATCATAAGGTAGAAATAAAAAAGGACGGCTATGGCACGGACAGCAAGACTGTGAACATATTGGAGGGTCAGACAGCCTCTTTATCGGGAGTGTTGACAACCAATGCCTCATCATCTGTGGCATCGGGAACTTCCTCGTCTGGCAATACAATAACTATTCCAGTAAAGAATGGCATTAGCATCGATATGGTTCGTGTTGAGGCAGGAACTTTTACTATGGGAGCGACTGCGGAGATGAAAAATCCATGGGATGATGAGAAACCAACCCATCGTGTAACTCTGACCAACGATTATTATATTGGCAAATACGAGGTGACTCAGACATTATGGCAAGCCGTGATGGGCAATAATCCTTCGGAATTTAAGGGTGACAACTTGCCAGTAGAGAAAGTTAGTTGGAAAGACTGTCAGGACTTCATAAGCAAGCTGAACCGTATAACGGGCAAGACGTTCCGTCTTCCCACCGAAGCCGAATGGGAATATGCTGCTCGTGGTGGCAACAAGAGCCGAGGTTATCAGTATAGCGGCAGCAATAATCTCTCTGATGTTGCTTGGTATATGGACAATAGTGGTGATAAGACACATGCTGTAGGTACAAAGCAGCCCAACGAGTTGGGTATATATGATATGAGTGGGAATGTGTGGGAATGGTGTCAAGATTGGTATGGCAAATACAGTAGTTCCTCACAGGTAAATCCTACAGGAGCTAATAGTGGGTCTTACCGCGTGAAGCGTGGAGGTAGCTGGGAGATTATTGACTGGGGCTGTCGCTCGTCATACCGTTACAGCAGCGTGCCTGACTTCTGTGGCAGCAACCTTGGGTTCCGCCTATTCCTCTCCGAGTAACGACTTCTTGTTTCGAGTTATCCACTCTTATTATTAATGTCCTAAGCCTCAACACGAGATGTCTTTTATAAGGGCTTAAAGTAGAGGCGAGGGACAAGCCTCGGGAAAAGCCCTTATGGAAGACATCGAGTAAATGTAGCAGTTTGTAATATTTGTTCAAATTCCGAATTATATATTTCTTCGATAACTTTTCATTATGCATTCGATAATCCTTCGATGTTACTTCGTTCAGTCTTCAATCGTTCTTCGATTGTTGAACGGAGATTGAACGGAGATCGAACGGAGGTTGAACGGAGAATGAACGGAGAACGAACGAAGAACGAACGAGAACCTATCGAGAAGTTATCGAAGAGTAAAATATATTCAATCAGTCTTGTTTATTCGCTGCCACCGAATAAAATTACCGAATTTTATTTTGTGCCACCGAATAAAAATAAGTGTAAGGAAACATAAACAACAAATATGCGAAATATTCTATTATCCTTCTTTTTGCTCTTTACGGCAATATCATCAGCCCTTGCCCAAGAGCTAACAGTAAAATCCTTCAAGCTTGCCTCAAGCGACCTTACTGCCCAAACTCAGCCTCGCAAGGACAGAAACAACTGCAACTGTGCTGTTGTCAAAGTACTGTTTGTTGGCGATATTATTGATTTCGATGGAAATATAGTCAAGCCTGTTGTTAAGTACACGAATGAGACTTGGGTGTATATGCCACAGAGATCACGGCAATTAAAAATCACAACCAAAGACTATCTTCCGCTTATGGTTACATTTGAAGACTACGGAGTGGATAAATTGGAGAGCAACCGCACGTATGTGCTTACGCTTGTTGGGAACACTCAACAACAAGCGCAGCAATCACAAACTCTTACCATAAGATACTCACCGTCTATAGCTACTGTGCTTGTGGACAATAAAATGATTAATGGCTCAAATGGCGTGGCACAAACGACATTGCCAGTAGGTCAACACTCGTATATTGTTGCATGTAATGGATATGAGTCGGAGGAAGGCATGGTAAAGCTTAATGCATCAGCTCCAAGTAATCTTCAGATAACGCTGACGAAAGAAAAAACGGCAATACAACAAAGTAATGTTTCTCAACCAACAGTAGCTCAACAACCTGTTGTGCAACCTACGGTCAAGAACAGTGATAATATCTCTATTCCCGTAAAGGATGGCATAAGCATCGATATGGTTCGTGTTGAGGCAGGAACTTTTACAATGGGAGCTACACCTGAAATGAAGGCCCCGTATGATAATGAAAAACCTACACATCAAGTAACTCTTACCAACGATTATTACATAGGTAAATACGAGGTGACTCAGGCTTTATGGCAAGCGGTGATGGGTAACAATCCTTCAAACTTTAAGGGTGATGATCTGCCAGTAGAGAAAGTTAGTTGGAATGACTGTCAGGAGTTCCTGAGCAAGTTGAACAGTATAACTGGCAAGACGTTCCGTCTTCCCACCGAAGCCGAATGGGAGTATGCTGCCCGTGGTGGCAACAAGAGCCGAGGCTATCAGTATAGCGGTAGCAATAATCTTTCTGATGTTGCTTGGTATTACAATAATAGTGGAGAAAAAACTCATGTCGTTGGAACAAAGCAGCCCAACGAGTTGGGTATATATGATATGAGTGGCAACGTATTTGAATGGTGTCTGGATCGGTTTGGCAAATACAGTAGTTCTTCTCAGACCAATCCTATAGGTGACAATAGTCTGTTTGACAGCGTGCGCCGTGGAGGTAGCTGGGGCTGCGGTGCTGGAATCTGCCGCTCGTCGTGCCGTGGTGGCGGCTCGCATGACTACCGCGACCTCGACCTTGGTCTCCGCCTGGTTCTCTCCGAGTAACGACTTCTTGTTTCGAGTCATCCACTCTTATTATTAATGTCCTAAGCCCTCAAACAAATATAAATTCTATGCGTAAAATACTTTTATCCATCATTTTGTTTTTTGCAACAATATCATCAGCCATTGCCCAAAAGCTCACAGTCGAGTCCTTCAAGCTTGCCACAAGCGACCTTACTGCCCAGACTCAGCCACGCAAGGATACCAACAATTACAATTGTGCTGTTGTCAAAGTGCTGTTTGTTGGCGACATTATAAATTTCGGTGGAAATATAGTCAAACCTGTTGTTAAGTACACGAATGAGACTTGGGTGTATATGCCACAAAGATCACGGCAATTAAAAATCACAACAAAAGACTATATTCCACTTATGGTTACATTTGAAGACTACGGAGTGGATAAATTGGAGAGCAACCGAACGTATGTGCTTACGCTTGTTGGGAATAGTCAACAACAAGCGCAGCAATCACAAACTCTTACAATCAGATATACTCCAAGTTCCGCTACAGTGCTTGTGGGCAACAAAATGATGAAGGGCATAAACGGTGTGGTTCAAACGACATTGCCAGTAGGTCAACACTCTTTTGTTGTGGCTTGTGATGGATATGAGTCGGAAGAAGGAACAGTAAAACTTAAGGCATCAGCACCAAGCAATCTTCAGATAACCTTGTCTAAAGACGCAACGGCAACACAACAAAGTACTGTTGCTCAACCAACAGTAGCTCAGCAACCAGTTGTGCAACCCACGGTTACTAATAGTGACAATATCTCAATCCCCGTAAAGGATGGCATAGGCATCGATATGGTTCGTGTTGAAGCAGGAACATTTATAATGGGAGCAACACCAGAGATGAAAGAATCTGGTTCAGAAGAAATGCCTGCTCATCAAGTAACTCTGACCAACGATTTTTATATAGGTAGATACGAGGTAACTCAGGCTTTATGGAAAGCCGTGATGGGAAATAATCCATCATACTTTAAGGGTATAAACTTGCCCGTAGAGCAGGTTAGTATGGAAGACTGTCAGGAATTCCTTAGCAAGCTGAACATTATAACAGGCAAGAATTTCCGTCTTCCTACAGAAGCCGAATGGGAGTATGCCGCTCGTGGTGGAAAGAAGAGCCGAGGCTATCAGTATAGTGGTAGCAATAATATCTCAGATGTTGCTTGGTATAAAAAAAATAGTAGAGGTACGACACATCCTGTAGGTTCTAAACAAGCTAATGAATTAGGCATATATGATATGACTGGTAACGTGTGGGAACTGTGTCAGGATTGGAAAGGTTCTTACAGTAGTTCGCCACAAGTCAATCCTACAGGTGCAGTGAGTGGAATCGGCTATGTATCCCGTGGGGGGAGCCAGCAACACATTGCATGGTATTGTCGTTCGTTATATCGTAATATCTATTTTCCTGGTGACCATTTTTTGGATCATGGGCTCCGCTTGGTCTTATCCGAGTAACGCCTTTAGCGTTATCCACTTTTATTATTAATGTTCTAAGCCTCAAAACGATAAGGTTATCCCCGATATTTATTCGCTGCCACCGAATAAAATCACCGTATTTTATTTTGTGTCATCGAATAAAAATCATATCTTTGTAGAAAAAAGCAGAGTATGGATAAGGAATTGTTAAGAACGATAATATCTGAGAATCAAGAATATATAGGAAGCATACCGTTGGTGGAGCGTCCTCTTGACTTGGAAGAGTATGGCAACTATGTGTTTGTAGGTGTAAGACAGGCAGGTAAGTCCTACTTGTTGTATCAGCGTGTGCAGCAATTATTGGCAGAAGGAAAGCTTTTGGAGGACATTGTTTATGTCAACTTCGACGACGAACGTCTGCAAGGGATGGCTGCTACAGACTTTGACCTTATACTTCAGGCCTACCACAGCATGTATAGCGGTCAGCCGATATTCTTTTTTGATGAAATACAGAATGTGGACGGTTGGGCTAACTTTGCACGCCGTCTTGCTAACTTGAAGTATCGTGTTTATGTGACAGGAAGTAATGCCAAGATGCTGAGCCGTGACATAGAGACCGTTTTGGGAGGCAGGTATCTTAGTGTGAATGTCTTTCCTTATAGCTTTAGCGAATATCTTACGGCTGTTGGTGTAAACATTGCAGGAGGATGGCAGTATGGCAGGAAGGCAAATGAGTTGCAGCGACATTTCAGAACATATTTTGAATGGGGAGGTTTCCCGGAGTTGGTCAACTTCCGCGAGAAGCGCATCTGGCTCAACAGCTTGTACAACCGCATATTCTTCAACGACCTAATTGTGCGCCATAAGATAAAGAACGAGGATGCGCTGCGGCTGTGTGTGCGTCGTTTGGCAGAAAGCGTGATGCAACCCTGCTCGTTGAACAGATTGAGCAATTTGGTTAAGTCGACAGGTGTTCCATGCAGCGCGTCAACTATTATGGAGTATGTGAGATATTTGCAGGAGTCTTGTCTGTTGATATCATTAGACAACTATGCCTCTAAGTTCACAGAAAAAGAAACGGTGAAGAAGCACTATTTTGTGGACAACGGACTTTTGCATCTCTTCATCAACAACCCAGACACTCTGTTGCTTGAAAACCTATGTGCCATTACATTATATAAGAAGTATGGCAGTGGCGTCTATTATTTCAACCGCAATATCGAAGTTGACTTCTATGTGCCCGACGAGGGTATAGCTGTTCAAGCCAGTTATAGAATGAGCGACGAGTCTACATTGGAGCGTGAGCTAAAAGCCTTGGTAGCCCTTAATTCTTTATATCCTCTGAAAAGGGCAATGATTGTGACATACGAGGACGAAGGAGTGATGGAGCGTGATGGGTTGAAAATAGAGATTGTGCCTGTTTGGAAATGGGTGCTGAATGGTGAGACACAGAAACAATAAAAATAAACAATAACTATGCGAAATATTCTTTTATCCTTCTTTCTGCTCTTTGCGACAATATCATCAGCCCTTGCCCAAGAGCTAACAGTAAAGTCCTTCAAGCTTGCTTCAAGCGACCTTACTGCCCAAACTCAGCCACGCAAAGACTTGAACAACAAAAACTGTGCCTTGATAAAAGTTGGTCTTGGACTGCAAGGCGTTCAGTTCGAAGGCAGCATCATGGGTAATGTGGAGAACAAGACTGGAGAATATTGGGTGTATATGCCCCAAGGCAACCGTATGCTAAAGGTGAAGCACGCTAACTATGCCCCAGTAATGGTGACGTTTGCTGATTATGGAGTGGAGAAGTTGGAGAGCAACAGAACGTATGAGTTGGTTGTAACAGCTTCTGGTGGAGCGCAAGCTGAGCAAAAACAAAAGTTAACCATACGATATACTCCAAGTTCTGCCACTGTGCTTGTGGACAACAAAATGGTAAAAGGCATGAATGGTGTGGCTCAAACGACACTACCCGTAGGGCAGCACTCGTTTATTGTAGCTTGTGATGGTTATGAGTCGGAAGAAGGCATGGTAAAGCTTAAGGCATCAGCACCAAGCAATCTTCAGATAACTCTTTCTAAAGACGCAACGGCAATACAACAAAGTACTGTTGCTCAACCAATAGTAGCTCAGCAACCAGTGATGCAAACTCCAGTTACTAATAGTGACAATATCTCTATCCCCGTAAAGGATGGCATAAGCATTGATATGATTCGTGTTGAGGCAGGAACGTTTGTAATGGGAGCGACACCAGAGATGAAAGATCCTGATGATGAAGAAAAGCCAGCACATCAAGTAACTTTAACCAATGATTATTACATTGGCAAATACGAGGTTTCTCAGGCTTTATGGCAAGCGGTTATGGGTAAAAATCCCTCTAACTTTAAGGGTGAGAACTTGCCAGTAGAAAAAGTTAGTTGGAATGACTGCCAAGAATTCCTCAGCAAGCTGAATAAAATAACTGGTAAAAACTTCCGTCTCCCCACAGAAGCTGAATGGGAATTTGCCGCTCGTGGCGGAAAGAAGAGTAGAGGTTATCAGTATAGTGGCAGCAATAACATCTCAGATGTGGCTTGGTATGAAGTTAATAGCGGCAGCAAAACTCATGCTGTAGGTTCTAAGCAAGCTAATGAATTAGGCATATATGATATGAGTGGTAATGTATGGGAATGGTGCCAGGATTGGTATGGCAAATACAGTAGTTCTTCTCAAACCGATCCTACAGGTTCTAACAGTAGGTTTTACCGCGTGAACCGTGGGGGTGGCTGCTTCTACACTGCCGAATTCTGCCGCTCGTCATTCCGTGGCTTCATCGCGCCTGACGACCGTGGCACCGACCTCGGGCTCCGCTTAGTCCTCTCCGAGTAACGACTTCTTGTTTTTGAGTTTCTCACTCTTATTAATGTTCTAAGCCTCAAAATATATAAAATTTTATGCGTAAAACACTTTTATCCATGGTTTTGCTCTTTGCTGTAATATCATCAGCCATAGCCCAAAAGCTTACAGTCGAGTCCTTTAAGCTTGCCTCAAGCGACTTGACTGCTCAAACTCAGTCACGCAAGGACAGAAACAACTGCAACTGTGCCGTTGTCAAAGTGCTGTTTGTTGGAGATATTGTTGATCTCGATGGAAATATTATCAAGCCCGTTGTTAAGTACACGAATGAGACTTGGGTGTATATGCCACAGAGATCTAGGCAATTAAAAATCACAACCAAAGACTATCTTCCACTTATGGTTACATTTGAAGACTACGGAGTGGATAAATTGGAGAGCAACCGCACGTATGTACTTACGCTTGTTGGGAACACTCAACCACAAGCGCAGCAATCCCAAACTCTTACCATAAGATACTCACCGTCTATAGCTACTGTGCTTGTAGACAATAAAATGATTAATGGCTCAAATGGCGTGGCACAGACAACTTTGCCTGTAGGTCAACACTCATACATTGTCTTTTGTAATGGGTATGAGTCGGAAGAAGGCATGGTAAAACTTAAAGCATCAGCACCAAGCAATCTTCAGATAACGCTGTCTAAAGAAGCAATGGCAACACGAAATACTGTTGCGCAACCAACAGTAGCGCAACAACCAGTAGTACAAGCCACAGTTACTAACAGTGATAATATCTCTATTCCAGTTAAGGATGGCATAAGTATTGAAATGGTTCGTGTTGAGGCAGGAACGTTCACAATGGGAGCGACTCCAGAGATGGAGTATCCTTTGGATGATGAGAAACCAGCACATCAAGTTACTCTTACCAATGATTATTACATTGGTAAATATGAGGTGACACAGGCTTTATGGAAAGCAGTGATGGGTAACAATCCTTCGTACTCTAAAGGTAATAACTTGCCAGTGGAACGGGTTAGTTGGGACAACTGTCAAAAATTTATCAGCAAACTGAATCGTATAACAGGCAAGACGTTCCGTCTTCCTACAGAAGCTGAATGGGAATATGCTGCTCGTGGTGGAAAGAAGAGTCGAGGTTATCAGTATAGTGGTAGCAGTAACCTTTCTGATGTGGCATGGTATGAAGATAATAGCGGCAACAAAACTCATAATGTAGGTTCTAAGCAAGCTAATGAATTAGGCATATATGATATGAGTGGTAACGTACATGAATGGTGTCAGGATTGGTATGATAAATACAGTAATTCTTCAAAGGTAAATCCTACTGGTGCCAATAGTGGATCTTACCGCGTGAGCCGGGGAGGTGGCTGGGCTAACTCCGCCGGGCTCTGTAACTCGTCATCCCGTGTCAACGAAACGCCTGGTAACCGTAGCGGCAGCCTTGGGCTCCGCTTGGTCCTCTCCGAGTAACAACTTATTGTTTCAAGTTTCCAATCTTATTATTAATGTCCTAAGCCCTCAAAACGAGATGTCTTTAATAAGGGCTTAAAGAAAATAATAACAGAAATAAATCTACATCATTTTACAAGTTAACAACATGTTTAAGTCAATTAT
>ERZ1034680.771-NODE-771-length-14081-cov-5.393484_pt1 | contig 14081 bp, 29 predicted proteins | sample MGYA00520639_ERZ1034680 | MGnify/ENA primary metagenome ERZ1034680 (study PRJEB33766, sample SAMN09781760) | gut metagenome | biome: gut microbiome | host: Homo sapiens | place: Madagascar | study: EMG produced TPA metagenomics assembly of the PRJNA485056 data set...
TTTTTTAATTCCATTCTTGCACTATCCGCCGAAGTGCTGCCACCTATTTGTTCCGCTACCTGCTCCCATGATAACCTTTCAAAATACTTAAGCCTTACAAGTCTCTGGATCCGTGCCGGTGCATTCGCCATCCACTTCTCTACCATAATCTTCTTGTATCGTGCTTTTACCATCCTATCCTGCAGCAACTGTTTTTCTTTTTCCAACTCAGATGATTCCATGTAATGCTCTACCTGTCCACTAATATTAAAATTCTGTGCCTGGAATGGGAAGTCAGGGTTGCTCCCGGATACTTTGTCATGTACCACTTCGGTTTTCCGTAACTTCTGAATGTCTGCTTCGGTTTCCTTTACCAGTTCACATGCATCTATGTAATCCATTAATATATCTTTGTTCAATTCAATTCCTCCTGTTTTTTGATATAAAAATACCGCCAGTGAAATACTGGCGGTTGGTATATATGCTTATTTACTTGAACAAATGTTTGAATTTTTGAGATTCCCCATAAAGTGCCGGAAATACTTCATCGTACCTTTCTTCTTCCCAAAGGAATTTCGCAAATAATTCGCAAAAATGATAATCCAGCTTTCTTCTATCAACAACATCCAATACTTTTGTTTCATATTCTGCACTGCTTACTTTTTGCCCGCTATCTATCTTCTCCCTGAAATAATCCATAATATCATACAAAGCAGACAACTGTTTTCTAGTTATTTCACAATCATATAGATATTTACAAAATTCGCTTCCAGTCCTTAATAAATCCATTCTAAATTCAATAAAATCCAATCTTTCTTCCAATTCCATTGTAAAACCCTCCAATCTTTTGTTATAAAAAGATTATACCACTTCACCGCCAGTATTCAATTTTCAAGGTACAAAAGTCGAGTGTTATCGACAAATTAAAGTTCTTTACTTATCACTTCTCTTAATTTCTACTGCCTGTCCACAATGCCAACAATACACTATGTCACTAGGTAAAGTGTTCCTGCGTTTCTTCCAGACCTCATTGTGTGTACCACAGGACGGACAGGTGCATTTACCCATTCGAATGGGTTCCATTGTTGTCTGCTTCTCCACCGCCGCCTGGCATTCTTCCAGTGTGCCGATTGCATGATACTGCTGCACTTCTTCTAGTGTTTTAATTGCTACTTCACATGCCTGAATCTCTTTTTTACAGTTCTCAAGATTGCTATAATACTCACCCAGGTTTTTCTCCATTACTGCAAATACCTTTGGCATTATTAACATCAATTCAGCCAAAGCATTCCTTGATTGTTCCATAGCGTTTTGAATAAATACTTTTGCTTCATTCTCCGTCATATCTACCCCTCCAACAGTTCCGGATTGTCAAATACATTTCCGATGACCTCCATCTCATATCCTCTAAAACAATCAAAATTCCATTTAGCACCAATAGGCAATTTTTCCGATTTAACGCACATCCACGAAAATTGATAATGATTGTCTTGCCAAAATGCTTTGTAAAGATTGCCTTTATCATCCTTAGCAATATCATTCTCATAAATCAGCTTACTGTTTTTATCCTTACCTCCCGTGCACTGGCAGACGGTGGACGGGTCTACCGAATAAAAATTAATATCATCTTCACTCCATACCTCAATTTCTTCAATCTCGCCATCTTCATCATAACTCGGTAATCCATATTCCCATTCATTGTTATCAATCCGCTTGCCACGGAATAAATATCTATTCTCCATCGTTTATATCCTCCTGTATTTATTCTGGTTCAGCCAATACCATTTACACGCCCTGCCACCATTAACAAATACCATAAGCTTCCCACTATTATTTGCATTTGCACATGTGACACCATTTGAACCACAATACAGACAGTTGGAACATCTTTCTTCAATTTGCTTTTCTTCCAGAACTCTGATATATCCCATTATTTTTTCTCCATTTCTTTTAACTTGGCTTCGGCTTCCTCTTGTGATAAAAACCAGGTTTCCTTGTACATTTTTTCTAACAGGATTCGGCCTGTAGCATATTCTCGATCCTTATCACACTCCATGTACCATCCTTTTTCTGTAAAAGTAATCAAGGCTACTTTCTGATGATAAACTCGGTTATCTTCAGGATGCCCTGCAAAGATATTCATCCTGAAATTCATTTCACTTGGAACTATGTATACATCTGAGCCAATTTTGCACGGCAATCGCAGAAGCAATCCCTGCTCCTCGGCATCCTCATAAGCAGCAAGTTTATTAATCAGTGCCTGTAGATTCGCCTTTCCATATTCATAAGGTGTATCTATCGGATTTATAGATTCATAATCCTTTCCGTTTCCCATATATTCAGTTAATCTCTCCATATCTCCTACCTCACTTTCACATCCTTATCATTTTTTCTGATTTTGAATTCCAGTCCACACTCTTCCTTGAGTATTTCTATCTGCTCATCCCAAGTTGTGTAATCATCCATAAGGCACTCTGCCTTGCTATTGAACCGCTCTATGTATTTTTTAATCCTTTCTGCTCCAAATCCGAACTGGTCCCGGAGTGTAATTGCTGACAGAATTGTTATTGTATCAATGGTATTCTCTTTGATTTTCAGCACACATTCATCTATCGCATTCTTTGGAAGTGCCAGGGGCATTTTCGTTGCCCCTCTGAATTTGCATTCCTCTTCCAGTCCTTCAATTCCTTTGGTTTTGACTATTTTTAAGGCATAAGCCATTCCCTCTCGTCTTGCTTCTTCTAATTTATCCCTTGCCATAACTACCTCACTTCCTTCCACCAAGCGAATCATTCTCAACCATGCTGCATATAATATAAGCAGCAGGTATCGATATATGATTGCTTGGTTTTGTTATTTATATTTAAAACTTAAGGGTTAGGCAAACCGGAGTTGTCCGGTCTGCCCATATTAGTTGCATTGCTTTTGTACCACCACTGCTTCATCTAGTGTAATTCCGTAGCAGCTTCCTACATTTTTCATCTTTCTGCCTCCTGCTCCAATCCTAAAAATCATCCTCGAGTGCATGTGTGATTCTATCCGTCAGATCTTCCACTATTCTATCTGCGACTTCTTTCGTTTTGATCTCTTTAACCAAGTTATCCGCTCTCAGTTCTTCCCATCTTTCACGCACCGCTTTAAAGACTTCCATTTTTACCATGCTTGTTATATCTATTTTTGAGAGCTTTGCCTTAACCTGCTCCCTCACCGCGGACTGTATCATTTCATCCGTTATCTCGATAGTCATTTCTGCCATATCTGCTTCCTTTCCGCATATCCTCCCCACCTCTGCATATACTATATCCGGAGGCGGGGTATAATAGCTTGGATTATTTACTTGTTTCTAAAATTTAAAAATGCTTAAGCAAACCGGAGCTGTCCGGTCTGTTCTGTTTTTATATTCATATTCGGTGTACGCTCTGCAACACACAGTTCCAGAAGATTGGCTCTGACAAGTGCAGCCGGTATTGGTGGACAAACAGCATTACCACACCTTCTAACCTGCTCACTTCTTGGATAGGTCTTGCCGGTATAATCCCGGTCGATTATATAATCGTCCGGGAATCCCTGGCATCCGTATAATTCTTTCGGCTCAAGCATCCGCAATCCGATATCCACAATCTGATAATCTACACCCTCAATCGTCACCAGTCCGAATCTGTCCTTAGTTGTCACGGTATCAAGTGGTTTTTCAATATCTTGTCCGGTCGCAACTCCATAATATTTAATTAAAAAAGCTCTTACCTCTCCAAAGTGACCGGCAGATGTTGTGATAGTATGCAGTGGTTCTCTCTCATCTTGTCCTATTCCAGTTTTATAAAATTTGCTCAAGAATGATGTAACCAGGCCGTACCGGTTGGAGCCGTCCACCGTCATAATCGGCTCTTCTATGGTCTGCCCTCTGACTTCTTTTTGTGCCGTTTCTGAATGATACTGAATTAGCATAGGACTAATTAAACACTGTTGATTTCCTGCTGTGATTGTATGTATCGGTTCTTTGCAGTTTCCACCAGGATGATTTGTCGTATTTGTTCCCATGTACGGAGCAAGCGTTGGTTCAATCAGACAATGCTCGTTTTTACTCACAATGGTCGTAAGGGGCTCTCGCACATCTTTACTCCGATCTGATGTAAAGCCAGTCTGCCCGATCTGCACCATGTACGGTTCACACAGATAATGCTTTCCGCTTCCGACTATCGTTGGCAATGGCTTCTCTATGTCATGCACTCTAGGGGCTTGTCCTTTTCTCTCTCCATATCCAATCGGGATGATAAATGGCTCTGGATTCTCAAGCACAAACTTTTTCAGCCCACGCGCGATTCGTTCCATTGTCTTGGGTGCAAGCGGTCTCACCGCCCGGATGCCATATTTTTTCTTAATCTCTTCTGAAGTGTCAAAGATACTTGGACATGGCTTATTAAAGTCTATCTGTGTATAAGCCCCAACATAAGGCTTTAATAATCCGGCTTTTACTTCTTCGCTATCTGCCGGTCCGTGTGTTGGCTCTGGCCATACAATCGGCTTACCGTCACACCGGGCAATCATGAAAAATCTCTTTCGCATGGTTGGTGCTCCATAATCAGCTGCCACCAGTTCCCTGAAATCCACTTCATATCCTAAATTCAAAAGCTGCCGAACAAACTTTTCGAATGTCTTTCCCTGCTTGCTCTTAATTGGATGATGCCGCCTGTTCAATGGTCCCCAAGTCTTAAATTCTTCCACGTTTTCCAGCATAATAACTCTTGGTCGGACTAATCCTGCCCACCGGCAAGCTACCCATGCCAGTCCTCTGATTTTCTTATCTTTGGGTTTGCCACCTTTCGCTTTACTAAAGTGTTTGCAATCTGGTGAGAACCAAGCAAGTGCCACTGGATGCCCGCAACATGCTTTCACAGGGTCTACTGCCCACACATTCTCGCAATAGTGCTTTGTATTCGGATGGTTTGCTTTGTGCATCTTGATTGCTTCTGGATCATGGTTGATTGCAATATCAACACTATATCCGGTTGCTAATTCGATTCCGGTTGATGCTCCTCCGCCACCGGCGAAATTATCTACTATCAATTCACCGTTTATCATGGCATCACCTCCGGAAAGTCCGCTTCAAACGACATTTGCGCATCAGCATAATTCATCCACAGAACTTCTTCTCTTTTTACTCCAGCTTCTGCCAGCGTATCTTTTTTTATTTTTCTCCACCCTTTAAGTACATAATTATAAAGCTCATTTTCATATCCACTTATCATCACTGGTCCTGGATGCTCCTCTAATGCTTTTAACATTTCAAGATGATCTGCATCCGTCATCTCATACTTGTACAAATGTTTTTTTCTAGTGTTTTGTAAATACGGCGGATCTGCGTATATAAAAACATCCGATGTGTTATAGCGTCTGATGAGATCTATCGCTGGAAGATTCTCTATTTGAACACCTTTCAATCTCTTTGATGCCTGAGCAATGACATCTGGATATTCTGCCCATGCTTTTGCTGGATTAGGGCTATTCGTCTGCTGACCGCTTCTGAATCCATTATGGTATAGGTTTGAACAACCAAACCCTTGCCAACATCTGACACAAAATCTCCTTGCCCGCTCAACATTCACATTGGATTCCTGATAAGATAGGTCATACTCGGTTCTGCTGTATGGAGTAAGTTCTATCATCCGTTTCAATTCATCAGGATTATTCCTTAAAACTTGAAAGAAATTCACTACTTCATCATTCAGATCGTTTACTGTCTCTATGTGGCACCGTGGTTTATTAAACAATACCGCCAGACTTCCTGCATATGGCTCCAAATACACCGTATGCTTTGGCATGTTACTCACTATCCAATTTGCTATTCGGAATTTTGCCCCCGTATATTTCAATACTTGTTTCATTTTTTCAAAGGAACCCGATATATCGTTACCCCGGCCGGAGGTTCGGCTCCTTTCTTGAATTTTGTTGCTTTGTGTTATATACTATCTATGCATAAATAGCCAATAATCTCATTGCTTACTATTCTTTTTTCTTGTTGCTCTGTCTTATGGTCGTGTAATCTCAATAATAACTGTAAATTTAGATTTATTTTTTCTGGAGGTACACTTATGGCAATAATTGACGTATTTAATACAGTTTCGGCGGGTGCAGGTGCGTGTGGGTTTTGCACAGAACCAATGAAACAGGGGCAAAAGGGTAAGTAATATTGGACACCGAGGGGTTCAAATCCCCTCAAACCCGTCATTTCATAAAATCTTCTAAATTCATCTGCCCCCTACAATTACCTCCAATGGTACTTGGGTCCCAACCCACACCAATATAATCAAGCACTTTCGCCCATCCATAATCGTTGCCATCTTTATCCTTGCACATGTGGAACATCAGATAATCCCATTCCTTTGGATTGCTTTCGTGCAATAGGTCAAATCTATGAGGTCTCTTTTCCATATGAATTCCAAATCCACACATACTGCAACCGGTACGTTGTGCTTTGGTAGTATAAAGTGTTCCGTCTGGCTTTTTCTCAATTGTTCCATAGATTTCTGGTATTAATGAATCCGGCATTTTAAACTTCTCTGTAATCCGTCCTTCTTTCAAACCTGCTTCATAATATTTTTCTTTCAATCCATTTTTCCAAAGACCATCCATTTCCAATGTCAGCTTTAATATATCCTGTCTGCCAAATATGGCAAATGGTGCTGACCTTATTGTTGATGCTCCAAAATAATTGCAGCCATTCATCCGCAGGCTCTTGGCACGTCTGCCGCCCTCAGATGCCATCAGACCTAAATACGGTACGCTGTTATGTTCTTTACCCCAATCATCACAATTTTTTTCTTTGAGATAATAACAGCATTTCGCTGATACCAAGAAATCCGGTTTCTGGAAGTCACATCCTTCGGTTTCATTTTCATAGCCGCCGAACAACTTTAGCCATCTTCGATTAAGCTGCATCTTAGAATTTTTCTGCCAGCCGCCGTATTCTCCGGTTTCCCCGGTTATAATTGCATGACGGACAGTTTTATTTTTCTCTGATGGATTTTGCAGCAATTCTATCTTGGCTGCCACTTCTTTTGAAATGACCGGAAATCCAAATTCCTGTATTACTTTCGCCTTTGTCCAATAAGTACCATCATCCCTTTTCAGTGGTGGTACATTGATAATTCCTAAAGCCTTATGTACCCTCTGTATACTTTTATCTTCCAAAGTAGATGCCGATACTCCCGGAACATCTATTCCGCACACCTCATGGAGAAATATGTATAAAATAATGCTATCCAATCCACCAACCGAAACATGATAATTTAATCCTCTTCCATCACATTCTGTTGCAAATTCCTTTGCCCTTATCTGAGCATATTTTCTTTTAAATTCATACGGCTGTTTTTCTTTCTGCATAAAAGATGCTATCTTCTCATACGTTCCAAGCCGTTCCATTCTTTCCTGTACTGATTCCATTTGTTTTTGGAGTAAAGAGCTCTTTTACGCTGGCCAGCAAACCTCTCACTCCTTTCGATTTACTTCAAAATTTTATCTAAGCAGGCATCAAACCCTGCTCTGAACATTCTTTCTCCATGTTCTCCAACTCCGCGTTCTTTTTTCTCCGGTAGTTCCCGAAGTGGGCACCAATCCGGCTTAGTTTTTTCGCAATCACCTAACGAAAGCTCTTCACTTCCAGTTGCATAGCACTCATCATCGTCTGTGTTCCAGAATTTACACATGGTGCAATCATCTGGCATATCCATAACCAATACTGCTTTAGCCATATCTCACACTCCTTCTTTTTTGCGCCTACGCAACTCTGTTTTTAGCTGCGATGTGCTGTACTGCAATAATGGGTTTTCTTCAAGTTCTTTCTCTTCCTGCCGTCTTTCTTCGGCTTCCTTTCTCAAGAGTTCTTTCATAGCGTCACGCATTTATTCACACTCCTTCCTACACAGGTATTCCAGTACCTGCATCCTCTATCACATTTCTTCCCTTTCTCGTATTTACACATGATTAACCTTCTTTCCATACCGGGTATTCATTGTCCGCCATTCCCGAAGCATCTGAGGTGTGAATCTTGATAACGACCGGTCATAGTAACTGTGTTCCGGTTCTTCATCACCATATCTCTGAAATGTGTAACTGCCTTTATATTTCAGTTGCCGGCGAATATATTCTGTTAAATTTTGCTTTCTGAATCCAAGATGATTAAAGATTTCCTTACTGGTTACTTTCTCCATGATCAGCTCGCCATTTTTGAATACATTGTAATAATATTTTGCCAAGGCCTACTCCTTTCCAGCCGCCAGCAGCTTCCCTTCAAGCTCTCTGTAATCATACGAACGTTGTTCGAAGTTCGTGAACTTATTCCCCTTGGTATTATTGGGTTCGGCGGCTGCATCCTTCCTCCCCCAGTTACGAACTGCGGCTTTCCAATCTTTCATTTTGTTCTTCCCTACCATCCAACCCTTTGAAGAATAGAAATCAACAAAACGCTCTGCATCAACAGTGGTGATTCCTTTCTCTTTGCAGTAATCTGCTACATCTTGTGTGGTAGGGGGCACGAAGTGCCTTTTCTCTATACTCTCTTTTAATTCATTAACATTATCATTATCATATTCATTATCATTATCAGGTTTTTTTGCTTTCGTTTGCTTTTCTGAAAAACCATTTGCTTTTTTTGCTTTTTCAGATAAACCATTTGCTTTCGTGGATGGTCTGCCACCTAACTTCCCGGATTCTCTGCGTTTTTCAACAGTTGCCTGGTACTTTTCACTGTCTCTGTCCATCTGCACTTTTATGAAGCTGAATGCCATCCGTGTCATACCGTCCATGTCTGGAAGTGGCTCACCAGATGCATAATTCATGATGGCAGTGAGCAGCAATCCACGCTGTTCCATTGTTAGAAGGTTGATATGCTCTGCGTAAGTGGTATACATGACAAAGCTGTTTTTATCCAATCATTCCACCTCCCGGATTAAAACTTCTATCCTTGGATTTTTATTATCTACATGGAACGAATCAGAAAATCCTACAATTTCTTTCCAGCCATCATTTTGTAATACTCCTGCATGCACTAAAGCATCCTGTATCACCTTTCGTCCAAAAGATGATATATTATCCAAATCTCGTCTTTTGTCTTTCTCATACCAGCTATATTCCATAAATACTGGTGCTTTGATATGGATATTTTTCATGCACTGTCTAATAGCACAGCAAACAATTGATTCTCCATTGGCTTTTAACTTTGCCCCTTTATATCTGTTCGTCCGTTCTGCAGATATGTAATCATTCAGATTATCCAGTCTCCCGGGAATTATCAGCAAATACTCCATCTTCTCGCCGCCTTTCAAATGTCCTTTTCATAATTGAGCACTTTTCATCTATCGACCTTGCCCTACTTGCTTCTACTGCAAAATACTCATTCAGTTCCTTTTCATCAACAGCATCACCCGGAACCGGTCTGTAATATCCATTTCCAACATTAATAATGCAATCGTCTTTATTATTGGCTTTTTCTATCTCTCTTCTTAATGCTCTGTCTTTATTTTTATTTGATGGTCTAGTCATTGGATTTCTATGTCCAAACGGAATCCTTTCTAATTCCACTGTCACTCCTTTCCCCTCCCACTGATACCAGCAGGAGGTAAAGCCTTCGCTCTCAATAAGTAACAAATTTGTGATATGTAATAAAAATGTCAGTAAATCAGTTTCTTTCGCATTTCTGCGGGTGTTTCAACCCTATAGGTAGGATTTTCCAAAGATACTGATAAAATCATCTCTTGAGCCGTATGTATGCTCAAATACATCCTGCGCCAATCTCTTATAGGCAAGGTCTGTATTCCGGCACAGATGCGGTCCTCTATTTCCTTCATGGTGTTCATAACACAATGGAAGAATCATGTTGTATTTAATAGAATCATCTCTGTTCTTTCCAAAGAAAACCTCATGCTTATGTGGATGTGGTTTTCCACACTCATAGCAATAATCCAGTGAATCTACTAAGATGCTTTTCCGTTTGTCTGCCATAATGCCTTTAACCTCTCTATCTCTTCCGGTGTTTCTGTCTGTATTCCCAGTTCTTTTGCTTCGTATACCACTCCATCTATGAATACCGACATTTCCTTGGTGTCATACTCACTGGAACCTTTTATCATGGCATAAGCGGTAAATGTACCATTATCCCTTATCTTTTCCCAGTGACCTTCTATACGGCTCATGTCCACAGTGCTTTTTACTGTAATGGTTATGTATCCGGCTTCGTCTTCATAAAGCACGCCATATCGTCTTAGCATTTCCTCATAGACTTCTTCCTTACTGGTATTCAGTACTGCTGCAATCTTACTCATAAGGACCCATGCATAAGCATTTGCATCAAGGCTTCTCTTCTGTCGGTATTTCACCGCTTTAATTGATAACTTGTCCAAATCCTTAATGCTGTCGTAATGCTCTTTAATTGCTGCGTCCTCGTTTACCTCAAAGGTAATCTTGAATTTACCAGAATCACCATAATCTTTTACAACACCAACTGCACGACCAGTAAACTCCATTATTCTTCACCATACTTTTCTTTAATTGCTATAAGCATATTTGCTACGTCATTAGCTGATAAAGACTCCCATGTTTTCCCATTATTTTTTATCCAGTAGTCAAGGTTCAGTTTATGCTTCTGTGCAATGTCTTTAAGAACCTTAATCTGCGCTGCGCTTGGTTTTTCTTCCTGCTCCGGGATAATATTATTAAATGGCTTCATTTCCTCTTTAAGCCACAGATTGAATCCCAAACCAGTATGTATTGCCACACATTTTACAAAAGACCTGCACATACTGTTCCATACTCTCTGCTGGCTCATAGAATTGTCTTTAACTGGATTGGAACCATTCATAACAGGAGACTGCATTTCATATTCGTTTTCATCAATTACAACTAAAATTCTGGTTTCATAACATTTGTTAGAATTTCCGTTTTTATCAGTAAATGTCTGGTCTGTCATTCTTAAACTGCTTCCCGTCTTTTCATCCGGAATTGGAATCCAATAAACTTTTTTTGCACCATTCTCATGTAACAGATCTATACATTTCGCCCAATTCAGATAAATCATGCCATCCCTTTCTTCACAATATGGTGTCACATCTATTTTTCGCATTTCTTCATATGTTTTTAATGCCATCTTCTTAATCCTCCACAAATACAATCATTCCATCCAAACACCGGTCACATATCCGTTCACCGTTTATCTGGTGATAACTTTCATCTTGAATTCTTTCGCCACAGCAATCACACATTGGTCTTTTCCGTAACCACTCTTCCTGCTCTGCGTCATGCTGTTCCCATAAATCATAATTGTCAGGCATCTTTCTTATCCCTTCTGTAATAGTGTCCAAAATAACTACCATCTGCCTTTGAATTGATAGAATATGTCACATTATCATCTATCTTAATATCCGCATCATAAGAACCGTCCGATTCTACACTTATCGATAATGACTTAGCGGCAAACTGTACTCTAAATACCTCTAATGCCTCTGCTATACTATCTATTAACGCTAAATCTTGTTTCTCTACATTTCCGTTACGCATTTGCTAACTCCTTTCTGAAATCCATTACAAACTGACCAGATACATCAATCCGTAATGCCTGCTTAAAATAACTTTCCTGTTTCTCTGTTTCTTTCCGGCAGTCATCACACACACCGCCAACCAGTTCCCCGGCATCTACATTTGCCTTACACTTCTTACAGGTATACATAAGACCACCTTTCTTTACTTCTCGCTGAATTTGTGTTACAATGCACGAAATGGATATTTTATATCCCCTTTCGAAGGGATGATGCGAACTCGCCAAAGTTTTTAGTGCATCATCCTTTTTTAATGTAACAATCATCTTTACTCTCCTTGCAGGTCTGCTTGTCCACGTTATAACCAATCCATATCAGCAATGTTCCAATTACTCCCACTGCTCCACAGATAACCGGATTTGTATCGTAGGAACTGAATCCTAATATCATTCCAACAAAGCCTATTCCTGCAATTATGTCTCCAAGATACTTCATAGCTTGTCCTTCCTGCCGCTTATGCGGTCTTTAGTGCTATTACAATGCTATCTGCTGCCTGCTGATTTAACTTATTCCCAGCAATTTTCTTTTCTTCATCCGTTAAGGTATTGACATTTCTATAATTCGCATCATCACCAAACCGGATATAAACATTGGTCTTCACTTCACCACCTCCAGTACATCTTATGTTGTTACGCTTGTACTTCATTTCTTTTCATATTCATATGTAACACTTTTAATATTGACATATAAACATTTGTTCTGTATAATTTTATATGAACATTTGTTCTTGCATTGTATCGTGTGTGTACCACCTTATTATCAGAAAGGATGGTGTATATGCCTAAAAGAATTAGTGTAACAAGCGAAAACTCAACTGGAAGAAATCTGACCTTCCATGACAACTATACAGGTGCCAATATGACACGCTCACAATTTGTAAATCAAATTAACAACGGTAACTACGAACACTACCATGTCAGAAACATTAACGGTATCGCAACCCCAGTTTCTAATCCAGATAGTTCTAGTAGAAATAACCTCGGTTAATCTTCAATAGGTACACACACAACTTTGCAATTCTTTTCTTCAATAATATCCTTATCTGTGATACTGGCAATTAAGCCACCATCTGCATCTGTAATTAGGATTTCTGAATACTCTTTTTCACCAATCTGCACTTTAATCATCTCCTTTCTTATACAGCTCATTTACTGAAACACCTAATGCTCGTGCAATTATATTTACATCACAGGGTTTAATAAACTTCCTGCCTCTTACCATTGCACTAAATGCATTCGGTGTAAAATTAGCTCTTACTGCTACAGCCGATTGTTTTAATCCTTTTTCAGAAATAATTCTCTGAATATTACTAGCCACAGGTTCATTGCATTCTGCAATTTGCATCTTATCATCTCCTTTTGTTTGCGTTTTGCAACCTTTTCTCGTATAATACTCGCATTTTGCAACTTTGTCAACAGATATGTATTAAAAAGTTTGCAAAACGCGTTTTTTATATTGATTTATGAATGAAATAATGTTACTATCCATTTAGAGAACAAATAGGAAAGAGGTGTATATAATGGCATTTTCAGATAGATTGAAAGAAGCACGTTTAAAAAAAGGATATACACAAGAACAAATTGCAGAAAAAATAGGAGTTGCCAAATCTACTTATACTGGTTATGAGAAAGGTACCCGAGAACCTAATGTAAATACTATTGGAAAACTTATGGAAGAGTTAAATGTAGATGCTAATTTTTTATGGCAAGATGAAACCACTTTTCCCTTTGAATTAACATATGATGAAATGGAATTTCTCATAAAAAGATACCGTCTCCTTGATAAACATGGGAAAGAAATGGTAGATTTCACACTTGAAAAAGAATATGAGCGTTCTATTTCTGAAAAAGAAAATGCTAGCACCATTATTCCAATAACAGTTAATGAACCTTCTACTTATGAAATTAATGCTGCTCATGCAGATGATTACATAAATGCACCAGACGAATTGAAAAAAGCCGAAGAAAAATTATTAGATGATGACTTTTAGTCCACTTTTTGGGACAGTTCCTGAGTTATAAATATAGGGGAGGGATAAAAATTGACATATGATGAACTTTTAAAAGAAGCACAAGATAATAATCTTATTGTAAAAGAAAAACCGCTACCAATCAGCAAGGGACGCATCAAGGGTAATAGAATTGCCATTAAGCATAATATGACAGAAATTGAAAAGGCTTGTGTCCTCGCTGAAGAAATAGGACACCACTATACTGCAGTTGGAAATATACTTGACCAGTCAACCGTGGAGAATCGAAAACAGGAAATGCGTGGCAGATTAGTAGCCTATAATAAAATGGTTGGTCTCCGGGGACTTGTAGAAGCATATAACCACCACTGTCATAATTTAGGAGAGGTTGCAGATTATCTGGAAGTAACACCAGAATTCTTGCAAGAAACTATAAATTGTTATAGAAGTAAATATGGTGTTTATGCTACCGTTGATAATTATGTGATATTTTTTGAACCTTGTTTAGGGGTTCTTGAAATACAAAATAATATTAATTACGAAGGCAG
>ERZ1034680.773-NODE-773-length-14077-cov-5.981458_pt1 | contig 14077 bp, 10 predicted proteins | sample MGYA00520639_ERZ1034680 | MGnify/ENA primary metagenome ERZ1034680 (study PRJEB33766, sample SAMN09781760) | gut metagenome | biome: gut microbiome | host: Homo sapiens | place: Madagascar | study: EMG produced TPA metagenomics assembly of the PRJNA485056 data set...
GTCATAGACATGTGTCGGCCAGTCTTTTTTTCCTAAAACGATGAGCATTGCCGGTGCGCCGTAAAACGGATCACCCTCACTTCCCATGATTTCTGCATTTTTCTTTGCGATTTCATCGCGCTTCTCTTTGTTTGTCACTTGAATGATGATGACATTCTGTGCGCCTCTGCCGTTTGCCGCATAGGTTCCCGCTTCGATGATCTGGTCTATAATTTCCTGCGGGATGGCATCCGGTTTGAATTTTCGGATGCTTCTTCTGGTTTTCATTTCTTCTAATACGTTGCTCATTTTGGTTTCCTCCTGTCAGTCTTCTTTTGTTAATTGTTCAATCACACACATATGTGTTTTTGTCTCTCTGTCGTAGTTGATTCCGGCAAGGAGCAGATTTCCCCGATACTCCTTTAAGGCATCTGTATAGTGCCGGTCTTTGATCTGCGCAATGGCTCCCTGTGCGGATTTTTCCCATTTCAGTTCAATCACAACCGCCGGTTTGTCTGCATGCATTTTTCTTGGAATAAAACACAAATCCGCGAACCCTTTTCCGGTCGGAAATTCCCTTATGATCGTGTAGTATTCCCGTGCAAAATAAAATGCCAGATTGATCGTACATGCCAGCGAATTTTCATTGTTGTACTGCAAAATAGAAATCTCACGATGCGCTTTATCAATGCCTGCTGCCACTGTCTCTTCGTCCTGCATCCATAACGCTTCCAGCAGCTTTTTCGACGCTTCGACAGAATCAATGACCTCATGCCAGTCCATGGTGCTGATTGCATTTACATATTCCTGTGACACTTCTTTGTTTGGAATCGACACCGTTTTGTCCATCCAGTGATAACTCAGATAACCCAGATGAACCAGGAGTGTCAGAACATCATCCCGGTTCTGGAACGTTGTCATATCGTTGGAAAATGTCCCTGTATTGATCTCCACACGATCCCCGGCAAGCATCCGCACAATGGCATCTTTTAACCCGTCAAAATTCATCTGGATATAAATCTTTAATGCCTCATACGTTTCGGTCTGGTTCCAGTAATTATCATACAGACCGCTTAACATTGCATCGACCACTGATTTCGGGCTGTACATGGAATAGATTTTTTGGGTTTCTCCGTCCATTGCGACAAGTTCATAGCCATCATACCACGCCTGCGCTTCCTCAAAATTGCGCTTGTATGTTGCGCATAATGCGCGCACTTCCTCTTCGGTAAAACCGAAAAACTCTGCCATCTCGCGTGGATTGGTCATGGAATATTCCGTAAACATGTTGAGTGCCGAATGCGAACCGTATTTTTTTATCGGTAAAATTCCGGTCATGTAGGCAAGTGCCACATATTCCTGATCTTTCATCCATACCCGCAGGAAATCCAGATATTTTTTTTGCGCCTCTTTATCCTGCTTGTACTCGCGGAACAGACAGTCCCATTCGTCGATCAGTATGATAAACGGGCACTTCGTATGTGCATATACGTCTTTCATCGCAAACACCAGACTGTCTTCTCCATCCATGACATAATCAGGATATCCTCTTTTCAGATCTGCAATCATGCGTTTTTGAAAAACCGCAAGCATTTCATCCATACTGTGCGTCATGCTTAAAAATTCCTGCATATTCACTTTCAGCACATCATATTGATTCCGGTATTTCTGATAAGTCTCTGTCTTTGCAATCTGCAGAGTATCAAACAACCGCGCCGTATCAACGCTCTGATCGTAATATGCTGCCAGCATATCTATCGCCATAGTTTTTCCAAATCGTCGCGGACGACTGACGCAAACATATTTCTGCCGTGTGTTAACAACCGCATTTACTTTTTCGATTAACCCGGTTTTATCTACATAAATTGCGGAATTTAAGCTCTCCTCAAAGCCTTTGCAGCCCGGATTCAGATAACTTCCCATGCCTGACACCTCCGTAATGTCATTCGTAACCATCCACCATTTTACCAACAAACCGTTACGACCAGATTCCTGTCTCTAGCATACCACAAACATTCTGTCTTTGCACTTATATTCCTTCTGATATTCTATTCATAATTTTACAAATGGTTCCTGTCCATTGATGTTTTCTGCCCATAATACTTTCTTCATATTTTTTTGGTAGGGATTTGTATATCCCGAAAAAATTTCAGGGGACATTGTGATTTTTTCCATCACAATGTCCCCTGCTTTAAATTATGTTCTTCCTGACATTTGAGATTCTCAAAATGCCCGGAGAATCATTCATCAAATGTCAACTCAAAAGGCATAAAGGATACTCCCCGCTTCTGACCTACTACTGTTTCCAACAATAAAACGAAACTGGACATCTCCATCTATGAGTTCCATATTCTCTCCATAAAAAGCTAGTTCCTTCCGATTAACCGTAAATTTTACTTCCTGCTCTTCACCCGGCAACAGAAAAATTTTCCGAAACCGGATAAGTTCTCTATCCGGTCGCACAACAGGAGCACAAAGTGTCTCCACATAACACTGCACGACTTCTGCCCCAGGCACTTCTCCCACATTCTTCACCTTGCAGGATATGTCAATCTTATCCTCTCTTTCCTGTTTCTCAAATATGGGGGGCGTAATGGTGAACTCTGTGTAAGAGAGACCAAATCCAAATGGATAAAGCGGTTCATTCGGAATATCCATATACCGGCTCGTAAAGCGATTCTCCGGATTCGTTTCTACCATCCGGTGTCCGGTCTTTACATCCCAGTAACTGACAGGCACCTGTCCCACACACCATGGTATGCTCACAGACAGTTTTCCTGATGGGGTCTCTTCTCCATACACCAAGCGAACAACAGCCTCAGCTCCCATTGTTCCCGGTCTCCAGACAAAAAGGACAGCCTGGGATTTCTCCGCTATTTTCCGTATATCCAACGGCCTGCCAGATAGAATGACCGTCACAATATGGGAGGTACGGTCAGCTACTGCATCAAAAAACTTCTGCTGCCCTTCCGGCAGATCAAGAAATGCCCTGCTCGCGGCTTCACCTGACTGTGCCTCATGTTCTCCAAGTACAAGTACCACGGTATCCTCCGGTTCAATTTCATCCAGTGTGGCATATTGTTTTCCACTATTCACGCATATTTCAGGTATCTCTTTATCCTGTTCTCCGCTGTCCTGAATTCTACAGTTTTCAGCCTGCCACAGCCTCCTTTCCTCTTCTGTCAGAATCTCACATTCTGGCAGAAAACGAACCGGCATCTTCCGGGCTTTCAGGACTTCTCTGATCGTTTCCACATCATCATAACGGCCGAAAATTGCCCATCTGCTCAGCAATTCCCTTGACTCCACATAAGGTCCGCCCCAAAATACCTTCCTCTCCGGTTTCAGAGGAAGCATATCATCATTTTTCAGAAGAACCGAACTCTCACATGCCAGCGCAAGCGCGGTTTTCTTTGCCTCAGCAGACAACGGTTCTTCTCCCTGCATTCCTGCAAATGGATTTTCAAACAAGCCAAGCCGATTCTTCATCACCAGCACATTCCATGCACTTTTGTCTATCAACGAAGTTGGAATACTCCCTTCTTTAACCAGTTCTTCCAGATGGAACATATATGCCGGACTCATCATGTCAATGTCAACTCCCGCACGGACTGCGGCCTCTGCGGCCTCTTTCTGGCTTGACACTACATTCTGTTCCTCCAACTGCCCTATGGATCCCCAATCTGAAATCACAGTGCCACTGAAACCCATTTCTTCCCTGAGAGTGCCTTCAAGCAGTTCCTTGTTTCCACTGACCGGTCTGCGGTCAACTGCATTAAACGCTGTCATCACCATTGCCGGATCTGCATGCATTGCCATACGGAATGGTTTGAGATACTGTTCCCGGAAGGTTCTCTGTGATATTTCCACATCATTGTATTCTCTTCCCGCATTCACTGCACCATAACCTGCAAAATGCTTTAAACAGCCTGCGATACCGGACTCCGGTATTTTTTTGTTCCCTGCCGGGTCTTTTCCTTCTTCGCCCTGATATCCTCTAAGCATTGCGGTTCCCATAACTCCGTTCAGAAAAGGATCCTCTCCGAAAGACTCCATTATCCGCCCCCACCTCGGGTCTCTGGATACATCAATCATTGGAGAAAACGTAGCCCTGATCCCCTCAGAAGCAGACTCTGCTGCGGCATGTCCCGCCATCTTTCTAACCAGTTCCGGATGAAACGAACAAGCCTGTCCCAAAGGAATCGGAGCTATGGTCCTGCACCCATGTATGACATCTGCCATAAACAGCAATGGAATATGATGCGGATGCGCTTCCACATATTTTTTCTGAATTCCCCTGAGCTTTTCTGCCCCGATCATACCTAGTACAGAACCAGCATACTGAGTCACCCACTGAGGTGGCTGGTCTTCCCCCACCTCCCCGGTAAGTACCGCATCATCATCAAAGTAAATTCCAGTCAGCTGTATCATCTGCCCAATCTTTTCACGCAATGACATCTCAGACAACAACTTTTTTAATTTTCTTTGTTCCATAATCTTCTTTTCCCTCAATCAAAATAAATGGTTTCTCCACTCTCTGCTGAACGGTACACCGCTTCCAGAATACGTGTGACAACTGCAGCCTGTGCAGGCTTCACAACCTGTTCTGCCCCATCAACAACGATGTGGTAAAACAATTCCTGTTCATAGTCTGCTGCTGACTTTTCTTTTCCTGAGAAAAATGCTACTCCACCGCTTGATAATTCCGGTTTCTCTACTACCTGTGTATTATGGTGGATGTAATTGATCCTAAGGCCATCTTTCATATCAGCTCCGGCTTTGGTACCACACAGGCTTGTTTTTGCCTCATCAACCTCCAGTGTGTTCAGTGCCCAGGCTGATTCCAGTTCGATCACTGCCCCATTTTTCATACGGATAAAGCCAAAAGCAGAATCTTCTACACAGAACTTATCCGGATCCCAGTTACCAAATGCATTTCCCTGGTCTGTCTGATCAGACAGCTTGTGGAAGGAAGCTCCCGTAACAGACTGCACTTCATAATTATCCATCATCCATAATGTCAGATCCAGTGCATGTGTACCAATATCAATCAGAGGACCGCCGCCCTGTTCTTCTTCATTCAGGAACACACCCCAGGTCGGAACAGCTCTTCTTCTGAGTGCATGTGCTTTGGCAAAATAGATTTCTCCCAATTCATCACTTTTGCACATTTCCTTCAGATACAATGAATCTGTACGATAACGGTTCTGATATGCTATGTTGAGAACTCTGTGTGTTCTTTCAGCAGTTTCGACCATCTTCTGTGCTTCTGCATAATTTTTTGCCATTGGCTTCTCACACATGACATCTCTTCCTGCCTCCATTGCTGCTATAGAGATTTCTGCATGGGAACGGTTTGGGGTAGTTACATATACAACATCCAGATCTTCTTTTAGAAGTTCACGGTAATCTTCAAATACTTTTGCATCTTCTGTGCCAAATTTTTCTTTTGTCTCCTGCGCACGCTCTATGATGATGTCACAAAAAGCCACCACCTCATAGAGACCACTTTTCTGCATAGCCGGGAGATGTTTTCCGTTAGCAATCCCTCCACAGCCTACGATTCCTGCTCTTAATTTTCTCATGGTATTTCCTCCTTATTTGCACTTTTCTGTGTTATATAACATATTTCTCCAGATATCTTTTACTGAGAATTAAAGACTTCTCCACCTTTTCCTTGGAATCCTCAAATGCTTTATCTTCTATTTCGATACATGTACAGCCATCATATCCTATATCCGTAAGTGCTGACACGTATTTTCCCCAGTCCACATCGCCAAGTCCCGGAATCTTAGGTGACATATATTCCAGCGGATAAGCCATGATGCCACAGGACTCTAATTTATCCCTGTATATCTTGATATCCTTGTAATGAACATGGAATATTTTATCCTTAAATTCATAAAGCGGGCGGATATAGTCGATCATCTGCCAGATAAAGTGGGATGGATCGTAATTAATGCCAAGATTATCACTGTCCAGGATCTTGAAGACCTCTCTCCAGATTGGCGGAGTTGTCATCAGATTCTGTCCTCCGGGCCACTGTTCCTCACCAAAAAGCATCGGGCAGTTTTCAATTGCTATTTTTACGTCACATACCTCTGCCATTTTTATGATTGGTGGCCATATTTCTTTTACAAGTTCAAGATTTTCCCGTACATTTTTGGTCTGATCCCTTCCGATAAATGTTGTGACCATGCCAACACCTAACTTTTTACTTGCACGTATGACATTCTTCAGATGTTCAATAGCAGCATTTCTTTTCTCTTTATCTGCCGTCATTACGTTAGGATAATATGCCAGTGCAGAGATTTCTACTCCCGCTTTTTCTGCATATGCCATAATATGGGCTGCATATTCATCATCCTGGTTTACCCGTTCTGCATCTATATGGCTTACACCCGCATATCTTCTTTCTGCTTTTTCTTCTGGCCAGCATGCCACTTCCACACATTCAAATCCCTGCTCTGAAGCAAAATCCATCATTTGTTCATAAGTCCATCCGTCAAGGATTGATGTAATAAACCCAAGTTTCATAGAAAAATCCTCCTGTATCTATTTTGCCCATGGAGTTGGTGTAAAATCTCCACCCCTGCACCATTTCAGATAATTCAGTGCATGAAGCTGTCCGGTCATCTCCAGTTCTCCGGAATATACAGGATCATGGTATCCCTCAATGCAGATATCGTCCTCATATCCGTTACTTCTTAAAATAGAAATGATATCTCTCCAGTTCGTGTCACCAAAGCCCGGCATACGATGCCATACAAATGGGACTGCGCCTGATATGCCACTATGTCTTACAGCATCCCAGTCTATTGTTGCATCTTTTCCATGTATATGTACTATTTTTTTGCACCATTTTCTCAGCTCTGTTACCGGATCGATAAGCTGTACCATCTGATGTGTCGGCTCCCATTCCAGTCCGAAGTTATCATTCTTTACTTCCTCAAACATCACTTCCCACGCTTTAGGGTTAAAACCGATATTACATGTCGCATGTTCCCATGTTCCATCCATAAGGCAATTCTCAATTCCCAGCTTCACTCCCTTTTCTTCTGCAAGATCAGCCAGTTCCCGGAATACCTTGCCAAACTCTTCATATGCGGATTCTACCGGCTTTCCTTCCCACGCTCCTGCAAAAGTACTCACATGTGTAGCTCCGAATTCTCCGGCAGTGCAGATTACATTTTCCAGTGTTTTCCTATGCTCTGCATACTGGATAGGATTACAATAGTATCCAATTGTCGTGATTTTGGAATCCGTACCTGCCAACAGTTTTTCCGTGCTCAATGCCAGCTTATCAAGGTCAGTCCCTTCCAGTGACATATGGAAATTAAGAGAAAATGTCTCAAATCCTTTTCCAATAAATCCCTTTAACCATTCTTCTGCCTTAGCTCCAGGAACGCATGTTCCTATTTTTATCTGTTTCATACTTATTTTCTCCTGTTCCTTCATAAATACTTATGATTCATACTGTCTATAATCAATCACCTGGTTTGTTTCTGCTGATTGGAAAATAGCTTCCATTAGTTTCATTACACGCATCACCTGGAAGAGCTTAATCTCCGGCTCTGCCCCATCTCTTATAACTGCTGCTACATTCCTATGGAAATCCGCAATATCTCCGGACACATGTGGCAGCTCTTCTTTCACGATTGTATCTTCCCGTCTCGGAGCCATGGTTTTGGTCAGACCTGCTGCTGTCTTTACCGGCACTACTTTCTCTTCGGTTATGCCTGTTTTCCGTATGATCTCACCATTTAACTGCCAGTCCCTGATTACCGCAGTACCATCTTCACCCAGTACATACCATCTTGGCAGGGAAATATAATTATTGGTACCTACTTCAACTAAGACTTCCGTTCCGCCTTCAAATGTCAGGATTGTGGTGAACCCATCATCCACTTCCTGATTGGTAATATGGGTAAGTGATGCATATACAGTTTCAATTTTTCTATCTCCGTAAAGATACAGAATCTGATCCAGCAAATGTACACCCCAGTCAAGAACCATTCCGCCACCATGTATTTTTTCTTTTCTCCAGTCACCCGGAATACCCCTTGAACCATGCACACGGCTTTCTATCCGGAAGACATGCCCCAGCTTCTGCTCCTCTACAAGCTTTCGTATGATCAGGAAATCATCATCCCAGCGCCTGTTCTGGTGTACTGTCAGGAACTTTCCGGTTTCTTTGGCAACATTTTCCATCTCCTGAAGATCAGAAGATGACAGAGTCACCGGTTTCTCTGATATCACGTTTTTCCCCGCATGCATAGCACGGATTGCAATCGGCTTATGGCAGTCATTTGGAGTGGCAATCAGCACGACATCAATATCCGGGTCTGATAACATTTCCTCTTCCGAGCCATACACAGAAAAACCTTTTTCTTTTGCTTCTATTCTCTTTTCTTCCTTGATATCATAGATACCACCAATTTCAATTTCCGGTACATTTGACAGGATTTCTGTATGCCATCTGCCCATTCCACCATATCCTATCAGTCCGTAGATTACTTTGTTTTCCCGCATTTTATACCTCCAATTAAGGAACAGCGGCTAATGAACACCATCAGCCGCCGTCTCTTTTACTTACTTAATTCATCGTTAATTTCTTTGAGAATCTGATCACCACCCTGATTCTTCCAGTTTTTAACGAAAGTATCGAATTCGCTGATATCTGCTTTTCCCATGATAATCTTTGCGAAAGTCTCTTCCTCCATCTTCTTCAGATTTGCCCATTTCGCTTCCATTGTTTCCGTCTGTCCGTTGTAAGCGTTGTAAACCGGAACATATTCCTCATTTACAAGTGGCGCGTCACCTACCATGATTGCAATCAGACGAGGCAGATTGCCTTTTGCCAGATCACTATCCAGATTCCAATATTTAAGACTAAAATCATCGTAAGGCTTTTTCTTAAGTTCCGTAACTGCTTCCATATCGTTCTTCAGCAGTTTATGTGTCGAAAAATCTACATCATCCATACTGATATCTCCTGCAAGATATTTCGTCAGCGTTTCATAAGATGTCTCTATCTCATCAGCATTGTCATACGCATTATACAAAGGATAGAAATCTGCGGTTCCCATCTCCGTAGATGTTACGCCCTCTTCTACCCATGTCTGCTCATTTGCAATCAGGTAGTTAATGATCTTAAACGCAGCTTCCGGATTTTTGCAGTCCTTGCTCGCTACGACATACTGTGTCGTTGGCTCAGCCATATGCGTATAATATTTTCCATCCTCAGAAAGAGGTGTGAAATATGCCCGCCAGTCTGCTGAACCTGACAGAGTTGTATCCGCAAATGTATATGCACACCACCACGGTCCGAAAAAGATTCCTACTTTTCCAGAAAGAAGTGGCTCCTTGCTATCACTTCTGACAAGTGTCTCCGGATCAATAACACCATCCGCATAAAGTTTGGAGATATTTTCCAGTGCAGTCTTCGTCTCCGGCTGAATCGAACCATACTCTACCGATCCGTCCTCACTCTCCAGCCAGTACTGCGGATATGACTGAAAACAGCTGAACAATGGGTCAAGTCCAAACTGGTTGCCGCCTACTGCATTCATGTGGTCCGAATTTCCTGGTCCAAGAATACCGATAGTGTCATTCTCTCCATTTCCATCTGGATCCCTTGTCACAAATGCTTTAGCCACTTCTGCCAGTTCATCCCATGTGCGTGGTACATCCAGCCCAAGAGCATCCAGCCAGTCCTGACGAATCCACATTTCGTTTACACCGCCTGCTGTCAGGTTCGGGGCAGGAATCGCCATGATCTTCCCTTCATCATTTGTGATACAGTCCGTCAGCTCATCGCCGCCAGATTTTACATAACTCTTAAGTGCGTCAGATGCATAATCATCAAAATAATCATCCAGAGGCTGTATCATATCGTATTTCAACAGAGCCCTGTACTGGGTAGCATTTACATTCATGATTTCCGGAATGGTATTACTTCCGATACAGAGACTCATTTTTTCATCATAATCTGATGTAGATGCAGTCCAGTCATATACTACCTCGATGTTCAGGTTCTCTTTCAGAAGCCTTGTATAGGAGTTGTCTTCAAATGACATTCCTTTCGGAATCTTTGCATTCGGATTCATTTTTCCGCCCAGATGTACCGTAACCGTCTCCGGGTATTTTGCCAGAGGCAGATCTTCTTTCGCTGTTCCTTCTGCTTCCTTGACCGCTTCTTTCTGCCCTTTGTCTGATGCACCACCACAGCCTGAAATCAAGGATACCGTCATAGCTGCCGTACACGCTATAGCAATTATTCTTTTTAGTTTCATAATCCATTTTCTCCTTTTCTTTTTTACTATTCTCTATTTTGGCCAGACTCTTTCTGACCGGATACTATCCTTTTACCGATCCCAACGTGATCCCAGATACAAAATATTTCTGCAAAAACGGGTATATGATCAGCACCGGGATCATGGCGATAAATATCTTCGCTGCGTCCAGCGACTGGTTATTTAGTTTCATTGCCTGTGCGATCTGTTCAACATTCATACTGGAATAATCCAATGTTACTACCATCTGCTGTATGTATGTCTGAAGCGGATAGCTGCTTTGTTTTGTACTTAGAACCATTCCCTGAAAGAACTCGTTCCAGTACTGAACAATCGTAAAAAGCGAGATCGTTGCCACCATCGGTTTTGCCAAAGGAATGTAAATTGAGATCAGATTCCTCCATGGTCCACCACCGTCTATAAAGCATGCCTCTTCCAGTTCAACTGGCAGATTCTTGAAAAAGTTTACTGCCAGAATGACGTTGAAAACCTGAAGCCCCATACCAAGGACAAGTCCCCATATGCTGTCCATGAGACCGTAATTCTTCATTGTGATATACCACGGAACAGTACCTCCATTGAAAAGCATGCAGAATATAAAGATCCACATGAAGATGCCCCTCTTCGGAAACTGTTTTTTTGTTCTTGACAACGGATATGCTGCCAAAAGTATACACACCATGCTGGCTCCTGTACCTAACACAACGCGTTTAATAGACACAAGAAAAGAAGTAAAGAAATTCCCCTCTCCCAAGATCTTCTTATATGACAGGAGATTAAATCCCACCGGCCAGAGAGCAACTTTCCCTGCACTGACAGCCTCCCTGCTACTTAAGGAAACGCAAAGGACATACCATACCGGCAGGATGCAGACCAGTGTGATCAAAATAAGGATCACAACATTTACTACGTCGAATACTTTTGATCCTATACTTTTATTTTCTATCATTTACTGCACCTCCTTAGAATAGTTTGTAACCGGTAAACTTATCTGCCAGCTTATATCCTATAACAATTAAGATAACGCTGATCACCGATTTAAACAGTCCAACTGCTGTAGCCAGCGAGTACTGCAGGTTCTCAAGCCCTGCACGGTATACCCATGTGTCTATGATATCACCAGTGGAATAAACAAGCGGATTATACAAATTGTAGATCTGATCAAAACCTGCATTGAGCACATTTCCAAGTGACAGAATTGCCAGAAGGGCTACCGTTGTCCTTATTCCCGGGAGCGTTATGTGCCAGATACGTTTGAATCTTCCTGCTCCGTCTGCCGCTGCTGCTTCATAAAGGCTCTGGTCTACCCCAAGTATTGCTGCCAGATAAACTACCGTATTGTACCCAAATCCTTTCCAGATATCTGTGCCGATCACCAGAGGCTGGAACAATGATGGCTCCCCGAAAAAATTGATCGGATTTCCACCAAATGCCTCCATCAGCTGATTAATTGGACCAGTATATCCAAAGATATTTAAAACAATCTTTGCCAGAATAACCCACGACAGAAAATACGGCAGGTAAACAATTGTCTGGATTGGACGCTTGAGCCGCTTAATACAGAATTCATTAAGCAGAAGTGCAAAAATCAATGGGAAAATAATATTCCCAATAATCTTTCCTACCGCGATTACAACGGTATTACACAGTACCTGTTTGACATCGTTCATTTGAAACATGTACTTAAAATTTTCAAGCCCGACAAACTTAGAATGCAAAATACCCTGGCCCGGATTATAATCTTGAAATGCCATGACAATACCGAACATCGGAACAATGCTAAAGAAAAACAGCCATAAAAGTGCCGGAATCAGCATAATATAATAATGCTTCACAAATCGTTTGATATACATTCCAAGACCTCCCTTCCTTTTTGTTTAATATACACCCTGAAACCTCCCTTCCTTTTTTTAATTAGTTTATCTTCTTCCCCCATATCCTGCTAGATGATATTGTTTCTAATTTTACCAAATATTTTTTATCATAAAAAAAATGTCCGATGAAAATCAGACATTTTTACTCTCTTTTCTGTATTCCGAAGGCATACACCCATGCTCCCGTGCAAATACTTTTGCAAAATAATGAAAATTATCATATCCAAGTTCTACGGCAATCCTTGTAATGCTCTTCTTTCCATCCTCTATCCATTCCGCCGCAGTCTTCATTTTCCTGTGTATCACATATTGGTGAAATGTTTCCCCCGTCATCTCCTTAAACCTTGTACTAAAATAACTCCTGCTCATCCCTATCCGTTCTGCCACGTCTTCAGAACGAAGATCCTCCCCGATATGTCCATCCACATACTTGATAACCGCTGCAAAAGCACTGATATCATTTTTCTGTGATGAGCTAAGACTCTCTTCATAAATATGTTCCCTCCAGCGGTGCACCCAGTCCAGCATCTCTTCAACCGTATCCAGCGATGGAAATTCCCCTTCTTCATCTGACAGGAGCTGAATATTATGAAAACTCTTAACAAAAATCCTCTCCGCACTCCGCAGACTGATTTCTTTTGTTTTCTGACAGAGATCTTCAAATTCTTTCTCACTGAAAATCCATCTGGTGTGCATCCATCTTCTGTTCAGTTCTTCAACGTTTTCCTGATTTTCCTCTTCTGCATGTCCATCTCTGCATGTCTGCATGTACTTTGCACTGACCCGTTCCAGTATCGTTCCACACTCTTCCGGGGAAAAACTGATCTTTGAGATATAGTCTAACGCACCCATACGGATTGCCGTCTGTGCATAACTGAAATTCTCATATACAGAAAGAATTACAAATTTAATTTCCGGAAATTCCTCTCCGCACATCTGCATAAGTTCCAGTCCATCAATTTCCGGCATATCTATATCGGTAAATACAATATCCACCGGATGATTTCGGAGAAATTCAAGGGCTTTTCTCCCATTCTGTACATCTCCCACTACCTCGAATCCATACTTTTCCCAGTCCATAATAGCGACCAGACCTTTTCTGGCAAGTTTGTCGTCATCTACAATCAATACATTCATCTGTCTGTCCCACCTTATTTTCTTCCAATGTAACCTCTTTGTCTTTCTCTTTTTTTTCTTCCGGTTTCCGGACAGGAAGAAGGATCGTAATTCTGGTTCCGAACCCTTTTTTGCTGTTTACAAACAAACTCGTCTGTCCATCATAAAATGATTCCAGCATAGCCTTGACGTAGCGCAGTCCGATACCTCTGTTCTCATTCTTCCAGTATTCCCAGTCATAATCAAACGGCTGGTTGATCTCATCTATCTCCTCCTGATTCAGTCCCTTTCCGCTGTCAGAGATAGTTACAACAGCAAGATGCCTTGCCACATCTTCAAACACCTGGATGCTGATCTTCTCATCATCCCCAAGACCATAGCGGATCGCGTTCTCCACAAGTGGCTGAAAAAGCATACGGACCGTTGGCTGGTCAAGATAACTGCCATCTTCTATATTCATCTCAATAATAAAATCATACCGCATCTGCTGAAGTGCAATATATTCCTTTACAATCTCCAACTCCATCCGCAACGTTGTCTGGCTGCCTTCTTTGCCCAGATTATAAGAAAGAAGCTTCTTTAGTCTCTGTACAAACTCACTGATCTCTCTTTGGTGACTCATTTGTGCCATCCACTGAATCGAATTCAATGTATTGAGAAGGAAATGAGGATTAATTTGATAGAGAAGTTTCTCAAACTCCATCTTCTGTATGCTTTTTTCCTTTTCTACCATGTTGCTGATAAGATTCTCAATCTCTCCCTTCATCTGTTCTACTTCCCTCATCAGGCTGTCAAACTCTGCAATGTCCGACT
>ERZ1034680.776-NODE-776-length-14039-cov-137.910898_pt1 | contig 14039 bp, 16 predicted proteins | sample MGYA00520639_ERZ1034680 | MGnify/ENA primary metagenome ERZ1034680 (study PRJEB33766, sample SAMN09781760) | gut metagenome | biome: gut microbiome | host: Homo sapiens | place: Madagascar | study: EMG produced TPA metagenomics assembly of the PRJNA485056 data...
CGCTGTGTACTTTCAGCGTTCGCTGTGTACTTGCATAGCGTTCGCTGTGTACTTTGTAAACAAAAAAACGCAACACCTTATTTTATATTAATATCTTACTCAGATATTAATAATATTATTATTTATATATAGTGCGTTTTTTCGTTTTTTTTGAATTTCCGAGGATGCAAAATTGAGTTATCGCAGACGTACGGCAACGGATGCAAGCGCAGCTCCCACGATGCGAGTATTACAGCCCGGACCACACGAAAGCCGCTTTTATTCTTGAAGCGGTTTTAAAGTCTGTTTTGTGTGTCTGAAAGGCTTGCGAAATACAACACACGGCAAAGAATTGCGCCTAATATGGTTTTCCTTACGTCTAAGCGGTTTTATTTACGGTTTAGTGTAGTTGTTAGTTCAACCTTGAAATATGCGCTTAAAACGCTTTAAAATGCGTTTCCCTCACATTCGGGATTATTCTTAACACTTGGCAGAATGTCACAAAACACGGGACCGCTACAAATTACGCTTGCCTGATGCGCTTTTATGTTGTGAAAATGGCAAAGGGCGGATAAAAGGGCGAATAATCACGGATTTTGCACTTTCCTTTCGTTCTAAGCGGTTTTTGTCTTCAAAATGAACAATCACAAGGTAAAGCAAAAACAAACGTTTAGAAGCGAAATAAATGTTGACTATCAAGTTATGCGGAAAAATCCGCAAAACATAAAGCCGTCACCGAATTAAAAGACAAATTCTTGCAAAATATTGATTATCAAATGATAAACCAAAAAGTTAAAGCAGCAAATCTTAAAAGCAAAACAAATGAGTATTGAAGAAACAGACACAAGACAGCAAACACACGCAAAACTAAGATTTAATTAATTTAACTAATAACTTTAATAGTGTAATTAATGTTAAATACTAAATAAAACCGCAAGAAATTAATAGATTCTATTAGTATTTTGCTTATCTTTGCAAGCGAAATTAAAAACGAACTAATAATTTATTAATATTGATTATGGAAGAATTTACAAAGACAAACAAAGAGGTATTAACCCTTAGAGAAGCAGCCGTGTACCTTGGTATTGCGGAGTCAAGTTTAAGGACTATGGTAAGACTAAAGGAAATACCCTATTACAAAACGTGCCGTAGACGCATATATTTTAGTATAAACGACCTTCGCAACTATGTTTTTGGAACAAGAATTGGAACAAAGGCAGAACTCGCAGCAAAGGCAGAACTCGCAGCACTCAACAAGTAACTAACAAAAAAAGAAAGGAGTTTAACAACAATGAAAACAGCAAATTATCAACCACTCACCCCTATGGATATTTTGGCGACACTCGCTTTTATGTTCGCCGCTTACTTGATGTTTAACGCTTAATACCGAAAGTATGGAAGAACAAACATTAAAAAGCGTGGTTTATATGCCACCGGACTTGATAGACTTTTTCCGACTAATAGGCGAAAAAAACGCAGGTACGGTTGTACAAACCGTTTTTGATGTAATGAACGGCAAGGAAATACCGAATAACATTGAACTTTGCGTTCGCCTTACCATAATGTATGTGCTTTCGTATAACGATTTATATAAAAGATATATACACGAAAGCGAGGTGAACGATGGGTAAGAAAGTAAAGCAGCCTATGCCTATGAAGGAAGAATGGCGTGCTATATACAAACAATTAGATGCACGTGGCAAATTTTTCGTCTTATATGACGCTATGTGCGATTTGTGGTTTTATGATGTACCTATATTATCAATGGATATTGATGTAATGACCGCATACGAGCAAATAAGACCGAAATTTGAAGAACTCATCGCAAAAAGAAAAAGAACAAGCGAGAACAACAAGAAAGGAGGAACATCATCGGCAAAAAAAAGAAATGGCAAGGAACATATACCATACGCTGACCAAATGGAACAATACCCATTTGTTGATTTTTGGAATCTGTATGACAAAAAACGAGGGAAAGACAAATGTGAAGAAATTTGGTTCCGTTATTTGTCGGATGATATAAAAGCAAAAATTATGCACCACGTTCCAATTTACTTGAAAATGCTTGACGCACAATGCAATGGTAGAAAATATCAAAAGTTACCGTTCAATTATCTAAAAGAAAAAATGTGGAATGACGAATACAAAGAAGAAGAACTAACACCGCAGAACTATGGAAATAACAACGTACAATACAACAACAGAGAAGCCCAACGGCAGCAAAATTTGCGAGAAATGGGCGAATGGCTTGCAGAAGCAGCCGCAAACGTGCAACCTATCAACCCAACAGAAAGCGGAATTTAAGAGCTTTAAAAAGTGGTGGCCAACCGTGCAACACGTCCAAAGCTCATTCGTTCCACAAAAATGTTGTGTGGTAATGGCGAAAGAATTTGAAGCAGTCACAAAGTGGCCACAGGTGACATTATCGCAAATAGACAGCATATACCAAACAAAAGGACTTGCCGAATATTTTGCAACATTGCTTTTTACCGCTATATACGCACAAGGAAACGGAGGTGTTTCTTGCAATCAAGAAGTAGCCAAAATGCAAGCGGGGTTATTCCTCGCAGAATACGGAAGACAATGCTCCATGTTTGACTATATGCTATATATGGGAACATACAGAAGCAAATACAAGCCCGATTATATAAGCAATGGCGATTTGTCGGACATTATCAAGCGTTTTCCCGAATATCTGAAGCACAAAGCATTGGTAATGGAAGCGCACAAGCCACAGCCGAAGACAGAAGCACGTACAAGCAACAATAAACTTGTCGGCAAAGCAGCCTTGGAATACTATCTAAGAAAAGCCGCAGAACGTGGCGACAATTTGTTGAAGGGTGGTCTTGTAACTTTCGGCATGGTAACGAGAGAACACGCAAAGGAAGTAATGGACGCATACGGCCCGAAAGCATTTTAACGACAAAACATTTATTCACTTTAAAAATAATTCAGATATGACAATGAAAGAAGTTTTGAACTCCGAGGATTGCAAAGATTTGCGCATCCTTTTGGGCATCACTAACACCCTTATTAAGCGTGTGAACGCTATAGAAGAAAAGAGCGACACAAACGACTTTGCCGAAGTAGATGCGCATTTGTGTGCCGTGCAAATGAAGTTATGTGCCTTGCACGGCAAAGCAATGAACGACACACTAAATGTGGCACGTGAAATTGAGCAGGAGGAGGGATATAATATACACCATTTAAGCCGCCCCACACTTGGCAGCAACAACGACACGGCAGCGACAACGACAGAAGAGCAGTCCACGAAAGAGCCGTAAAACGTCATATTTTGCACCTAACGGGTTTTCCTCGTTGAGGCTATAAACTATAAGGACAAGCGAGGGAAACCCCTTAAAACGAAAATCCCGACAAAATAAATATGAAAGCGTATGAAAGAAACATACGCAAAAAGCCATTATCCTGGCAGAACTGAAAGACGGCAAGAAGGTAACAGCACTTGAAGCATTTAAACTTTGCGGTAGTCTTCGTCTATCTTCCATTATCTTCGATTTGCGAGATAAAGGCTATAACATCACTACCACAATGGTAGAGCGTAACGGCAAGCATATTGCCGAGTATTCACTAAAAGACAGAAAAGAGAATGGCAGCGACAAAGAAGCAGACACAAGCAAATAAACGCTTATTGCTTGAACAAATAGAACTCAATGAAGGGCAGTTAAACGGACTGCCCTCTAACCCTCGTTTTATCAAGGACGAAAAGTTTGCATCCTTGGTAAAATCAATACAAGACAGCCCCGAATTTTTGAAAGCACGTCCTTTGCTTGTCTATCAGATGAAGAACGGCAAATATATAACAATAGCCGGAAATATGCGTTTACGTGCTTGCCGCGAAATCGGCATGAAGGACGTTCCGTGCTATATATTCCCGAAGTCAACGAGCGTGAAAAAATTACGTGAATACACGCTAAAGGATAATATGGCATACGGACAAATTGATTGGGAGAATATTGCCAATGAATGGGAGCCCGAAGAACTGAAGGAGTGGGATTTCGATATGCCCGAGGACTGGATGCAAGAGCAGCCCGAGCCGTTGATGGGCGAAAATCCACCCGAGGAGTTGACAGCAGACGAAAAACAAAAACCTTTTTGTATAAAGATAGTTTGCGAGAATGAGAACCAATTGCAATCTTTTGTGGATGACATTCAACAGCTAATAACGGACAAATATCAAACGGCCAATTATTCAGTAAGCGGGGGTGAGTTATGATAACAATCAAGAAAGCGAGCAACAAGGCCATTGCATACGCCTGTAAATACTACCACTATGCCGGACACTCGCCGGCTGGGAACGTGCTTGGATATAGCGTTTTCAATGATGATGAATTTTGTGGCGTTGTCACTTTCGGCAGCGGTGCAAACAACAACATCGGCACAGCCTACGGACTGAAACAGGGCGAGGTTTGCGAGCTTACCCGAGTAGCACTCAACGGCAAACAGCCGACAACCTCACAAGTGGTTGCAATGTGCTTGAAACGCTTGAAGAAGGATGCACCTTTAATACGTTTGGTTGTAAGTTATGCGGATGCCGACCAAAAGCATTTCGGCACGATATATCAAGCGACAAACTGGCTATATGTCGGCACGAACTTACAGAACGTGAAAGACGGTTCTTATATCATACACGGCAAACGGGTACACGGCCGCAGAATATCCAACTATGTACGAGCAAAGGGCGGTTTGCACGGTCTTACACGCTTGCAATTTGTGCAAAAGTATTATGACAGTAACGCCACCGAGTATGTAACACACGGCAAAAGAAAGTACTTAATGCCATTGGATAAACGCTTACACAAGCAATTGCAACCGCAAGTGAAACCGTATCCGAAAGACCCCGATAAACTCACGTACAAAGAAACTCACCCCGAACAATACAAGAAACCAAAGTAAATAAAGAAAGGAGTAACAATATGGCACAATTCAAGAAGGGAGAAAGCGGAAATCCGAAAGGAAGACCGAGAGGAAACACAGGCGAGAAAACAAAATACATTCGGGATTGGCTTACGTCGCTAATCGGTTCAAATGCGCAGTCTTTGACCGAAAATTTCAAACACCTGCCAAGCAAAGACAAGTGGCGAGTTATAACCCAGTTAATGCCGTATGTTATACCGAAGCAGACAGAAACGAAGCTAAAAGCGGACGTTAATTTCTCGCAGCTATCAGACGAACAAATAGACAGTATAATTGGACAAATTTCTGAAAACATATTAAACGATGAATAACGAAGAAAAGGTAACGCCAATATCATACGATTGTAAACGCCTGTTACTTGAAGTCTTGACACACGGATATATAACAGACGAGCAAAAAACAAGTCTTGCAAACTTCTTTAATGTTGAAAAAATGCAATTGATATATGTTTCAAGTCCTGCAAATCTTGACGAGATAAAAAACATATACGAAGAAGTAAAGGCAGAAGCAGAACGGAAAAGAATTCCTTCTCCCTTACTTGCAGAAATCAATAACGAAACAATGATTTTATGAGCGTATGGCAGACAAGGACAATACAAATTAACGGTGTAGATGTCACTTACAGAGTAACACGCAGTTTAAAGCACGTGCAAGTATTGTTAAACGATAATTTTGCATCCGCAGAAGAATTTTTAAGTTTACGCTCCATGCTTTCGGGATTGCTAAGTTATAGAGAAATCAAACATCGAAAGAACGTGAAACTTGGTGCACGTATTAACAAATTTAGCAAAGTGAACAAAGCGGCAGCAGCCGTAAACATTACGCTAACAATGCAAAGCGAAGTAGTTAAACAAATAGTAAATGAATTAAAACAAGAAAGAAATGAAAGAAGAAACAAAAGAAACAACATTCTCCCCAATATTTGTTGGCGAGAATAGAGCAGCAAAAATCGAACGTATGCGTAATTTACGCTCTCAGTTGAACAAGGCACGGAGTTTTATTCCGCTTATCAAGGAAGCAAATTTGCCGATAACACAGGAAATTGTGCTTGATTGTCTTACAATCACAAAAGAACAAGTTTGCATATATCCGACAGACGAAAACGGCAAAATTTCAGAGTTGGGACAAACTTCAACTATTTACAAGCATTGCCCGAGCATTGACGCAGAATTTGCAAAGCAAATGGAACTTGCAACAGAGGGCAAGCCAAAAGTAATCGCCAATGGATTTAAGTCTGAAATCGAAAGCACGGCAACAGCATTCAAGGAAAACGTTTTTAAAGTATTCGCCAATTTTGGCCTCAACAGCAAGGAGGACACCACAGAACTACAAAAATACGTGTTTGTTGACGGTGACGAAATCAAGCTACCCGAAGACATTGAAGAACGTGTAAAGCAAGACACGGGCGTATTTTGCAAGACGGAAGAACAGGCACAAGCATTTGAAGCGCACAAACAGGCAGCTGACGCAATAAACGCTTTCCTTGCACATTTCCCGAAGCAATACCGCCCAGAAACGGTCGCAGGAGTCGGAAACCTTTTTGCTTTTGACGAAATGGATAACGTATGTGCGCAATTAATAGATTATTCACTTTATATTTAACACAACAGAAGTAAAAATTATGGAAAAAGACAAAGAGCACATGAAATTTGTAGAAGAATTTCGCCGTATGTGCGTAGAAGGTGACACAACACCGCAGAAGCCAAAAAACAAGAAGTTAACGGAGATGCTCGCAGCGTACAAAAAAGAACTTGCCGAGCTATACACAAAAGCCGTGACAGCAGCGAGAGCAAAGAAAGTAGACGAATACCGCCAGTTGTTGAAGTTAGGTGGCTTGACAGAAGCGGAACGCCAACATTATACGGATTTAATCGTCTCGCCTGATGCAATCGCCACCGAGTTGTTGGACGTAGACTATGGCGAGAATGCCGACAGAGCCGCAGAACTCGCAACGTTTATCCAACATCCCGAAATGGTAGAGGAACAGAACGACCGCAGCGAGTTTTTAAAGCGCATGGAGGGTTTTGCTGAACGTAACGCACCAAAAGAGTAAAACAACATTAATACAACATTATGAAAGAACTAACAAAGCGCATAACGTTTTCCGCAGTACTTGACGATGACGGCAAGGCGCAGAAAGACAACGCAAAATTTACAGCGTTTGATGATGGTGAAATGTCTTCACAGATAGGATTCATTTGCGAAGACACCATAACAAGCATTGTTGCAACACTTAAAGACATTGTACCGCCCGAATTTCTTGCACGAATAAAGGCAGAACTTTAAATCCTTACGCCTAAGCGCATATCCTTGCACGGATGATAAATTACACGTCTGAGAAAGGAAAACCGCTTAGGCGTAAAATCCTAAAAAAATAACAGAATATGGAACATTTGGCGGCAATAGAATGGCACAAAGGTAATTTTCATTTGTACGTTTACCGTAACACAACGGACAAAGATTTGTTATTTCATACTTTGCTAATAGATGAAGTGGCAAAAGAAGTCGGTTTTAAATCTAAAAACGAGTTACTTTGCGCATTAATGAGCCGTGAAGAACTCGCAATGATGAAAAGTTATGGAAGTTACAAATCCTATTTGTGTGTAACTGACAGCGAATGTCCGACATATACAGAAGTAATTAAAGCACTAACTAAATAAGTAAGTTATGAATAAAGAAAAGAAAGTATATATAACATTCCAAAAGAAATGCAAAGATACGGATATAACATTTCGTAAATGGATAAACGAAGAAAGAGAGGAGTTTTTGCTGGATAACAACGCTGCAAAATTTCTTGGCTTTGAAAATAAAGAATGTTTAATTAAAAACATTCTTGACACAAAGGCGATTAACTACAGCGAAGAAGATAAAATTTGGCTTGAATGGGATGAAAATACAAACACAATAAAAAGCATAACACTAAGCAAGCCAACAAAAAACGCCAAATAATCAACTTTTCAACATCGTACGACACAACACTAAAATATAAAATATATGGCAGCAGACGAAATTTTAGGAATAAGCGGACAAATGGATGTTTCTGACATTCAAAAATCATTTGACACTCTATTAGGCGACCTTGACAAACTTGGCGCAAAGACAGACAGCCTAAGCGCACGAATGTCAAAAGCGTTAAACGAAATTGCACAAAGTTCGGACACAAACAGCAAAAGCACACAACAGACTTTTAAAGAACTTAACGCAATTATAACAGAAGCGCAAGAAAAACTAACAGCAACACCAAAAAAAATACAGAATGTTTCTCTGGAGTTATCAAACGCCACAACAACGATTGAAACACTTAAAGAGAAACTTTCTAAAGTGACAGCCGGAACAGCCGAATGGGAGACTATCAATAAAATGCTTGAAAACCAAGGCAAGACGGTTGAACGACTTAAAACACAATACACAACACTAACAGACACTTTTGCAGACGCACAAACAGCGGCCTATGTGCTCAACACGGCAATGGATGCTATTAATGCAGCTCGTTCCATATCTAATACAGCAACAGGCGCGAATGCCGGACTCCATGTCGGAGTAGCCGCAGCCGTAGGCACAGAAAGTGTGGCGCACGGTGTTAATGCCGAGAAAATAGGCACAGAAACACAGGCGGTAAAAGATAATACACAAGCATATCAGAAAGCGGCAGAAGCAAACCAGCAACGAACTGAAACGGCAAACGCAGAAGCGGCAGCACTTGACAAACTTACGGAACGGGTATTGCAAGGCAAGACAAGCGAAGAGGAATATATTAAAGCCAAAGAAAGCGCAGAAGCACGTTACCGCCAGTTAATGTCCGAGCAAACGGATTTATTAGAAAAAGAGAAGAAGGCAAGAGAGGCCGCATATACATTTAAAATTGTTGATGGCAACATTATCAACAACAACAACGATATTACCGCACGTGCAGCCGATGCGCTCCTTGAGCGTGCCAACAGACTGAAAAACGAAGCAAACGAAATTGCAAGCAGTTTGCAACGACTTTCCGAGGCATACACATCTACAGCGCAAAAAGCAGAAGCCGAGCAAAAGCGAGAAACCGAAAGCACAAACAAAACGCTTGATGCAATAAGAGCTAAAGAAGACGAACTAAAGAAGCTGAACGAACAGCTGGAGCAGATGCAAGCCCACCACGCCAACGGATGGGGCGGAGACTTCATTTCTACTATGCGCAAGGGGGACAACCCATTTACGACTATCAAAGACTATTTTGCCGAAGGTGACGCAATCAAGGAAAAGCAACAGCAAATTGCCGAAGTTACGGCACAGCTTGAAAAGTTGCGCACGGCTACAGAAGAAACAAAAACGGCTTCCACCGATATGTGGAGCGGAATGTCAAAGAATGACATTGCAACCGTAATACAGGAAGATATAAACCAATTGAAGATACTTAAAAGCGAGTATTCAGAAATTGCGCAGGTTTACGGAAAGGATAGCGACAAGGCTAAAGAAAACAAGCAGAAACAAGAAGAAATAACCCGTGAAATAATCCAAGGTAAGGAAAAATTGCGTGAAATGGGAACATCTTACGAAGATGTTGCCAAAGCAGCCAAAAAAGCAGCAAAGAGCACAGGAGAAATCGGAGATAAAGCCAAAGAGAGTACGGGCAAAATAAAAGGTATAATTGACAAATTAAAATCATTACTTACAAAAGGTTTTTCACTTGACGGTATTTTGGGTATGGTGTTTTCGCCAAAAGGCGCAGCACTCGCAGGTATTACAGCCGTAGCTGGTGGTATGAAGTGGCTTTCACAGCAAGCGGAGTCTTTGCGTGTGGCAATGGGACCGTTAAAAACATATCTTGATGAAGGGGTCTTGGAAGACTTGCGCCAGCAATTTGTTGCACTTGAATACGAAAGTAGCCACAGCGCAGAGGAAATGGCGGCAGCTGGCACACGTTGGGTAAAATACTTTGAAGGCTTGCGAGGTAACGCAGATGCAATTTCCGAGGTTACAAAGTCTTCAAACGATTTTGCAACCGTACTTGGCACAACTTCGGAAAAAGCGGCTGACTATCAATTGAGAATAGCTGGAGCATATCACCAAACGGCACTTGAAGCAGAAAGCAACAGCACTATTATAATAAATGCTTCCAAGCAGTCAACGGCAAAATATGAAGAAATCGCACAGGCTTTGGCTTCATACGCTAACAGAGCACAAAACGCAGGAGCTTCCCTCAAAGAATTTGCAGCAGCAACAGCCTATGGTAGCAGTACTTTTGGAAGTGCAAGCGAAGCGGCATCCACTTATGTTATGATGTTAACCCGTCTTGCTTCGCAGTCTAAAAACGAATTTAATCCGGCGGTTGTCGGTGTAACCAAAGCATTGGAAAACCTGTCTAAGTCCAACGAACTTAATAACACATTAACAACACTACTTGGCAAACGACAGGCTTCACTTGCAAAAGTGTTTGTGCAAAACGCTGCCGCCATTGCAAAAATGAAAGACGGTTTGGACAACGAGGCAAGCGCAGCAGCAGCCGTGGCAGCAGCAGAAGGCAAGGTGGAGAACAAAGAGAAGCAACTACAAAACGCAAAGAAAGCACTTGCACACGAAGTAAACGCAAATCTTACTCCGGCGTATATAGGTTTTATCAATACTTGTGTTGATGTAGTTAAGGGCATTGGAAATATAAGCTCTACAATCAAAAACGGCTTATCTTCTACACTTTCATTTATCAATACTATTGATAACGCCATAAAAGAAAGTACTATATATAAATTATTTGGTGGTAATGTTAATCTTTCACCGAAAGACGCCAAGAAATATGAGTTTACAAAAGGTATGAACAAATATTTGGATAGCTTGGATGAAAATTCTTGGTGGGACAATCATTTCAACAAATACGGAGTATCAGTAAAACAGAACCGAGAAGAAAGAAGAAGCACGGTAAAACAACAGATAACAGATTTGTATAATAAAAATCTAAAACAATATGGTGCACAATCACCAGGCAAGGCTATGCTTGCAACGCTTAAAGCGTACAATCATTCAAACCTGTTTGACGGCAACAGAAATCTATATACAGGCGAGCAAGTAAGGCAGATGGTTGCAAAAATGATGGTTTCCACAAGAGTTCTAAATAACGCAAAAACAACAGGTGAAAGTCTGTCTATCGGCAAGATAAATGGCGTAAAGGACAAGAGCGGAGAAAACAAACTGAAACAATTGCAAGAACAGCAACGCAAATTCCGTGAGGAAGAAGCAGAACGAGAAACAAAAGAACTTGCCAACAGCGAAAAAATAAAATGGGATTTATATGTAGCAGAACAGGAAAATGGCATTGCCAAAATGACGGATGTCAACGAAAAAGAAAACGCACAAAGAAAACTTGATTACGAAAAGAAGAAACACGAAATCGAAGAAGAACGTAAAGCTTTGTTGCAGCAAAACATTCAGACGGCAAAGGCTCTATATGAAAAGAACCCCGACAACAAGGGCAAGGAGGGTTTTTATGCTTCTGGACTTGACAAGAATGTAAAACTGACAACCGAGCAAGTGCAATTAATAAAAACAAAACTTGATACACTTAACGCCGAATTTGAAAACGAGAGCAAGAAACGTTTGCAAGAAGAATTGCAAAGCCTGTACGACTATTTGAAAGAATACGGAACCGTACAGGAGCAACGTTATGCAATCGCCAAAGAATACGATGAAAAGATACAGAAAGCGGCAAACGACAACCAAAAGAAGCTATTACAGAAACAAAAGGAGTCCGCATTGTCGCAAGTGGATGCACGTAATTTGGCATTAAACATTGATTGGGGCGCAACATTTGAGGGTGTCGGAAACGTGCTTGGCGACATTGCAAAGGACGTTTTGTCAAAAGTTGAGAAATATATGAAAACGGCCGAGTTCAAAGGCTTGGGCGCATCCGACAAAAAAACGTATGTTGAATTACGTCAGAATTTGAGAAAGGAAACGTCCGGTGGTACAAGTCCATTTAACTTGTCGGCATGGAACGATATTGCACAACAAGTAACGACATACCAAAACAGCGTCAAGAAGCTAAAAGAAGCAAGCGAGGCACACACGCAAGCCTTGAAAGACTTGGAGAAAGCCGAGCAAGAAATGAACAACGCAACTACAGACAAGGCAAGACAAATTGCGCAAGTTAAGGTAATTGTCGGTAAAAAAGCCGTGGAAATGACAGGCGAAACACAGCAAAACGCACAAGAAGAAGTAAATAAAGCCCAAAGCGATTTAGCCGACAGCACAAACAAAGCCGCCGAAGGTATGCAAAATTTCCAAACCGTTTTAGGTAACATAACAAGCGGCTCACTATATGGCTTTGCCAACGGTGTAGCAGCCTTGATAAATTCACTAACAGGCGGAACAAAAAATGTCGGCAACGCATTGCAAGAACTTGGTGGAAAAATAGGAGGCTTAATCGGTGCTATCTTACAGATAATGGATGCCTTGGGCGATAATCCTGTGCAATTCATAGACAACTTGCTTTCTAAAATATCGAAGACAATAGAGGCGGTTATTTCCAATATTCCGCAAATACAATTGTCTGTTTTGAAAGGTGTTGGAAATATTGTCGGAAGTGTTATTAAAGGCTTGGGCAATGTTTTTAGCGGTGGCGCATTGTTTGGTGGCAACCAAAAGAAGATGGAAGACGAAATCGCAAAGCTATCAGAAGCAAACGAAGCACTTGCAAAAAGTATTGAAGGACTAAAAGATGCAATTTCAGACAATGACGCAACCAGCAAGCAATCACGAGAAGCCTATAAAAATGCGGTCGCCGCACAAAAAGAGTACAACGAGAATCAAAAGAACGCTATCAAGAAAAGAGCGTCCGAATATTCAAACAGCGGACACGGCTTTTTGGGATTAGGTGGTCGCTCATCTTTCAATAACTATGCAAACAGAAATAAAAACCTGTGGTCGGATGCTTTTAATCAGACCTTAAAAGCGCAAGGTTTCAATACATCAGTAAATAATGCGAGCGATGTATGGGACCTTACTCCAGAGATGTTAAAGGCATTAAGAGATTATGCCCCGAAGGCGTGGGCGGCATTTTTCGATAAAGGCAGTAAAGGCGAAGCTAATCCAAAAAGCCTTGTGGAGGACTACATTTCACAAGCTGGAGCACTTGACAGCCTTACGGATGCACTCAACGAAAAACTAACTGGCTATACTTGGGACGGTTTTAGGGATAGTTATTCGTCTTTGTTGAAGGACTTGGAAAGCGAAACGACAGATTTTGGAGATTTTATCAACAAGACAATTTCCAATGCAATAATTGAGTCGCTTATAACTTCGCCCAAAGTGCAAGAACGTATAAAGAAAATATATAAAATGATAGCAGATGCAACGGACGAAAACAGCGAGGGCGGCGAAGATATTTCAAAAGACGAAGCGGACGCAATCAGAAAAGAAAACGAAAGTCTTGCAAATGATTTGCTAAACAAGCGCAAGGAACTTGAAAATATTGGATTAGTACAGCCAACCCAATCAGAGCAAAGCGCAACAAGTTCAGCAATACAGGCTATAACTGCCGACCAGGCAAGCACGTTGATTGGAATTGGTTATGCTATGCAAATAGCCTTAGAACAAGGCAACGAAACGAGAAAGGTAATATCCACAGACGTTGGTTATATACGTTTGACTGCCGAAACGTTGTCAAACAATATTTCGGAAATGCGAGATATACAATACCAAGGTCTTCATCAGCTGGAAGCAATTAACAAAAACACGTACAATTTATTCCAAATAAAGGATGATATGCACGAGTTAAAACAGATTGCTAAAAGACAATGGTAATCCCTGTTAATAACAGGGAAATAACAGGGTTTTTAACATTTCATAACAGAGAGAACCGCCGAGCGTAGACAGACAGCGCACGGCGGTTTTATATTCTTGACGCATTTCCAAGCGTTTGGAGCGTTTTTCTTTTCTTGAACGATAAATTATAAGCCTCAGCCATAAAACACCCTTAAATCGAAAATCCGTGAAAAATAACGTTTTCAAAGGCACTTTATTTCTTAGAAATTGCACACGGCACAAGGCTACAACTGCCAATGTACAGATTGTCAAATAGTTATGAAATAGTAAACACTTCGGCACGCCAAAATAATTATACAATCACAAGATAATACAATATATTATATTATCTT
>ERZ1034680.780-NODE-780-length-14004-cov-8.774966_pt1 | contig 14004 bp, 10 predicted proteins | sample MGYA00520639_ERZ1034680 | MGnify/ENA primary metagenome ERZ1034680 (study PRJEB33766, sample SAMN09781760) | gut metagenome | biome: gut microbiome | host: Homo sapiens | place: Madagascar | study: EMG produced TPA metagenomics assembly of the PRJNA485056 data set...
CCTGCCCGACATGATTGAGGTGGGATCGTTCATCGGTATGGCGGCAATGGTGGGCAACGGCATACGCATAAAGGACTGTGCCGTGGCTCAGCTCGGCGTTATTCCTGACGCTTTCCGCCGTCTCGGCGTGAAGATTGACGTTGACGGCGACGATCTCGTCATTCCGCACCAACCGCACTATGTTGTCGACTCGTTTCTCGACGGCTCTATCATGACTCTTGCCGATGCGCCGTGGCCCGGACTCACGCCCGACTTGCTTTCGGTGCTCATCGTGGTTGCTACTCAAGCGCGTGGATCGGTACTTGTTCACCAGAAGATGTTCGAGAGCCGACTCTTCTTCGTCGACAAGCTCATAGATATGGGCGCACAGATTATACTCTGCGACCCGCACCGCTGCGTAATCGTAGGTCACGACCGCAATATTCAGTTGCGCGCAGGCCGCATGTCGAGCCCTGATATTCGCGCCGGTATCGCTCTGCTCATCGCCGCACTCGGCGCAAAGGGCACAAGTCGCATTGACAACATCGCACAGATAGACCGCGGATATGAGGACATAGAAGCCCGACTCAACGCTTTGGGAGCTAAAATCAGAAGAGAATAGGGAAAATGATAAAGAAAGAATCAGTATATAAAATAGGTAAGATAGGCAAGCCGCACGGCGTAGACGGCGAGGTGTCGTTCCACTTCGACGACGATATCTTCGACCGTGTAGACGCCGACTACCTCATTCTTGAGATTGACGGCATACTCGTGCCATTCTTCCTCGACGAATACCGCTTCAAGAACGACGAGACAGCGCTTGTACGCTTTGCCGATATCGACTCGCAGGAGCGTGCTCGCGAGCTTACTGGCTGCGATGTCTACTTCCCGCGTGAGCATGTCGACACAGATGCCGACCAGCTCTCTTGGGCTGCCATCGTCGGCTTCAAGGTTGTTGACGACCGATCGGGCGCTGTTGTCGGTGAGATTGAATCGGTTGACGATTCTACCATCAACACGCTTTTCTGTCTGCTCACTACCGACGGCAACGAGCTGCTCATTCCTGCCTCCGACGAGTTCATCGTGGAGGTGGACGCAGAGAACCGCACCATAACTATGGATCTGCCGGAGGGATTGACAGAGCTGTAAAGGGGGCTTGCTGGTTGTTATAGTTTTTCTAGCTTTTCTAGCTTATCTAGTTTTTCTAGTTTACCTAGTTTACCTAGCCAACCTAGTCCTCCTAGCTCTCCAACAAAATCAAGCAATATAAAAATCAGACCACAATGAAACAGATATGTATCCTCGGTTCCACCGGTTCTATCGGAACCCAGGCACTCGACGTGATAGAACAGCATAGCGACCGCTACGAGGTTTACTGCCTCACGGCGAACAACCGCTATGAGATGCTTGCCGAGCAGGCGCGCAAGTTCCGCCCGGCTGCAGTCGTCATTGCGAACGAAGCGCACTACGAGTCGCTGAAGCTGCTGCTTGCCGACCTTCCCGACATCAAGGTGTATGCTGGAGCGAAGGCTATCGACGAGATTGTAGAGGCGCAGCCTATCGACATGGTGCTTACGGCTATGGTGGGTTTCGCCGGACTCTCGCCAACTATCCACGCCATCAAGGCACGCAAGACAATCTGCCTCGCCAACAAGGAGACACTTGTCGTAGCCGGCGACCTCATCTGCCGACTTGCTGCGGAGTACCACGTGAACATTCTGCCCGTAGACAGCGAGCACTCTGCCATCTTCCAGAGTCTTGTAGGCGAAGGCAACAACGAGATAGAGAAGATACTGCTCACCGCTTCGGGCGGTCCGTTCCGCAAGTTCACGCTCGACGAGATGCGTGACGTGAAGGCTGCCGACGCTCTGCGCCACCCGACATGGGAGATGGGAGCGAAGATTACGATCGACTCTGCGTCGATGATGAACAAGGGCTTCGAGGTTATCGAGGCGAAGTGGCTCTTCGGCGTTGAGGCTGAGAAGATTCAGGTGCTCGTCCACCCGCAGTCGATAGTGCACAGTGCGGTGCAGTTCCGCGACGGCGGCGTGAAAGCGCAGCTCGGCGTGCCCGATATGCGCCTGCCTATACAGTACGCCTTCTCGTTCCCCGAGCGTCTGTCGCTGAACGGCGACCGTCTCGACTTGTTCCGTCAGCCGCTCGAGTTCTTCGAGCCCGACATGGAGAAGTTCCGTTGTCTCGCAATGGCTTACGAGTCGATACGTCGCGGCGGCAATGTGCCGTGCGTAGTGAATGCAGCCAACGAGGTGGTGAACGAGGCGTTCCGCCACGACCGCTGCGGATTCCTGCAGATGGCAGACATCATCGAGGCTACCATGCAGCGCGCAACGTTCATAGCCCAGCCTACTTACGACGACTATATCGCTTCTGACGCTGAGGCAAGACGAATTGCGGCAAGCATGCTTTAATGTTGAATACAAAATACTCACAACTCTTAAATGGAAATTTTTCTTATAAAGACACTCCAGTTCATGCTGGCTATCTCGCTTCTCGTGCTCCTGCACGAGGGCGGACACTTCCTCTTCTCGAAGCTCTTCGGTGTACGCGTCGAGAAGTTCTACCTCTTCTTCGACCCTTGGTTTAGTCTGTTCAAGTTCAAGCCGAAGAACAGCGACACTACGTACGGCATCGGTTGGCTTCCGCTCGGCGGCTACTGCAAGATATCGGGTATGATTGACGAATCGATGGACACCGAGCAGATGAAAGAGCCTGCCAAGGCGTACGAGTTCCGCTCTAAACCTGCATGGCAGCGACTGTTTATCATGATAGGCGGCGTGCTTGTCAACTTCCTTTTGGCGCTTTTCATCTACGCTATGTGCCTCTTCACATGGGGCGAGGACTACGTCAGCCCGAAGGATATGACGCTCGGAATGGAGTTCAACAAGGAGGCTAAGGCGCTCGGATTCCAGGATCACGACATATTGCTCGGCACCAATCTCGGCGAGTTCAAGGACGCAAAGGCAGACATGTATCGCGGTCTGGCTAACGCTACGGAGGTGTACGTGCTGCGCGACGGCAAGAAGGTTACAATCAACACGCCGGGCGACCTCGACCTGCTGAGCATGTTGAAGAATGTGCCGCCGTTCGTAGTAGGTTACGTGCCGGCTGTAGTGGACAGCGTTACGCCCAACTCGGCTGCCAAGCGCATGGGTCTGCAGAAAGCCGACCGCATCCTCTCGCTCAACGGCAAGCCCGTCGGCTCGTTCTCTCAGTTCACATACGAGGTGGGTCGCAGCACCGATATGTTCACCTGCGCACAGACCCACGCCGACACCGTGAAGGCGCTCGCCGCTGTTGTCAACGTGGAGCGTCAGGTGAACGGCAAGCTCGACACACTCACGCTGAAGGGCCAGTTCGACGCTGTGTCGGCAGGCGGCTTCTCGCCGTTCGCCAAGGGCAAGCCGATGCGCCTTGTGCTCGGCTACATGCCGCAGCAGCCTAAGTATAAGGTGACACACATCGACTACGGCTTCCTCGAGTCGTTCCCCGCTGGCGTCAAGTACGGCTGCAAGGTGCTCTCGGGCTACGTAGGCGACATGAAGTATCTCTTCTCGTCTGAAGGTGCCAAGTCGCTCGGCGGCTTCGGAGCTATCGGCAGTCTGTTCCCGTCGCAGTGGGACTGGCACTCGTTCTGGCTTATGACCGCCTTCCTGAGCATCATCCTCGCCTTCATGAACATTCTGCCTATCCCGGCGCTCGATGGCGGACACGTGCTCTTCCTGCTCTACGAGATGATAGCTCGCCGCAAGCCGTCTGAGAACTTCATGATATACGCCGAGTATATCGGCATTGGCATTCTGCTGCTGCTCATGGTGGTGGCTAACCTGAACGATATACTGCGCTTCCTGCATATAATATAATGTATAGTAGCGGAGGTCTCCGGCCTCCGCCCTGCAAACAAAGAATACAAACAATTAAAAACAGAAAATTATGAAACAACAAAACTGGTTAGATACCGATTCGCTTCGTGGCAGCGACTTCTCTATGTCGTCTGCTTTCCCTGCGCTCATGCGCAAAGTGTTTGTATGGATGACCCTCGCCCTCGCCATCACCGGCATCACCGCATACGGCGTTGCGTCTACTCCGTCGCTCATTATGGCTATCCTCGGCAACAAGGCATTGTTCTGGGGACTCATCATCGCCGAGCTTGTGCTCGTGTTCTCTGTCAGCGGCGCCATCAACCGTCTGTCGCTCTCTACGGCTACGCTTCTGTTCGTGCTCTACTCGGTAGTGAACGGCGCTACGCTCTCTGTCATCTTCCTTGCATACAGCATGACAGCCATCGTAAAGACATTCCTCATCACAGCCGGCACGTTCGGCGTAATGGCGCTCGTGGGCTACACCACCAAGACCGACCTCACGTCTATGGGCAAGCTGCTCTTCATGGCGCTTCTCGGTCTGATCATCGCCACCGTGGTTAACATGTTCGTGCGCAGCAGCGGTTTCGACCTTATCCTGAGCTACGTAGGCGTGCTCATCTTCGTGGGCCTCACCGCATACGATACGCAGAAGATAAAGCAGATGTGCCAGCTTGCGCCCGACGCAGGCGAACACATGCAGAAGCTCGCTCTGCTTGGTGCGTTGAGCTTGTATCTCGACTTCATCAACCTCTTCCTCTATCTGTTGCGCATTTTCGGCAACAATAAGGAGTAAACAGACCGGTTGCGTACGGTGTCCGACCGGATCGCGTTCGGTGTCCGATCAGATTGCGTCCGCCGTCCAATCGGGTTGCGTTCGGTGTCCGATCGGGTTCCGTTCGGGTGACGACGACTCAGGCTCGCGACTTATAGAACGAAAGCTAAAGACATACATAGCTTTTAGTTAGAAACCAATACGGGGAATCGCCGCTTTGTTTTGATAGTTTTACGGTCAAAACGAGCGCGATTCTCCGTTTTTTGTGCCCGTTCATCAACGCATGATAGGATTTATTGAACGAATGGGGGCGTTTGTTGAATAAATTTGTGGGTTTCTGGTTTATTGAATAACTTTGCAAGCGTAAAAAGGAAGAATAGTTTAGTATTACAAGTAGTAATTGTTAGAGAGTTAATAATTTAGAGAGTTATAATAAAAGTAAGTTAGAGAGTTATTTAGAAGAAATTTAGAGTTTACACACATACATCAGATTACGTTTCATACACACATTAAGCAATGTTATTTAAGCAAAAGACTACAAGTATTAGAGTATGTCCACAGCGGTGGAGTCACAAACGAATGAATTTTGTTGTTGATTAATAGTTTTTTCGTGAGAAAAGGTTATAAAAGTACGGGGCTATCTTTGGTCCCGTTTTTTTATATCAAATAGTTAATAAACCTATATCAAATAGTTAATGTTTATATCAAATAATAATTAGTGAGTTAAACCAAATTTTTAAACGGAATTGTTATGAAGAAGTTCCTGATTCCAACCCTGGCTCTGATGCTTGCCACGTCATCATCAGCCGACAGCTATCCCTATCTCTCGTTCCAGACGGCAGACGGAAGCGTAGTTTCGTTGAGCAGCAGCGGTCTGAACCTCACCGTTGAGGGCAGTCAGCTTGTGGCGCAGAACGCAGAAGGCAGCAGCAAGTTTGCGCTCGCCGACCTTTCACGCATGTTTTTCTCTAAGCAGTTGGAGACATCCATCGCCGACCTCTCGCTCGCCGATGCCTCGCACACGCTGCAGGTGTACACCACGGCGGGCGTGCTCGTAGGCAGGTTTGACAGCGAGCGCAGCCTGCGCCGCAACGTCAGCCCCGGCATCTACGTAGTGAAGAAGAATGGTAGAACCCTCAAAATGGCAGTAGAATGAAACGCATACTTACCACTATAGCGGCTGCCGGAGCGATAGCTTTGGCAGCCGACGCGCAGACTCTTAACGTAGTTGTGGGCGACGTTACGTACGCTCTTCCGGCTGCTCAGGCAGGCGATATGACGTACAGCGGCGGCACGCAGCTCACCGTGATGGGTAAGACGCTCCGTCTTTCCGACATCACGCGCATGTATGTAGACCAGAGCGAAGTAGAGGACAACACCGTGAGCGTAAGCTACAGCGGTACGACGGCGAAGGTGGTCGTGGCGGGCAACGTGGCGCAGTACGTAGAGCCCACGGTGAGCGGCGCCGATGTGGTGCTCACGCAGAGCGATGCGGTGAGCGACGACGTCTGCGGCGAGATTACGTACGTGCTCAGCGGCTCGTCGGATGACGGATCGTTCACGCTGAACGGCTCGTATAAGGCTACGCTCGAACTGCAGGGCGTTACGCTCACCAGTCTTACGGGCGCTCCGCTCAACATCAACGACGGAAAGCGCATCGAACTGAGCGCCAAAAAGGATACAGAGAACACGCTGCGCGACGCTGCCGACGGATCGCAGAAGGGCTGCATAGCCTGCAAGGGCCATCTCGAACTAAAGGGAAAGGGCACGCTGAACGTCTACGGCAATGCGGCGCACGCCATATATGCTAAGGAATACGTAGAGTTGAAGAACGCTACAGTGAACGTTCTCGCTGCCGTGAAGGACGGAATCAACTGCAACCAGTATTTCACAATGGAGAGTGGGGCGCTCAATGTGTCGGGCGTGAAGGACGACGGCGTGCAGGTTTCGTTCAAGGACGACACCGACCGCGAGGCTGAGGACACCGGAACGATAACCATTCTCGGCGGTTCGCTCAATATCGCCACTACGGGCAAGGCTACGAAGGGTCTGAAGGCTGACGGCGACCTGCTCGTGCAGGGCGGCGAGCTGACTGTCAGCACCGCAGGTGGCGGCAAGTGGGATTCTGACGCGTCGAAGACGAAGGCTGCGTCCTGCCTCAGTGCCGACGGAAAGGTGCAGATTGACAACGGAACGCTGCAGCTCACATCGTCGGGCAGCGGCGGAAAGGGCGTCAACTGCGACGGCGAGTTCGTGATGAACGGCGGCGAACTGAACATCTCTACAACCGGTGGCATGTACGTATACCTCAACGGCACCGAATATAACGACTATACAGGCAATACCGACCGACTTACGAGCGATCAGAAGTCGTCGCCGAAGGGCATTAAGGCTGACGGCAACCTGACCGTCAACGGCGGAACTATCAACGTAAGCGTCACCGGCAACGGCGGCGAGGGCATCGAGAGTAAGTCTGTGCTCACCATCAACGACGGCACGGTGGTATGCAACACCAACGACGACGCAATCAACTCGTCGAGCCATATGTATATAAAAGGTGGAACCGTCACGGTGGTGGCTTCCGGCAACGACGGACTCGATTCGAACGGCAATCTGTACATTCAGGGTGGCACGATAATGGCGTTCGGCACATCGTCGCCCGAGTGCGGCATCGACGCTAATGAAGAAGAAGGCTACTCAGTCATCTTCACCGGCGGCACGCTGCTCGCTGTCGGCGGCGGCAACTCCACACCGAGCACGTCTGAGTCTACTCAGCCCTACGTCTCAGGCTCGATGAGCGTGGCTGCCGACACGGAAGTGACGCTCAAGAGCGGCGACACCGTGCTCGCGAAGTTCACCGTGCCGAGCAACTACACGTCAGGCAACGGCGGTCAGGGCGGCGGTCCTGGCGGTTGGGGCGCACCACAGCAGGCTGGTCCTGGCGGCGGAGGCCCCGGCGGATGGGGCGGCGGAGGCAGTTCGGTGCTCATCACTTGTCCCGGACTCACTTCTGGCAGCAGCTATACCATGACAAGCGGCACATCGTCGTCAACAGTTACGGCAACTACCGGCGGAAACAGCGGCGGTAGACCGTGGTAATACAAAAACTCCTCTCTACAAAGCTCGATTGAGCTTTGTAGAGAGGAGTTTTTGTAATTTGTAATTTGTAATTTATAATTGAAAGTTGAGAGTAGAGAGTTTTTTTAATTGAGAATTGAGAATTTAGAGTTGAGAGTTATGATATGCTTTGTTGTTTGAGTTTTTGCTCGCCATTTATAACTTCTAAGAGTAATCATAACTCTCAACTCTAAATTCTCAATTCTCAACTGAACGAATTGAAAATTCGCTTTACCTTCCCAGATATTTGTCTGCCAAGTATTCGCTCAGCGCATCCTTATACATATCTCCGATTGGCAGATACGTGTCAGTATCCATTACGATGCGGTTCTTAGTCACCTCCTGGACATGATTCATGTTCACAATATACGAGCGATGAATACGCAGGAAGTTGGACGGCAGACGCTCCTCCATGCGTTTCATAGCAAGAAGCATGATGATAGGGCGCAACTGTCCGTCTACATGCACCTTCAGATACTCCGACATGCCCTCGATGTAGCGTATGTCGGCTATCTTTACGCGCACCACCTTATGCTCCGTCTTCAGGAAGATGTTCTCGTCTGTCAGCTCAGGCTCAGGCTCAGCGGTGAGAGGCAGCGGCGCATTGTTGTGCTCATAGCGTTCCTTTACGCGCAGAGCGGCACGACGGAAGTCGTCCAGACTGAACGGTTTGAGCAGATAGTCTACGGCGTCAACCTTGAATCCGTCGATAGCATATTCCGAATAGGCTGTGGTAAAGACCACAAGCGGCGGCGCCACGAGCGAGCGCACAAAGTCCATGCCGTTAAGGTCGGGCATGTTGATGTCGATGAAGATGACGTCAACGCGTTCGCTGTTGATGATGTCGCGCGCTTCGAGAGCACTTTGACACTCGCCCACGAGCGTAAGGAACGGAACTTTCGACACGTAGACTGCAAGTTGCTGGAGAGCCAACGGCTCGTCGTCGATGATAAGAGTCTTTATCATAGTGGTAGGATTTATATGTTGAGGCGGTTGTTGTATATGTTGGGGGCTGTTCTTAATCTTGTTCGTTATCTCTGCTGCGCTTTATTGTTTCGATACATCCGCTGGCTCGACTTCTGCGTCTGGCAGGCGCGTCTGCATCGGTATGTCGAGCTTCACTTCGTACGTCTTTTCGCCGTCGCTGATGTCGAGCGTGTAGTCGTCGTCGTAGAGCAGTTCGAGACGTTGGCGCACGTTCTGCAGACCCATGCCGCCTTTCTCGTTCGTGCGTTGCACCTGCGTGGGTTTGCTGTTGCAGCAGCTGAAGAGAAGTCGCTTGTTCTCCACGCGAAGTTTGATGTCGATGAACGACTCCTCGCGGTAGCTTATGCCGTGCTTGAACGCGTTCTCCACAAAGATGATCAGCATCAGCGGAGGCAGCTTCAGCTCGGGCAACTGCGGCGGAACATCCACGTTGATGTGTACTTTTTTGGTATATCTAAGGCGCATGAGCTGAACGTAGAGATTGAGAAACTCCACCTCGCGCGTCAGCGGAATGAGCTTCTTGCTGCCTTCGTACAGAATGTGGCGCATCATCTTCGAGAGTTCGACGATGGTAGTCTTGGCACGTTCGGGGTCGATGTCCACCAGAGCATGAATGTTGTTGAGCGTATTCATGAAGAAGTGCGGATTAACCTGATACTTCAGATACTCCATCTGCTGTTCGAGGTTGCGCTGGTCGATAATCTTCTGTCGCTCGCGGTCGCGCTGCGACATGAAGTAGAGCTTCACGCCGAGGTTCATGCCCATAAGCAGCAGTCCGCCGAAGAAAGCCACCAGCTCGCCCGGTCCAAGCATAGGCAGCGGATCGATTGGCTGATAGTCAAGCGGCTTGCGGCGCATCGGGTTCTGCGGACTGCAGTAGCGTCCGTCGCCAAGCCGCACAGCCGCCACGCGCTCGTAAGCCAGCGAGTCGGCTTTCCACTCCGCCTCCATGCGTGTCTTGTACTGGTTCTTGTGCATCGGTCGGTTGAGGTAGGTGATGAACATGCCCGTCAGCAGTATTAAGAACGACAGACACAAGTATGTACCGGTCTTACGCTTCCTGAGCAGCAAGGGCAGCAAGAGGAAGTTGTGTATAGCGAACATCACGAGCCATGTACTTGTGTACTCCCATGCGTGCAGTATCTCGTTCCACGAGAAGGTGATGCGGGGGTTGCCTGCCATTCGCGTGTAGATGTTTATCACGGGCGAAGCGTAGAGCATAGCCCAGATGGCAGTGTAGATTGTGTGTTCTTTACGAAAATTCATAGGCTTTTGTTTTTATAACTCTCTTTTCTTTATATCTCTAATTTGGGGTAGTGTGCCTTTAGGGGAAGCCATCTTAAATCTCCAATTCGGGATAGTGTGCCTTCAGGGTAGCCACTCTCTGCTGTGTCTTCTCAATGAAGGCGCGGTGTTCTGCCGACTCTGGGTTGAACGGGCGGTGGTTGAGTGCAGCCTTTATGGGCAGCCACTCGCTCATGAACGCCTTGGTCTTAGAGCTGAAGAACGTGTCGGCGAAGCGTTCCCAGATATAGTCGACAGCCTGCTGCGACGGGTGCAGCATGTCGGGGGCGTAGAAGCGATAGTCGCGAAGCTCGTCGCACACTATCTCGTACGCCGGGAAGTAGACGCAGGCGTCAGTCTGCCGAGCCACTTCGTCTGCCGCCAGCAGCAGCGTAGCTTTCGACACGGCACTGCCGTGAAAGCCGTACTTGGCGTAGCGTATGGGGCTGACGGTGAGTATGACGCGCATGTCCGGTCGGCGGTTGCGCAGTCGGGCTATGGCTTCTCGGAGATAGGCGGCGCACTCGTCTACGCTGAGGCTGCGTTCGGTGAAGAGTCGCTGCGGTCGTTTCTGGCAGTTGTCCACAATCTCGCCCGTCTCGTTGAGTATGTACACGCGGTTGGTGCCGAGCGTGAACACCGCCGTGCGCGCCACCTCTGCAGTCTCGGCTGCGAGGTAGCGCTCTACGGTGTGCAGAATGCTCGCCGGGTTGTACATCACGCCGTACGGATTGACCGTAGCGCGAAACTTGTCGTCGACGAACCTGCTACCGATGTTGTCGGCGAAGCAGGAGCCTACGAAGAGCATGCGCTCGCATGGGTCGATAGCGAACGGCGACTTGTCTATGGTGACTGGCGTGCGAAATTCCATTACTCTTTTTTTCTTTTAACTTCAAACGGCACTCCGCCGATGATGGCGAGAGCCAGCAGCAGATAGGCTGCGTAAGCCGCTGTCTCGGTGTTCTTCACCGACGCCGGCTTGAACGTGAGCACTACGTTGTGCTTGCCCGGCTTCACGTTGATGGCGCGCAGCACGTAGTTGACGCGTCCCACCTCTACGTCCTTGCCGTCGACCGTAGCGGTCCAGCCCGGATAGTAAATCTCCGAGAACACGATCACGCCGCCCTTCGGCGACTGCACGGTGTAGCGCAGTTCGTTAGGCTCGTACTTGTCGAGACGCACGAACGCTGTGCCCTCCTGCTTTACGGCGTCGCCCAGCGCTGTCTTGAACTTGCTGTCGGCTACAGCCTCGTGATGCAGGTCGAGACGCTTGATGGCGTCGAGCTCCTGGTTGGCGTTGTCGACATACTCGAGGCGGTCGACGAACCACGCGTTGCCGTAAGCGTACGGGTTCTGCAGCGGAACGGTCTGTCCGCCCTGCAGCGGCATGATGATATACTTGGTGTTGAGCATATTGAGCACCGGATAAACCGAGTCGCCCGCAACGCTCGTCATGTCGCCCTGAGCCTTGGCGATGGCAGACATCGCCTGCTGCATCTCGGGCGCGATATACGCGTCGATAAGCTCCTGGTAGCGGCGCAGCTTGGCAGCGTGGTAGCCGCCGATAGACTTATGATAGTAAGACGTCTCGTTCTCGGCGAACGTGCTCGACGCGAGGTTCAGCACACGATAGTCGGGCGCTGTGTCCTGCAGAATTTGTCGGTCGGTGGCGGTCTCCTGCTGCGGAGTCTCGCGCACGCTGCGCTCCACGAACATTCCGTCGTTGAGGTAGCGCTTGTTCACCTGCCACATGTCCACGAGGCAGAGCGCGAAGATGAGCGCCACGGCGTACTTCGGCTGCAGCTTCTTCAGCAGAGCGAGCACGAGGATGACGGTTCCGGCGAGTATCACGAAGAACGAACGCCAGCAGTCGGCGGTGAATATAGAGATGCGAATCTCGCGCAGATTGCTGATGAGCGGCGTGAGATACTCGCTCGGTATAGAGGCGAGCGCGCGTAGCTCGGCGTTAGACACGAAGTCGGGGAAGAACACCGAAGGCATGATGGCGAACGCCACGCACATGCCCGCCGTAAGCAAGAAGCTGAGCGCGAGCCACGAGCGATTCTTCACCTCGCGGCACACGAGTCGGCGCGAAGCCGTGCCGACGAGCAACGGGGTAGTGCCCTTGAGGAAGTTCTCTGTCTCCAACACCTTCTTCAGAGCCAGCATAGCAAGCAACGGAATGGTGAACTCGGCGATGACAAGTATCGACGCCACGGTGCGGAACTTGGCGTACATCGGCACATAGTCGAGGAAAAGGTCGGTGAACCACATGAAGTTTCTGCCCCACGAGAGCAGCACGGAGAGCACCGTCGCAGCGAGCAGCGCCCACTTCATCGGACCTTTCACTATGAACAGACCCAGCACGAAGAGCATCATCACGAACGCTCCGACGTACACCGGACCGCTTGTGCCCGGCTGGTCGCCCCAGTACTGACCCATCTGCTGGTATATCTGGTAGAACTCGGGGTTGGCTTTCTCCATAGCCTTCTCGTTCTGCGCCAGAGGCACAGAAGCGCCGCCCTTGGTGTTAGGCACGAGCAGCGTCCAAGTCTCGTCGATGCCGTAGCTCCACTGCGTGATATAGTCGCGGTCTAAGCCGCTCGAAGTCTGGTTGGCAGAGTTCTTCTTCACCAGCTCGCTCTTGCCGCGCATCGACTCCTGCGTGTACTGCCACGTGTGGTAGAGGTTGGAGAGGTTGATCACCACGCCCAGCACCGCAGCCACCGCGCACACCGCCGTAGCCTTGGCGAAACGCGCCATCTGCTTCTGGCGCAGAGCCTCTACGAGATAGGCTATGACCATGAACAGCACGATGAACAGATAGTAGTAGGTCATCTGCACGTGGTTGGCCTGAATCTCGAGCGCCGTGAACAGACCCGTGAGCACGAAGCCCCAAACATACTTGCCGCGGTAGGCGAGCACGATGCCCGCAATCATCGGCGGCAGATAAGCCAGCGCAATCACCTTCCAGATGTGTCCGGCGGCGATGATGATGAAGAAGTAGCTGCTGAAAGCCCACAGCAGGGAACCCAGCACAGCCAGCTCGCGGCGGAAGTCGAACGCGCGCAGCAGTATGTAGAAGCCCAAGAGATAGGCGAACACGTACCACACGTTCTCGGGCAACCACAGATGGTAGAACTTGCCCACGCCGTTAAGCACCTCCTGCGAGTCGTACGACGGCGCCATCTGATAGGTAGGCATACCGCTGAACAAGGCGTTAGTCCAGCGGGTGCGCTCGCCCGTGCGCTGATAATACTCGGTAAGCTCCTCGCCCGCGCCGCGTCCGGCCGACGAGTCGTGACGATAGAGAATGCGCCCCTCGGTGTCTGCCGGGAAGAAGTAGGCAAACGCGATGACCGCAAACAACAACACTACCAGCAAGTCTGGTAGAAAGCGTTTCAAAGTCTTCATTGATATTCTTGTTTTTTTTGATTATACAATGTAAACGTTCACGTTGCGATATACATTAATATATATACAACTCTGCAAAGTTACAGAAATAATTCAAAATACGCCGTAATCGGAGTCCTTTTTTCTTGCGCTGAGCGCCGTACCGCGTCCGCCGTCCGATCGGATTCCGTCCGCCGTCCGATCAGATTCCGTCCGCCGTCCGATCAGATTCCGTCCGCCGTCCGATCGGATTCCGTTCGCCGTCCGATCGGATTCCGTCCGCCGTCCGATGAGAATATCTCAAGGAGTATGGGCAAAAACGTAGCGGAGGTCTCCGGCCTCCGCAGCACCAAGTCGAACACTAATAGTGTAAAAACTGTCACTAAAACAGCTCGGAGTGTCATTCTGTCAGATACAGCGCAACGCCCTCTGTCAGCAAAAAGCCTACGAAAACCCATTTGGCACGCCATTTGTATATCAGTAAGCGAAAACATCAACCAATTAAAGTAAAAAATAAAAAAAACGAAATATTATGGGAAAGATTATTGGAATCGACTTAGGTACTACAAACTCTTGTGTTGCCGTATTTGA
>ERZ1034680.785-NODE-785-length-13965-cov-5.302444_pt1 | contig 13965 bp, 11 predicted proteins | sample MGYA00520639_ERZ1034680 | MGnify/ENA primary metagenome ERZ1034680 (study PRJEB33766, sample SAMN09781760) | gut metagenome | biome: gut microbiome | host: Homo sapiens | place: Madagascar | study: EMG produced TPA metagenomics assembly of the PRJNA485056 data set...
GCGCAGGGCGGGCGTTATCTGCCCGGAGGCTATCCGCTGCGCCAGCGCTTCGGCAAGGGCGGATTTGCCGACACCCGGCTCCCCCAGCAGGCAGGGGTTGTTCTTCTGGCGGCGGCACAGGATTTCCACCATGCGTTCCAGCTCCTCCTCCCGGCAGAGCACCGGGTCCAGTCGCCCCTCCTGCGCAAGGCGGGTGAGGTCGCGGCCGTATTTTTCGCTGGGGCGGCCGCTGCGGCTGGCCGACATACGCGGCTGTGCGGGCAGCACCTGTTGGCCCGAAAGTTGGCGGCACTCCCGCGCTGCCTGCGGCAGCTCCACGCCAAGGGACGCCATCCAGCGGCTTGCCGTGCAGGCAGAATCCTCCAATATGGCGCAGAGCAGATGCTCATTTTCAGCCCTGGCCGCGCTGGCGGCGTGCGCGCCCAGTACCGCAAATTCCATTGCCTTACACAGCTCCGGGGCAATATCCTGCCGGTGCAGCCTTCGGGGACTGCCCACCGGGCGCTCGGCCCGGCAGTCTGCCAGCGAGGCGGCGGTCACCCGCTTGCGGCGCAGAAAATCCGCCGCAGTGCCCCGCGCTGTCTGCACCAGCGCCAGCAACAGGTGGCCGGTGTCGGCCTGACTGCAGCCCTGCTGCCCCGCCAGCACGAGCGCTGTGTGTACGGTATGCGCCGCCGTATGGGAAAAACCTTTATATTGATAGAACCAGAACATCCGCATTTCCTCCTCTGTGAAGTGCCCAATGAAAGTATAGACGCCGGGCAGATAAATAATCATCGAAATCGGGCGGATTCTGCAATGACAAATCAGTAAAATGGTGGTATAATAAACCAGTTACACAATTTTCTCTTTCAGAGGTGGTTTCAATGCACAAATTGATGCGCTACATCAAGGGTTACGAAAAGCAAGCCCTTCTTGCACCGCTGTTCAAAATGCTGGAAGCCTGTTTTGAGCTGTTCGTGCCGCTGGTCATTGCCAGTATCATTGACACCGGCATCAAAAACGGTGATGCGACCTTCATCTGGACGCGATGCGGCCTGCTGGTGCTGCTGGCGGCAGTCGGTCTGGCCAGCAGCCTGACAGCACAGTGGTTCTCGGCCACGGCGGCGCTGGGCTTCGGCACGGCCCTGCGAAAGGATTTGTACCGCCATATCGATACGCTGAGCTACAGCGAGCTGGACGGTATCGGCACCCCGACGCTGGTTACGCGCATGACCAGTGACATCAATCAGGTGCAGAACGGCGTAAACCTGACGCTGCGTCTGCTGCTGCGCAGCCCATTCATTGTGCTGGGTGCGCTCATCATGGCGTTCTCCATCAGCCCGAAGCTGACGCTGCTCTTTGTGCTGGTGACGGTTGTGATATCGCTCATCATCTGGGGCATTATGCGTCTGACCGTGCCCATCTACCATGAGGCCCAGAACGGCATGGACCGTGTGACCCTGCTGACCCGCGAAAACTACGTGGGTGCCCGCGTGGTGCGTGCCTTCGCCCGTCAGGCGGATGAGCTGGCGGCTTTTGTGGAGACGAATGACCACCTGAAAAAGATTCAGATTTCCGCCGGGCGTATCTCGGCCATGATGAATCCCCTGACCTATCTGGTTGTCAATCTGGGCGTTATTGCCCTGCTGCTGCGCGGCGGCAGTGAGGTCAACAACGGTACGCTGACGCAGGGCGAGATTATCGCGCTCATCAATTATATGAGCCAGATTCTTGTCAACCTGCTTCGTCTGGCAGACCTTGTGGTCTCTGTCACACGCGCACTGGCCAGCGGTATGCGTGTCAATGAAATTCTGAACACCCATTCTACTATGACAGACCCCGGCACAGCTGAACTCGCAGCAGACGCGGAAAATGCCGTTTGCTTTGACAACGTAACCTTCACCTACCGCGGCGCCGCCGCACCCAGCCTGACGGATATCAGCTTTACAGCCAGAACCGGCGAGACCATCGGCATTATCGGCGGCACAGGCAGCGGCAAGTCAACGCTGATTGATTTGATCTGCCGCTTTTATGATGCCGACAACGGCGGCGTTACGCTGTTTGACCATGATGTAAAGCAGTACAGCTTTGCACAGCTGCGTGGGCTGGTCGGCATTGTGCCACAGCAGGCAGTGCTGTTCACTGGGACGATCCGCGATAATATGCAGTGGGCCGCCCCCGGCGCCACGGATGAGGAAATCTGGCAGGCTCTGGAAATTGCACAGGCGGCAGAGTTCGTCCGCGGCAAGCCGGGTATGCTGGACGCCCCGGTCGAAACCGCAGGGCGCAACTTCTCCGGCGGTCAGCGCCAGCGCCTGACGATTGCCCGCGCACTGGTGCCCAAACCGCGGATACTGATTCTCGATGACAGCGCCTCGGCGCTGGATTTCGCAACAGATGCTGCCCTGCGCAAAGCCATCAAGGAAAAAACGCAGGGTATGACAGTGTTCATCGTCTCCCAGCGTGCAGCCAGTGTGCAGCGTGCAGACCACATTCTGGTGTTGGACGACGGCCGTCTGGTGGGCGATGCACCCCACGCCGAGCTGCTGCACAGCTGTGAGGTCTATAAGGAAATCTGCCTGAGTCAGCTGAGCAAGGAGGAGGTGGCAAAAACGCTATGAGCAAGCAAAACAAGAAAAACAATCAGAATACCATCCGCCGCGTTTTGCAGCTGATACGCCCGTACACGCCGCTGGTCATCCTGACGCTGATTCTGGCACTGATTACCGTGGTGACTACCCTGCTGGCTCCTGTGCTGACCGGCGATGCCGTGGATATGATTCTCGGCCCCGGTGCAGTGGACTTTGCAGGGCTTGGCAAGCTGGCACTGGAGATTGCTGGCACGATTCTCTGCACTGCCGTGGCCCAATGGCTTATGAATGTGGTAAACAACCGCATTACCTTTCAGGTGGTGCGGGATATGCGCGTCAGGGCCTTTGAGCAGCTGGAGCTTCTGCCGCTGAAGTATATGGACGCGCACCGCCCCGGTGACGCCATCAGCCGTATTACCACCGATGTGGAGCAGTTCAGTGACGGCCTGCTGATGGGCTTTACCCAGCTGTTCACCGGCGTGCTGACGATTTTAGGCACCCTTGGTGTTATGCTGGCCATTGATTGGCGCATTGCACTGGTGGTTGTTGCACTCACCCCGCTGTCCATCTTTGTGGCGCGTTTCATTGCGACACACACCTATTCGATGTTCAAGGTGCAGAGCGAGACCCGTGCCGAAATGACCAGCCTTGTGGAGGAACTGGTCGGCAACGAACACCTTGTCCGCGCCTTCGGCTATGAGAGCCGAGCCGAAGAGCGCTTTGACAAAATCAATCTTGATTTGCAGAAATGTGGCGTTCGTGCCATTTTCTTTTCTTCCCTGACAAACCCCTGCACCCGCTTTGTGAATGCATTGGTCTATGCCGCGGTGGGCGTGCTGGGCGCCTTTGTTGCGATTGCGGGCGGCATTACGGTTGGTCAGCTGTCGGTCTTTCTGAACTATGCCAACCAGTATACAAAGCCCTTCAATGATATTTCTGGCGTTATGACCGAGCTGCAGAACGCGCTGGCCTGCGCACAGCGGGTGTTTGACCTGATTGACGAGACCCCCATTACGCCCGATGCCCCGGAGGCCATTGCCCTGCCCCATGGTGCCGGCAGCGTGGAGTTTGACCATGTGAAATTCCGCTACGTGGGCGATGTGCCACTGATTGAGGATATGAATCTGAAGGTTATGCCGGGCCAGCGGATTGCGTTGGTTGGTCCCACCGGCTGTGGTAAGACCACACTGGTCAATCTGCTGATGCGGTTCTATGAAATCAACGGCGGCATACTGCGGGTGGACGGCCATCCCATTGACGAGGTGACCCGCGACAGCCTGCGCGCCAATCTGGGCATGGTGCTGCAGGAAACGTGGCTGAAGGCCGGTACGATTGCCGAAAACATCGCCTACGGTAAGCCGGACGCCACCCGCGAGGAAATCATCGAGGCCGCCAAAAAGGCCCGCGCCCACAGCTTTATCTGCCGTATGCCCAATGGCTATGATACGCAGGTGGCGGAGGACGGCGGCAACATCAGTCAGGGCCAGCGGCAGCTGCTCTGCATTGCGCGTGTGATGCTGCGCCGCCCGCCGATTCTGATTCTGGATGAGGCAACCTCCAGCATTGATACCCGCACCGAGGTTCTGGTGCAGGACGCCTTTGAGGAGCTGATGAAGGGCCGCACGAGCTTTATTGTGGCCCACCGCCTGTCCACCATCAAAAACGCTGACCAGATTCTGGTGATGAAGGCCGGCAACATCATTGAGCGCGGTACGCATGAGGAACTGCTGGCGCAGGGCGGCTTCTATAAGCAGCTGTACGAAAGCCAGTTTGCCAAGGCGTAAGAAATATAGGGAAAGTACAAAACAAAAAGGAGAATGTAAGTATGAGCAGCATTACGATTCCCGAAGACTACCAAAGCCTGCTGGGGCTGTATGACACCCAGAAGGCCATCGGCCTAATCAAGACGATTTTTCAGGAAAAGCTCTGTATGGCACTGCACCTCAAGCGCGTCACCGCGCCCCTGTTTGTTATGCAGGGCAGCGGCCTGAACGATGATCTGAACGGTGTAGAGCGCCCGGTTGCCTTTGATGTGCCCAGCCTGAACGAACAGGCCGAAATCGTCCACAGCCTTGCCAAATGGAAGCGCTATGCGCTGTACAAGTACGGCTTCCGCCCCGGTCAGGGCATTGTGACGGATATGAACGCCGTCCGCCGCGATGAGGAGCTGGACAATCTGCACAGCATTTATGTGGACCAGTGGGACTGGGAGCGTGTTATCACCGCCGACCAGCGCACGCTGGAATTTCTCAAGGAGACGGTGCGCGACATTGTGGATGCTGTTTGTGCAACCTCTGACGAGCTGCGCTGGAAGTTCCCGGAGCTGAAAAACGCAATCAGTCTGGGCCGTGAGGTGACCTTCATCACCACGCAGGAGCTGGAGGACGCCTACCCTGACCTGACCCCGAAACAGCGAGAAAATGCCTTTGCCAAGGAGCACGGTACTATCTGCATTATGCAGATAGGCGACAAGCTCAAGAGTGGCAAACCCCACGATGGCCGCGCCCCCGACTACGATGATTGGGCCTTGAACTGCGATATTCTGTTCTGGCATAAGCCGCTGGGCTGTGCGCTGGAGCTTTCCAGCATGGGTATCCGTGTAGATGCCGATGCCCTGCGCCGCCAGCTGGAGTCTGCCGGCTGCCCGCAGCGCAAGGAGCTGCCCTTCCACAAGATGCTGCTGGACGGCACACTTCCCTTGACAATGGGCGGCGGCATTGGCCAGAGCCGCCTGTGTATGCTGCTGTTGGGCAAGGTTCACGTCGGCGAGGTTCAGGTCAGCCTGTGGGATGAAGCCACCGTGCAGGCCTGCAAGGCCGCAGGCGTAGAGCTGCTTTAATGCTTGACAAATTACTGCCGATTGTGGTATTATATAAAAGTACCCGCTAGTATAGCACAATTGGCAGTGCAGCTGATTTGTAATCAGCAGGTTGCAGGTTCGATTCCTGTTACTAGCTCCAAACGATTGTGAAGAAAAACTCTTCACCCATAGAATTACCCCATAGAGAATTACGTAAGTATGTTGTCTTGCGTAAAAATCTATGGGGTGATTTTTTTGTGGTATGTTCTACACGCAAACATTCCCGGTAAGCAGAAAACTTACCGGGAACGTGGGGTATCATGTATTGGACAATGCAGTCTGCAGGGCGCAGTAGTCCTGCAATGTCAGCTGTTCGGGGCGGCTGCGCTCGTCAAGACCGGCGGTTTGCAGGGCGGCAAGAACCTGCGCCTTGGGCAGATGCAGACCGTTGGCAATCGCGTTGGCGGCGGTCTTGCGGCGCTGGGAGAAGGCGGCACGGATGAGGGCAAAGAACGCGGCCTCATCACCGTTCGGAACCTCCACAGACGGCTTCTCGCGGACATCCAGACGGATAACAGCGCTGGTCACCTTGGGGGCCGGATAGAAGCTGCCGGGCCGCACGCTGAACAGGAGTTTTGGCTCGGCGTAATACGAAACCGCATAGCTGATGGCACCGGCGTCACGCGTGCCGGGGGCGGCGCAAAGGCGCTGTGCGGCCTCCTTTTGCACCATAACGGTAATGTTGCGGATGGGCAGCTTTTCCTCCAGCAGACGCATCAGGATCGGACTGGTAATGTAGTACGGAAGGTTGGCGCAGACCGCCACGGGCTTATCGCCAAATTCCTGCGCCAGCAGAGCCTTCAAATCGACCTTCAGCACGTCATTCAAAACGAGCTTGAAGTTATCGTAGTCGGCCATCGTCTCCTCCAGCAGCGGGGGCAGACGCTTGTCAACCTCAATGGAAACAACCTTATCCGCACGCTTGCAAAGCTGCTCGGTCAGTACGCCGATGCCGGGACCGACCTCCAGCGCGCCCCAGCCGGGGCCTATGCCGGCGGCATCCGCAATGCGGGGGCAGATGCCGGGGTTGATGATAAAATTCTGGCCGAAGCCCTTGGACAGCTCAAAATCGTACCGTGCACACAGGTCACGGATGGTAGACAAATCGGTCAATGTGGGCACGGTGGACTTCCTTTCCGGGTGTCAGTTCTGGCCCGTCAGTGACATGGCTGCATTGACAGCCTTGCTGATCTGGGGGTCGGTGTTGATGGTGTAATCGTAGTAGGCGTTCTGCTCATCGACAGAGAGCGTAGCGTCAATATCCGGCGTCAGGCCGGTTCCGTCCCAGGTCTGGTCCTCGTTGTCCAGCAGCAGACCGGTTGTAATATACGCGGCAGAGCCGTCAGAGAAGCTCTGTGCATCGCTCAGCACAACACCCTTACCGGCGGTTTTGGTGCCGACAATCGTGGCACCGCCCATCTTGCGCAGTGCGTTGGCAAACAACTCGGCGCTGCCTGCGGTGGAGCCATTGACAAGGCAGACCATCGGGACGTTGATTTCGTTCTCGTCAGACATACGCAACACGGTTATGTTGCCGTCCTTGTCCTGCTCCTTGGCAATCTCGCCGGAAGGCACGCAGTAGTCAGCGGCAACCAGGCCCGCGTTCAGATTCTCGCCGGTGTTGTCGCGCAGGTCAAAGACAAGGCAGGCAGCGCCCTGCTGCAGCAGGTTATCAACTGCGGTCTTGAACTCGCTGGCCGTACCGGTTGAGAAGGCGTCAATGCGGATATAGCCGCAGGTCTCGGCCGTCAGCTGTGCGGTGGAGATGGAAGGCGTGCGATAGTTGGAGTGCACCAGACTGAGCTGCTGCTCCTGACGGTCGGGCGTCAGGTAGGTGATGTTCGTGGTGGTGCCCTCCTCGCCCAGCAGCTTGGAGGTAAGCCGGGCGCTGGAGGTGATATTCCGGGTGGGCTCATCGTCAATGGCGGTGATGAAGCAACCGACCTGAATCCCCGCCTCGCTGGCCGGGGAGTTGTCATACACGCGGATAACCCGGGCGTAGCCGGAGGAAGAATCGTTGACAACCGCCACACCGATGCCGGTCAGGGTGCCCTTTTCGACAGCCTGCTTTTCGCTGTACTCCTTAGCGGTATAGTAGACGGCGTATTTATCGCCGATGCCGTTCATATAGCCAGCGGCCAGACGGTCATTCAGTGTGTCCTCGTCGATGGAAAAGTACTCTCCCGAACGGACAAAGCGGTCGATTTCGGACAGCTTATTATACTGACGTTCCTTGTTTTTGACGCTGGACACGGTGGTGTTGAACATCTGCATAGAAACAACCATAGTCAGCGAAAAGGTTACGGCCATAGCAATAATGGCGATGGTAGCGGCCACGCCAAGACTGATTTTTTTGCTCATGAATCTGATGGCTCCTTACTGTTTTGCGTTTATACCCCGTAGGTAAGCGAGAAAAATACCGTAGAGAAAAGGCTCAGCACCATCAGAACGGCGACCACCAGGCAAAACATGCGCACGGCGGTTTTATGCTTCTGCGGTTTCATACAAAGCTCCCCTTTCCGATTATGAGAGGTAGTTCATAACATTGACCAGAACGTTGTTGACCTTCATCTCCAGGTGCAGATGGTTGCCGGTGGAGTTGCCAGTGGAGCCGACATAGCCGAGGGTCTGGCCCTTGGAAACGCTATCTCCCACACTGACAATGGGGGCACTGTTCATATGCGCGTACAGTGTGGAATAGCTGTTGCCCTTATCATCCTTGCCGTGGTAGACCTGCACATAGTAGCCCCAGCTGTAGTGGTAAGCGGCGGCGGTGACAACGCCGCCGGTGACGGCGTAAATCGAGGTGCCGCCCGGTGCGGCGTAGTCGGTGCCGCGGTGGCCGTTGCCACCAAAGTAGCAGGAAACATACTTGTAGGTGGCCAGCGGGCGGCCGAAGTCCAGCGAGCACTGGATGGACGCATTGCCGTAGGCCTGGTTGGCAGCGTTCAGTGCGGCGTCCAGCTCTTTGGCGGCTTCATCGACTCGCTTGTTGGCCTCAATCTGGGCTTCCTTCAGAGCCTGCTCCTCGGCCTCAGCCTCGGAAATGCTGGCATTGGTCTGGGAAATGTTCTGGGCAAGCTCGCTGGTTTTGCTGTCCAGCGCGGCCTTCTGAGATTCATAGTCGGCCTTGGTGGCTTCCAAATCGGCCTTGGCCTGCTCAAGCTCTGCCTTCTGCTGTTCCAGCTGGGTGTGCTCGTCCTCCAGCTGCTGGCAAATCTGCTCATCCTTGCTGACAATCTGTTCCAGCGTGGTGGCAAAGGTCAGCAGCTGATACAGGTTCGTTGCGCTGGAAAGCAGCGCAATCGAACCGCCGTCATTCAGCCGCTGCATGGCCTTCATACGGCCCTTGAAGTCCTCCCAGCGCTGGTCATATTCGGCCTGTTTCTGGTCAACTTCCTGCTGCTTCTGGGCGATTTCATCCTGCTTGTTCACAATGTCATTGTCCAGCTTGCCAATCTGCTCCGTCAGGTTCGCAATCTGACCAAGCAGCAGGGATTTCTGCTGCTCAAGCTGCTGCTTGAGGGCCTGCGCGTCCGCCTTGGTGCTCTGTGCTTCCTTCAGCTGCTGGTTGACCTTTTCCAATTCGGCCTGCTGCTCCTGCAGCTTCTGGCGCAAATCGCTGACACTGGAGGAGGCTGCCAGCGGTGTCATAATGGTGGACAGCGTCATGGTCATGGCAACCGCAACGCTGAGCAGGAGAGAAATAAACTTCTTCCCTTTTGATAGATGTTTCATGGTTGTTTAACTTTCCTCGTAGTCCCCTGTTATACGTTCAGATGCTTGCGGATGCTGGTGGCCGTGCCAAGGCCGCAGAGCACAAAGCCCAGCAGTACAAAGCCGCCGACGATGTAGTACCAGACGTTTTCCAGCGGCACAAGAGAGCCGCCAAACATCTGGGAAAGGTTGGACGGATTCTCGGCATACCAGCGGCAGAGCGCATAATAGGCACCGCAGACAATGCCTGAGGCAATGCCGGCCGAAATCAGGCCGGAGGTGACGCCCTCGACAAAGAAGGGAAAGCGGATGAAGCCGTTGGTGGCACCGACCAGCTTCATAATGCCGATTTCCTTGCGGCGGTTAAAGACGGTGATTTTGATGGTGTTGTTGATGACCACGATGGACACGATGGCCAGCACCGCAACAATGCCGTAGCAGGCGTAGTTGATGACCCGCTGCAGAGAGGTGAAGGTATCGGCCATGGCAAGCGGCGCATTGACACTGGCCACGCCGTCAATCTGCAGAAGCTGCGCGGAGACAGCCCCGATGTTGTCCGGGCCGTCCACCGAGACGCGGTAGTTCGGCGTAAAGGGGTTATCATTCTCAAAGACCTGCTGCAGATTCGTGTACTCTGCCAGCATATCGCCGTAGGTTGCCAGAACGTCCTCGGGCGACATATAGGTCACGCCCACCACGTGGGGGGTGTTGCGGATGGCGGTATCGGCGGCGGCAATCTGCTCCTCGCTGGCATCGTCATTCATATAGACAACCGTCTCGTTCTGGTCGCCGATGTAGGCAACCATTGCATCAATGTTGACGCCCAGCAGATACGCTGCGCCAATCAACAGCATACAGACGGTCAGAACGCCCATAGAGGCAAAGGTCATCAGCCGGTTGGCCCGCAGGTTGTGCAGGCCCTGACCGACCAGATAAGTAAAGCTGGAAAAACGCATGGTGTCCCCTCTTTGTCAGTAATCAATCCTCGTCATCGTACGCGTCATCATCGTATTCGTCGGCCTCGCGCTCCGCCATAGCGGCGGCGTAGCGGCGTGCAACCTCAGGGTGGGCTGTATCCGAGGCAACCATACCGTTGGCCAGCGTGATGACGCGGTTGCCGTATTTGCGGGCCAGCTTGTGAACCAGCTCATGCTCATGCGTAACAACCACAACGGTGATGTTGACCTTGTTGATAGCCTCAAACAGCTGCATAATGTCCATGGACATTTCGGGGTCGATGTTACCGGTGGGCTCGTCCGCAATGATGAGCTTGGGGCCGTGGGCCAATGCGCGGGCGACCGCCACACGCTGCTGCTCACCGCCGGAAAGCTCGTCCGGCAGGCGGTCGAGCTTATCCTCCAGACCGACAAGGGAGAGCGCAAAGGGCACGCGGTCCTTGATTTTCTTGGTGGAGATATTCGTCACGCGCATGGCGAAGGCCACGTTCTCATAGACGGTCATGGTGGGAATCAGGCGGAAGTCCTGAAAGACCACGCCCATCTGGCGGCGCAGATACGGAACCTTGCGGCGCTTGATGCGGGTCAAATCCTGACCGTTGATGAATACCTTGCCCTTGGTGGGCTTTTCCTCCATCTGAATCAGCTTCAGGAAGGTGGACTTGCCTGCGCCGGAATGGCCCAGAATAAAGACAAATTCACCTTCATCAATATGAATATTGATATCCTCCAGCGCAACGTTTTCATCGTTGTGTGTTTCGTAGGTTTTATAGACGTGTTCAAAGTCAATCATAGGGGCAAGCTCCTGCCGCGGTGCGGCTTTGGTTGTTTCAGGTTACAGTCATACATATAATAGAATACCATGAAGCCCGGCTCCGGTCAAGGTGCTTTCTGGCTGCCAAACAAGGAAAATGGCGCTACATTGCGATGCAGCGCCATTTGTGAAAGTTTTATTAAAATCAATATTTGGCCGGATTGGCGGACAGATACTTCTTGACCATCAGCGCTACCTTAAAGACGATGGCATCATCAAAGTTGCGCAGATCAAGACCGGTCAGCTTGCGGATTTTTTCCAGACGATAGACCAGCGTGTTGCGGTGGACAAACAGACCGCGGCTGGTTTCGGAGACATTCAGGTTGTTCTCAAAGAAGCGCTGGATGGTGAACAGCGTCTCAGCGTCCAGGCTGTCGATGCTCTCCTGCTTGAATACCTCACGCAGGAAGGCTTCGCACAGGGTGGTGGGCAGCTGGTAAATCAGGCGGGCAATGCCCAGATGATCATAGCTGATAACCTGACGCTCGGTGTCAAACACCTTGCCGACCTCCATCGCAATCTGGGCTTCCTTGAAGCTGGAGGCCAGATCCTTGATGTTGCCAATGGGCGTGCCGATGCCGACAACCGCCTTGATATAATGGTCGCCCTGCAGCGTATCCACAATGGAGGCTGCCAGCTTTTCCATATCGCGGGTGTTGTTGTCGGGCTTGATTTCCTTGACAAGGACGGTGTCAGTCTCGCTGATATTGAAAACGAAATCCTTCTGCTTGTCCGGGAAAAGGCCGCTAACAACGTCATAGGCGGAAATATCATTGCCGGAGGTAACGCGAATCAGCAGGACAACGCGCTGCACATCGGAGACGAAATGCAGCTCCCGCGCTTTTGCGTAAATGTCACCGGGCAGAATGTTATCCAGCACGACATTCTTGATAAAGTTGGTCTTATCAAACTTTTCATCGTGGTACTGCTTGATGCTCTGCAGGCTGATGGAAAGCATGGCAGCAAACTGCTCTGCCGTGGTGTCCGTGCCCTCCACAAAGACGGCGTAGTCATTGTGCTTTGCGTTGGAGAACTGGTGATAGGCATAGCCATCGCGCACGAAGGCATCCCCGGCTGTCTGACGCACAGCGGCAACACCCTCACGCACCTCACCAATCTGCCCCAGTTCGGAGCAGGAAATGACGGTGCCGGTCTCATCAATCACGCCGACAACACGATCCACTGCGTCCTTCATCTGGTAGACCACGTTCTGGAATACCCTGTTAGCCATACTATGTGACTCCCCTTTAGCTGTTATTTAGACAGTCTGCACCGGTGTGCAGTGCGGGCTATATTTTTTGGCAAAATGCCGTTTGGTAATCTGCCCGAAAGCCAAAACCTTGTAATGTATATTTTACACAATTCACTTGGCTTTTGCAACATATTTTCACGAAAAAAGAAAGATTTTCTTGTACATATTTCAATTTGTCACCCAAAAAGTACCCGGCGCAGGGTTTGCGGCGGGTACGGCGTCCGTCATTTTGACGATTTTTCTTTATTTGTCTGGTTCATGGCGCCGGTTCCGCCCTCCACAACGCCGCGGCGCGCAAACACATAGGTGATGCTGTGGAAGAAGATTTTGAAATCCTGTAAGAATGTAACATTTGCGGCGTACTCGCCATCATAGCGCGCCTTCACGTCAATAGGCAGCTCATCGCGCCCATTAATCTGGGCAAGACCGGTAAGGCCAGGGCGGATATCATTGGCGTGCACCTTATCCCGCGCCTCAATCAGGTCATACTGGTTGTACAGCGCCGGGCGCGGGCCGATAACGCTCATCTGCCCGGCCAGAATGTTGTAAATCTGCGGCAGCTCATCCAAACTGGTCTTGCGCAGGAAGGCACCGCTTCTGGTAATGTAGCTGTCGGGATTCTGCAAGAGGTGCGTGGGCACATCGTGCGGGGTATCGCCGCGCATGGTGCGGAACTTCAAAATGTTGAAGTGGCTTTTCCCCTTGCCCACACGGCGCTGTTTGAAGAAAACAGGCCCCGGGGAGTCAATCTTAATCCAGAGTGCTACAAGGCCCATCGGGATAGCCAGAATAATTGTGGCTGTCAGCGAGAGGATAATGTCCAGCAGACGCTTGATATAACGCTCGTACATAGGGTCAGCCCTCCTTGTGTTCGGAACTCTGCAGGCGCTTTTCGATTTCCTCCTTCGAGAAAATCTCGGTGTTGCCGGTGGCGGCCACAACCGTGTGGTCGGCGCGTACACGGCGGTTGGGGTGGTAGGTAGGCACCATCTCCTGCAGCACAGTCACAACCTCGTCGTCATTGTGCTTGGAGGCCTCCTTGAGCTTCTGCAGCTCGTTATAGAAGAACTCCAGATCAATCTGCATCGGCGGGGCAATGAAAATTTTGTTGTGGGCAGTCTTGCCCATCTTGTCCTGCTCGGTGTCCATCAGCAGCTCCTCATAGAGCTTCTCACCCGGGCGCAGGCCGGTAACCTTAATCTGCATATTCACGCCCGGCTCATAGCCGTAGAAGCGTATCAGGCGGGTGGCCAGATCCATAATTTTGACCGGCTCACCCATATCCAGCACGTAGATGCTGCCGCCCTTGGCAAGGCCGCCAGCCTGCAGCACAAGCTGCGCCGCCTCGGTAATCGTCATAAAGTAGCGCACAATGTCCGGGTGGGTGATGGTCACAGGACCGCCGCGCTTAATCTGCTCCTCAAACAGTGGAATAACACTGCCGTGGCTGCCCAGCACGTTGCCGAAGCGTACCGCCACACAGGTCATGGTGGTGCCGCGGGAGAAGGTCTGAATCAGCATTTCGCACAGGCGCTTTGTGCAGCCCATAACGTTGGTAGGGTTGACGGCCTTATCGGTGGAGAGCTGCACAAAGCGCTCTACCCCGTGCTCGGCGGCGGAGGTCAGCAGATTCTTTGTGCCAAAGACGTTGTTCTTGACGGCCTCGGCGGGGCTGATTTCCATAAGCGGCACGTGCTTGTGCGCCGCCGCGTGGAAAACCACCGACGGATGGTAGGTGTCAAACACCTCGTCCAGACGTGCCTTGTCACGGATAGAGCCGATGAGGGTAATGA
>ERZ1034680.793-NODE-793-length-13855-cov-4.130000_pt1 | contig 13855 bp, 9 predicted proteins | sample MGYA00520639_ERZ1034680 | MGnify/ENA primary metagenome ERZ1034680 (study PRJEB33766, sample SAMN09781760) | gut metagenome | biome: gut microbiome | host: Homo sapiens | place: Madagascar | study: EMG produced TPA metagenomics assembly of the PRJNA485056 data set...
CATCAAAACCCACCGCGCCGAATACATCAACGAACGTGACTTCGCCACCATCGCATCATGGGGGCTGAACTCCGTGCGCATCCCCGTGCCGTACTTCATCTTCGGCGACCGCGCGCCGTTTATCGGCTGCATCGACGAACTCGACAAGGCCTTCAACTGGGCCGAGAAATACGGCCTGACCATCCTTATCGACCTGCACACCGCGCCGATGAGCCAGAACGGCTTTGACAACGGCGGCATCTCCGGTGTGTGCAAATGGGCGCAGCTGCCCGACGAGGTCGAATTCGTGCTGTCCGTGCTCGAACGCCTCGCCAAGCGGTACGGCCATCGCCAGGCGCTGATGGGCATCGAGATCATCAACGAGCCGAACACCACCACCTCCTGGCCGATGATGAATGTGACCGAACGCTACAAGGCGGTCGACCCGGAGCTCGCCGAAGGCACCGGCCCGATCGCCTTCGACTGGCTCAAGGACTTCTACGTCACCGCCTACCACCGTCTGCGCAACGCCGACAAGGGCGCGCTGCCGGCGGACAAGGCCGTGGGTTCCACGACGGTTTCGACATCGAACAGTGGAAGGACTTCATGCGCGGGGATGACGGCAGGCTCGCGCCGGAATTCGAGAACGTGGTCCTCGACACCCACCAGTACCTCATGACCGCCGAAATGATGGGCTGCCCGCAGACCGTGGAAGGCTACGACGACTTCGTGCGAAACACCTACGCGCCGATGATCGCCGAGATGAGCGAATACTTCCCGGTGATCGTGGGGGAGTGGTGCCTGTTCAACTCCGTCGGCTGCGGCGTGGACACCCACGGCGGCCAAAGCGTGCTCAACGGCGAGGAAGGCGCGCAGGCCGAGACCCTGACCGCCGAACAGAAGCGCTCGCTGTACCAGGGCGTGGCCGATCCCAGCTCGCCGCATGGAGCAAGGGCAGCGGCTTCTACTACTGGAACTACAAGCTGCTCACCGACACCGTCAACACCCTTGGCTGGATCGGCTGGGACGCATGGGACCTCGGGTGCTGCATCGCCCAGGACTGGTTCCCCATCCAGAAGTAGCCCAGCCTTTCGCCATAGCGGACACAAGAATCGTAAAAAAGCAACGCGTGACATCAAGAAACATATAAGGAACGAACAATGCTGCATAATCCGATCTTCAAAGGCTTCAATCCCGATCCGGCCATCTGCCGCAAAGGCGACGACTACTACGTGGCCGTCTCCACCTTCGAATGGTTCCCGGGCATCCCGATCTACCATTCCAAGGACATGAAGCACTGGGAGCTGCTCACCCACGTGCTCACCGACGACACCAACCCGAACCTCACCAAGCTGCCAAGCGCGAAGGGCATCTGGGCGCCATGCCTCACCTACAACGAGTCCGAGGACATGTTCTACGTGATCTACGGCGTGATGAACTCCATGAACGCCCGCTATTTCGACGTGAACAACTACCTCATCAGGTCGAAGAGCATCGAGGGACCGTGGAGCGAGCCGGTCTACCTCACCTCCTCCGGCTTCGACGCATCCATCCTGCATGACGACGACGGCAGGAAGTACATTGTCAGCCTCGAATGGGAGACGCGCGAAGGCTACGAGAAGCCGGGAGTGATCTGCTGCGTGGAATACGATCCGGAAGCCAAGCATGTGGTCAGCTACCCGAAGCGCATCTGGCGCGGAGCCACCGACCGAGGCTGCATCGAGGCTCCGCACCTGACCAAACGCGACGGCTGGTACTATCTCATGTGCGCCGAGGGCGGCACCGGCTACAACCACGCCGTGACCATGGGCCGTTCGCGCAACGTGTGGGGGGCCGTACGAGCCCGATCCCAACGGCCCGCTCGTCACCTCACAGCCCAAGGAATCCAACGAACGCGCCGACGCCGACCATCTCAAGCCGCGCTACTTCAACCCGGATTCCGTGCTGCAGAAGTCCGGCCACGGCTCCTACGTGGACCTGCCGAACGGCGAGACGTATCTCGTGCACCTGACCAGCCGGCCGTTCGTGCCGGAACTGCGCTGCACGCTCGGCCGTGAAACCGCCATCCAGAAGATGACGTGGACGAATGACGGCTGGCTGCGCATGGCGGACGGCTCCAACCTGGCCAAACTCGAGGTCGAGGAGCCGGATCTGCCGGATGTGCCGATGCCGGAGATCCCGCGGCACGACGACTTCGACGGCGGCACGATCGGCAACTGGTACTATTCACCGCGGCAGATGCCGACCACCTTCGCCAACGTGACGGAACGCCCCGGCTGGCTGCGCGTGCGCGGCGAGGAATCGCTGGCATCGCTCAACCGCACGAGCCTGATCGCACGCAAACTCACCAGTGTGTACGCCACCGTCACCACGAAGATGGAGTTCGAACCGGAGGTCTACCAGCATTCCGCGGGCCTGACCATCTACTACGACAACATGAACAACATCTTCCTGCGCAAGTACTACTCCGAAACGCTCGGCGGTCCCGCGATCTCCATCATCCGTCTCGAGAACGGCGAGAAGACGGAGATGCTCGACACCCGCATGGCCGTGGAGGACAGGCCGATCTACCTCCGTCTCACCATCGAAGGCCGCCGCATCTGGTTTGAATGGAGCTACGACGGCGAGATCTGGACCAAGATCGGACCCGACTTCGACACCACCACCTTCTCCGACGAATACTGCAAGTACGGCGAATTCACCGGCACCATGGTCGGCATCGCCGTCACCGACGCCGCGCTGCATGAGAAGACCGCCGACTTCGACTTCTTCGACTACGAGGCGGACGAGATGAAGCCGGTCGACTGATCCCGCCCATCCGGCCACGATCATTCCGAAACCCCAATCCGGCCGTGGTCCGATTCCAACCGGCCGCGTGGCTGATTGCGGGACGCATACAATGGGCCAAGGAACGTTGCGAACGGTGCGTTCCTTGGCCCATTGGGCTGAAATAGGGGTTTGGTTTTTGAATAGGCGGAAACGGCAAGCCGGGCGAAACCCCGCACAGAAAGGCGGTGGGATGCATGGTGCTGGGCATCGACGAGCGAATCAACGGCGTAAACCTCGGCAACTGGCTGGTGCTGGAGAAATGGATGGACCCGGAACCATTCGCCCGCAGTGCCGAGGATGATGAGATTTGGATGCACCGCACGCACGGCGCCCTCTGGTCCGAGCGGAATCTCGCCGAGGAACTGCGCCGGCACCGCGAAACCTACATCACCCTGGAGGATTTCCGCATCATCGCCGACCATGGGCTCAATCTCGTGCGCATTCCCATACCATATTTCATCTTCGGCGACTGGCCCGGACATCCGGGCTGCATCGCATACCTCGACCGCGCGTTCCGTTGGGCGCGGGAGACGGGACTGAAGATCATGATCGACCTGCATACCGTGCCCGGCTCACAGAATGGTTTCGACAACGGCGGTCTGACGGGCGTGTGCAAATGGGCGCAGAATCCGGACTTGGTGGAATACGCGCTGAATGTGCTGGAACGATTGGCCCGCCGATATCGTGACGAGCCGACCCTACACAGCATCGAAGTGCTCAACGAACCGGTGAGCTGGTCTGTGTTCCATGGCACGTCGAATACGGCGAAGGACGTCCGCGAGGCCTCCGGTAGCACGCATGTCCCACTGCGCTTTCTGAAGCGCTTCTACCGCGACACCTACGCTCGGTTGCGCGCCATACTGCGCCCGGAAACCATAATCGTATTCCATGACGGCTTCCGACTGCTCCGCTGGGGCGACTGGTTCCGTCGCGCCGGCATGCGCAACGTCATGCTCGACACCCACCAATATCTCATCGCCATGGAGGAACCGTTGTTCGCGGGACCGGCACGCCGACTGTACCTGCAATCGCGGCACCTGCCATGGCTGTACCGAATGCTGGTGGGTGCGCGCGAAATCGCCATCCGTTCGGCGGCCTGTCATATCCCTGTACTTGTGGGTGAGTGGTGCGTGGAGAACCGGTGGGCACTGCACAGCCGGAACCGAGCGGACGCATACCGTCAAGTATCGCGATTGCAACGCGCGGCATGGGATGCGTCGGCGGGGCAGATCTATTGGAGCTACCAGCTTGCGCGTTCCGCGAAACCAGGCAGCGGCGAAGGGAAACCGCCACGTGACCCGCGCAACGGCGGCAATCTCGAAGCGTGGGATCTGACCCGCGTATGGCGTCATGGATGGATTCAAGCGGATGCGCCCCACGATGACGTGGCATCGGCGCCGTCAATCAACGACAATCGACGCAAAGGGCATTAGACTCGGAGTCATGGCAGAGGAAGAGACTTCGAAACGTACCCGCAAATCGCCACAAGAGCGTCGTGCGGAAGTGCTGGATGCGGCGGTGCAGCTCATCAGCGAACGCGGATTCAACGGCATCTCCATCCAGGACGTGGCCGATCGGGTCGGCATTTCCAAACAAGGCGTGCTGCGATACGTCGAAAACAAAGACAAGATGCTGGCGCTGGTATATGACGAATACTACGGGCAAACCGGCACTCCGGAGGACTTCTTCTCATCGGGCATGCCGGGCAGCGACCCATCCGCGCCGCATTTCCCCGCATACCTGCGCTACCTGGTGAAACACAACTCGCGCCGGCGCATGATGGTGCAGCTGTTCACCGTGCTGTCGGCCGAATCCCTGAACCCGGACCATCCGCTGCATGATGAATTCATGGAACGAATGGACAACATCTGGGCACATTATTCCCGTTATCCATGGTTGGTTCCGCCGCAACTCGGCTCATGGGAGGAAAGCATGCGGCCGGTGGTGCGCAAGGCCATGGAAATCATGGATGGCATCCAGCTGTGGTGGCTGCGCGAACCGGAAGTCGACCTATGCGCAGAATGGGCTGAAATGGAAAACCTGCTGTTCCCCGAGCCCCTGTGGGACGCCTACCGCTGATTCGGATTTATTGATTTGGTCGTGTCCGTTCCGCCGGTTGGTTGCGATTGCGTGATTCTGATGATTGTCTATCTGCTTTCGTTTTTCGACCTGCGGTTTTTGGACTTGCGGTTTGCGGTTTGGTTTGCGTGAGGCACCCTTTTGCTCACGGATTGCGATTTGCGATTTGATTGGTGGTTTGTGGCTTGCACGAGTCCAATCGCAAGCCACCCTTTTGCTCACGGATTGCGGAAAAGTGCGTTTTTGCGCATACGTGCGCTGAATTATCTGATTTTAGAAATAGGAAACGTTGGAATTCCGCCATTTGTGATTTTGCATAATGGCATACGATTACCCCTTTTCGCTCACATACGTATATTGACGGCTTGATTTACTTTGCGTGAGCGAAAGGGGGTATTGAATAGTGCGATTACGCAATGTGGTTACGCAACGCAATCGCACTATCGCATACAACTACGCCACAGTGAACGTGGTGCGCTTCAAATCGCGACGACGGCTCGAATGGCCAATCAACACTTCGAACTCGCCCGGCTCGACGATACGGTTGGCATCCGAATCGACGATAGTGCACTCCGAAACCGGAATATCGAACCCGACGGTCTTGGTCTCACCCGGCTCAAGCTCCACGCGCTGGAACGCCTTGAGCTCGCGGTCCGTCCAACTGTAGGACGTCACGATATCGCCGATATACAACTGCGCTACTTCGGTGCCCTTGCGCTCGCCGGTGTTGGTGAGGGTGATTTCGGCGTGCACGGTGTCGTCGGTGGTGAACGTGCCGGAGGTGGGGGCGTTGGTGATCGTCGGCTCGCCATATGCGAAGGTCGTGTAGCCCAGACCCTCGCCGAACGCGAACGCTGGATCCTGCGTGAGATCGGCATACCGGTTGCCGTGCTGGCCACGGATCTGGTTGTAGTAGACCGGCAGTTGGCCCGCATGACGCGGGAAGGTGATCGGCAGACGTCCGCTCGGCTCGGTTTCGCCGAGGATGATCTCCGCGATGGCCTGGCCACCCTTCATACCCGGATTCGGCGCCCACATGAACGCGCTGACGCCATCGGCCGTGGATTCGTCCACGATCACGCCATTCGTGCCGATCACGCATGCCGGCATCACCTGCGGCTTGGAGCTCATCAGCACCACGACCAGCGGCTTGCCGGTCTCGCGGGCCACGTCGGCAAGCGCTTCGAGCATGGCGTTCTGCCCGCCGAGCAGTTCCAGTGTGGCGGTGGAGCAGGTCTCGCCGACCAGCTGCACCACATCGCCCACAACGGCGACAACAAGATCGGAATGACGCGCGTTGTCCACCGCCTCATCCAGCAGTTGCTGGTCGAATTTGGCTGAGACGGCGAGCTTCGGACGAGGCTGGCCGTCCGGATAGAACTCGCCTTCCGGATCGTCCACCAGGTCGATGATGTTCGTGCCGCGCGAATACACGACCTCGCATCCTTCGGGCGCAAGCTGCTTGAATCCGTCAAGGATGGTGGTGATCATGCCGCGCGGCTGGCCTTCCGGCATCCAATTGACCTGGCCGGAATTGCCGGCCCAATCGCCCAGCTGTTCCTGGGCGTCGTCGGCCAGCGGGCCCACGACGGCGATGCGCTTGCCCGGAGCGGCCGAGAACGGCAGTGCGCCATTGTTCTTGAGCAACGCCACGGATTCGCGCGCGATCTGCAGGTTGAGCTCCTGATGGGTCTTGGAGCCGATAACCGTTTTGATGCGCTCCTCGTCCGGCAGACGCGGATCCTCGAACAGACCCAGGCGGAACTTCAGCGCGAGAATGCGAGACACGGCCTCATTGATCAGCGATTCATCTAACAGACCGGTCTTCACGGCCTCGATGGCGCCTTCGTAGAACTTCGGCGTGGTCATGATCAGATCGTTGCCGGCCTTGACCGCATCCGCAGCGGCCTGCACATAATCGGCCTTGACCTTCTGCTCCCACACGGCACGGCCGACGTTGTCCCAGTCGGTGATCAGCGTACCCTGGTAGTGCCAGTCGCCGCGCAGCTTGTCGGACAGCAGCCACTTGTTGAACGTGACCGGCACGCCGTCGATGGATTCGTAGCCGAGCATGAACGTGCCGCAACCCTCCTTCGCCACGCGTTCGAACGGCGGCAGGAACCAGGATTCCAACTTACGGTGGGACAGGTCCGCTTCGGACGCGTCGCGGCCGCCCTGCGTTTCGGAATAGCCGGCGAAATGCTTGGCGCAGGCCAGGATCGCGTCCTTGGCGAGTGGCTCGCCGGCCTTGGCTCCGCCCTGATATCCCTTGACGATGGACGAAGCCATCTCTCCGATGAGATACGGATCCTCGCCGAACGTTTCGTCCACGCGTCCCCAGCGGGTGTCGCGTGCGATGCACAGCACGGGGGAGAACGTCCAATGCACGCCGGTGGTGGAGACCTCCTCGGCGGTGGCGCGGCCCGCGGCCTGAACCTTGGCCGTGTCGAAGCTTGTCGCCATGCCGAGCTGGGAGGGGAAGATGGTGGAGCCGGGCCAGAAGGAATAGCCGTGGATGCAGTCGTCGCCGATGATCAGCGGAATGCCGAGGCGGGTCTTCGTGTTCACGGTCTCGACCGCGCGGGGCAGGTCCGCGGGGGAGGTGTGCAGAATCGAGCCGACGTGCTTGTTGACGATCAGGTCATCCAGATCGCCGCTGCGAGCATCAAGCTGCATCATCTGGCCGACCTTCTCTTCGAGGGTCATGCGTCCGAGCAAATCGGCGATGCGCTCTTCGGCAGGCAGGTTGGGATTCTTGTATGGCAGGTCGGTGGTGTTGGTCATGGATTGCTCACTTTCCTCGTTGAAGCGGTGTCCTTTAATTACCACTTGGTATTTTACGATGATTCAGGTAATTTCACAAGTCGCCGCAGCGCATGTCGTATTTGGCGGACATTGCTCGTGTGGGCGGTTCTACAATGACTTCTTGGTTGCGGTATCGGCTCCATGCATGCATACGGGCCGGGAGTCACGGCAAGGTCCGGTCTTTCCGTAGGCGGTTTTCGGGTTCCGTAGGTGGTTGGGGCTGAATGCCTGCCGAAGGAATGGCCTGAATAAAGCCGTTCCTCATCCCCGATACCACCGGCGACCACCTACGGAACAGTGAAACCCTCTACGGAATCTCGCCATGACACATCGGTTACGGTTCACCGGGGTTCGAAAAGGAAGAAATAGCATGATACGACAGGCAACATCTGCGGATATCGCGGCGATCGCCGCGACCTACGAGGACCTGCTGACTTACGAGCAGGAGCATGGAGGCGATTCCCATTGGGAATTGGGCGTATACCCGACGATCGCTGTACCGAAGCGCGCCGTGCCCGCAGGGGGAGATGATCGTGCTGGAAGAGGATGGTGAGATCCGTGCCAGCATGATATTGAAATGCCCAGCCCGCGGAATACGACGACGTGGCATGGCAGTATCCCGGCGAAGGCGAGGATGTGCTTGTCGTGCATACGCTGTGCGTGCCGCCGCGGTTCGCGGGCCACAGGTATGGAAGCCGGATGGTGCAATACGCGAAGGAATATGCGGCCGGGCACGGCTGCGCGGTCGTCCGCCTCGACACCTATGCGCATAACGAGCCGGCGAAACGCCTGTGCCAACGGTGCGGATTCCGCATCGCAGGGTGGGGGCCGCATTGCTCCAAGGGCTCATGGAAGAGGAGCAGGTGTATCTGGAGTACAGGTTGCAATGAGCATCGGCGTCGTTGCCGTTTCAATAGGTGAGTGAAGGTCGGGCCTCCCATAGGGTGACCCGACCTATTGCCTTACGCGCGTCGGCGGGTCAGCATCAATCCGATGCCAAGCATGAAGCAGGCGACCATCATGCCTGCCGGAGCCAGCATGTCCGAGCCGGTGTTCGCAATGGTTTTGGTGGTGCTGGCAGTGGCATCGCTCCTTCCGCTGGATGAGCCGGGCTTAGCTGGGGCGCCCTCGCGCACCACGGAGGCGACGGCCTGCCCCGGCTCCACCTTGACCACGGAACCGTCTGCGGACAGCGTCACTTTGGCGCTGTAGGCGGCGGCGAGATTCAGCCGCTGATAGCCGTTCGAGCTTGCGTCCAACGGTTCGCCGGAATCAATCTCCGTGGCGGCCAGCACGGCCCTCCGTTGTTCGGCGTTCAACGTCGGGAACGCGGTGGTCAACAGATTCTCCGCGCCTTCCGGTACGACGGCGGCCTTGCCGGTGGCGGAGGTCGGCTTGAATCCATAGCTCATGCGTGCCTGATAGGCGGCCAATGCCGACGCGCGGTTGGTCACCGGCTGTGTACTGAAATCGTCGGTGAAATCGTTGGTGTATCCGCCGCTCGGCTTGGAGGAATCGGCGGAATTCGCGTTCAACGCGGTCACGCAATTCTGCACGGTCGTCGGATCATCCGCCGCGCGGGCAACGATATTGGCGCCCACGCAACGCTTCGCCATATACGCCTGCATTTCCTGATATGCCGGCATCAACTTGTCGTTGCGGAACTGTTCATCGGACCACCGCGTCGCAAGCCCGGCCTCTCCGATGATGCGCCCGCCCATCAGATCGAGCGGATAGTGCACGCCCACGATCAGACGATTGTTGGCCGCCTCCGATGCGCGCGTCATGATCTCCGGCGCGAGCTGGGGCAGCAGCGTGGCCAGGCCGATACCGCCGGAATAGGCGACGGTGGTGTGACCGGAAGGGAACGAACCAGTGGGGGCGAGCGTGTCATAGCCGGGGTTGTGCTGCGTGCCGGAATCGTCCGTCCACACCGGCAGATGGATGATATTCTCGGTCTTCGGCAGACCGGCAGCCACATAGCCGCCATTCGTGCGATCCGTGAACGGACGCGGATGGACATACTGCTTCTTCACGGCGGAATCGTTCACATACCGTGACAGCAACGCGTGCCGTTCCGTGCCGATGTCGCTTTCTCCGGGCCGTTTGACCAACAACGTTGTGGAAAGTGGCAGATCACCCTGCTTGATGCCCTCGCTCAGAAACCTCCCCAAAACCGGGCCAAGCGCATCGGAGTACGTGTTTTCGATCAGCGAATCACTGTCCTTCAATGCGCGCTGCTGCTGAGGATTGAGCGGATCGTCATCACTGGTCCGCCCCTCATTGGCCTTATGATTCACCGACACCGTGGCGTCGCTGTTTTCCTTGAGCACCTCTGCATTGACCACGCGTCCACGCAGCTCCGTGGAAGGCGCGGTGAGATCCGGCTGGTAATAATTGGTGAAATCGGTGAGCAATGCCGTGTAATCCGGCTGCTGCGTATCGGACGGATACGGTTCGGCGCATTGCGCCTGCACGGTGACGCCCAGCGCCATGACGGCCGCGGCCGCCGCCGCGCAACACAAGCAACGGTGTCCTTCTCATCAGTCTCTCCTTATACTGATGCGCCCCCTTCGTAATCGGCACGCTTTCATCTCATCATAGGCAGCATTGGCGCAATCGGGGGCGTGTCCGAATACGCGCATGCAATTTCGCGTAACTTTTCCTCCCTAGATATAGGCGAGGCAATACGATATGCGGATATCGCCGGCGGCCGTCAACGCCGACGACGCCAACACGACAAGGAGAACCGTGAGCATCCACGACGAACGACACAACCATCGGACAACACCGGCAGCCAGCTCCGCCGGCACCATGAGCGAAGGCAGACTCACTATCGTGGTGGTGGCGCTCTCCATCCTCACCTTCCTCGGCATCCTATCCGAAACGTCGCTCAACATCGCCTACTCCACGCTGATGGGGGAGTTCTCCATCTCCGCCGACGTGGTGCAATGGCTCACCACCGGCTATCTGCTGCTCCTGTCCATAGCCATCCCCACCTCACCGTTCATGGTGCGCACATTCCCCACCAAGGGGCTGCTCGTCACTGCCGTGGCGCTGTTCTCGGCAGGTACGGTGGTCGGCGCGCTCGCCGTGAACTTCCCCATGTTGCTCACCGCGCGACTCATCATGGCGTTGGGCACCGGCGTCTCGCTGCCGTTGCTGACCAACATCATCCTGGAGAAAGCGCCGTTCGACAAGCGCGGCATGATGCTTGGCCTGGTCAGTCTGGTGACCTGCGCGGCCCCGGCCATCGGCCCGGTGTTCGGCGGGCTCGTCATGGAATTCCTCAACTGGCATTGGATCTTCTACACGATGATCCCGTTCCTGCTCATCTCGCTCGTGCTGGGATGCGCTACCGTCCCCGACATCCGCCACGGCGGGAAGGGGCATCTGTCGGTGCCATCGCTGGTATTGGTGGCGGCCGGTCTGGCCGGCATCATCGTGGCGGCGAGCTTCTTCGCGCAGTGGAACGGCGACTGGCGCTTCTGGACGGTGCTTGTCGGCGCGATCGGGGTGCTGGGTGTGTTCGCCGCCGTGCAGCTGAAGATGGAGCATCCGCTGGTCGAGGTGCGCACGTTCGCATTCCCCGGATTCACATTGGGCATGCTGATTCTGCTGATGTCGTCCGGTGGCGTGCTCGGTGTGAACTTCCTGCTGCCGATTCTATTGCAGCGCGGACTCGGCCACACCAGCATGATCGCCGCCCTGATTCTGCTGCCGGGAGCCGTGGTCGGCGCGATTTCCGCGCCGTTGATCGGAGGTGCGCTGAAAGCGCATTTTCCGCCGAAATTCATCGCCTGTGGTTTTGTCGGCGTGGCCATCATGGATATTGTGATGATGCTCGGCGGCGCGCATGAATGGGCCGTCGCGATCGCCTACGCGCTGTTCATGGCCGCATCCGGATTCGTGCTCGTGCCTGACCAGACGCATGCGCTGAACCAGCTGCCGGCCGCGATGAACGCCGACGGCTCCGCGGTGATGAACACCGTGCAGCAGCTCGCCGGCGCCATCGGCACCGCGGTCGCGTCCACGCTGATCGCCGAATTCTCCGCAGCGAACCGTGTCGCGGGCATGAAGTCCGCGGCCGCCTACGTCGCCGGGTTTTCCACCAGCATGTGGGTGTTCTTCGGCATGGCCGTGACGGGTGAGATCCTGGCCCTGCTCATGTTCCGCTTCTCGAAGCGCGCCGCATAGCTGGTCATGCGCGGTGGAAGGCTTCACTTCTGTCGTTTTTCGATAGCTTTGATAATTTTGATATCGACAATGCCAAACATATTCGCAAGCGGTTGCTGGATGCATATGTCATTCGTCAGACCGGTTGCGGCGAAGTTGATTTCGCGGTTCCGCTCTTGCGTGAATACTTACCGTAAGCAGATGTGAAAATCTAGTTCAGGCGAGTGGCCTGTTGATGATGACCCCAAAGTAGTCCTCAATACCGGTGCAACAGGCGGGGTTCCTGTTCCTCATTGATGAGGTCTCGATGAGCATTCGCGCGCGACGCTCAGCAGACTGGCGATGGCGGCACAGGTGGCCTCCACGTTGCGTTTTGTTCCGGTGAGCAGTTCCGGCAGAGCGGCTGGGCCGGGTGCGATGCCAAACGTCGCGACGATGCCGGCTTCGTTGAGCGCGGCGGTGACGTTCGGATCGCGCGTCACTTTTCCTCCGATGGCGATAACCGGTTTTCCTTGCGATTTCGCCAGTCGCGCGATGCCGCTCGGTACCTTGCCGTACGGCGTCTGCCCGTCGATCGACCCTTCGCCGGTGATGACGACATCGGCCCACGCGCACGCCTCGCGTGCATGCAGCAAATCGAGCACCAACTCGATGCCGGGGCGCATGGTCGGGTTGAACAGGCCCAGCATGCCGCCGCCGGTGCCGCCCGCCGCGCCCGCGCCCGGCTTATCTGTTATTTTGCGACCGTTCAGTGCCGTGATGGCGTCGGCGAGCCTGCCCAAACCGCAGTCGAGCAATGCGGCTTGTTCCGGATTCGCGCCTTTCTGCGGCGCGAACACGGCGGCGGCGCCGTCCGTCCCGGTCAGAGGATTGGTGACGTCGCATGCCAATACAATCGGGATGTTTCGCACGTCGTCGGGAACCTCGGTGTCGTCGATGCGGGCAAGCCGGGGGAGTGCGCCGCCGCCAAGCGGCAACTCGCAATCGTCCGCATCGAGGAAACGATGGCCGAGCGCTCGGGCCAGGCCAGTGCCGCCGTCGGTGGTGGCGCTGCCGCCCAATCCAAGTACGATGCGTTCCGCTCCGGCGTCGATCGCGGCGCGAATCAGCTCGCCGGTGCCGAAAGTGGACGCCGCCAACGGATCACGGTCGGCGGGGGAGATGCGCTCGATGCCGCTCGCCGCAGCCAACTCGACCACCGCGGTGCGAGGATTCTCTCCATCGTGAGATGTTCCGAAACCGCCCTCGCCAAGGAATCCATATCGTGTGATGATCGGCCGGCCCAGCGCGTCATGCGCGTGCTCCGATCGCAATTCGCCGCCGGTTGCCTGGACCAGCGCGTCGGTCAATCCCTCGCCGCCATCGGACAACGGCATCATGCGGCATTCGGCGCCGGGATCGCCGGCCGCCACGCCCCGGCGCATCGACTCAGCCACGGCCTGCGCGGAAGCGGCTTCCTTGAACGAATCCGGTGCCAACAGATATTTCATGGTCAGCGGTAGCCCTCCCACTGTGGCAGGGGGAAGAGCACGTCCTCGCAACTCGCCCACATTTCGTTCAAATCGCGCCCCGGAACCCGCAGCCAACGCAGCTGCGCGCCGTCCATCATCGCGAATCCGGAACGCAGCACCTGCTCGGCGTCAACGCCTTCCGGCACATGCCAGCGGATGTTCGCGGCCACTTCCACGATACGTTCCTCGCGTTCGGCGAAATAATCATGCGCCGGATGGTCGGGATTGAGCGCCTCGGCGCTCAGCGTGGAGAACATGTGCACCAATTCGGGACGTTTGGCGTTGACCGCCACCGTCCTGCGCCACATTTCGGCGATAAGCGGACGCTCGTCGCGCACCATGCCGGCGGTGACGTCCTCGGTCTCACGGTCGTACATTTCGTCGAGCACCGCGTGCAGCAGCCCTTCCTTGCTGCCGACGTAATGCAGCACGCCCGGTTTGGTGAGGTTCACCATGGTGGCGATGCGCTGCAGCGA
>ERZ1034680.802-NODE-802-length-13727-cov-28.803248_pt1 | contig 13727 bp, 10 predicted proteins | sample MGYA00520639_ERZ1034680 | MGnify/ENA primary metagenome ERZ1034680 (study PRJEB33766, sample SAMN09781760) | gut metagenome | biome: gut microbiome | host: Homo sapiens | place: Madagascar | study: EMG produced TPA metagenomics assembly of the PRJNA485056 data...
TTTGTATTTCCCTTCTTTCTCTATCCCGACGCGGGACGCGTCGCCCCCATTAGTGCTTGCGTTTTTTGCAGCGCGTTCCAGGTAAACAGCATTTTAACCAGATGCTTACACCTCTTCCATTCTCTTGAGTTGGAAACCGTCAAATTGCATGATGATAAGATGAAGTTGCGTGCCTTGGCGCAAGGCCTCAACACGGGGTGCTTGGGCGTAACTATGAATCTGGGCTACGGCATCGTCCCACTGCTTCTGCGCATGCTCTTCGGTAGAGCCCTTGTGCAGGACCTTGAGTTCGAGAATGTAGCTATGTTGCGTGGCATAATGCGTGAGGTCGGGCAGAAGGAAAAAGTCGCAAAAACCATGGTTGAGCTCTAACTCTGGTGCCGTGTAGTAATAGTTTGTCATGCTAAAGTATGCCATGAAGAAGCCTTGCAAATTGCGCTCCGATTCTATGGCATCGCGCACCGAGGAAAGTTTGGCATAAGAATCGGCCATAAACTGGAGGCATTTTCGCCATTCGCCCTTGTAGGCCATTTCGTAAAAGCCGTCGTCCAGTTGCATGGTGTTGACGTAGCTGCGGTTTTGATAGTTTTCGAGCAAGTAGCCGTAGTATTGCTTTCGCACGTTATTATTGGGAATGCCTAACACCAAGCGCTCACCACGTGTGCCCTTGATGGTGAGCATGCCATAATAATAGAGCAAACTCGGGAAAAACTGCACCTTGGGTATCTGATAGGCCGAAAACGAGTCGAAAAGCTCGCACACGATTTCACCCTCCTCGGCAATTTTGCTGATGAGGCCTTTGCGGTCGCCGTCCAGTTTGTCAAATTGCAAGAGTTTCTGCATTTTCCCATAGTCCATCTTGGTGTTAGGGTCGATCATTTGCTCAGGTGGACAACCGTAGCTCATATAGTTGCGGAGATAGTATAGCACCATGTCGGTATTAAAGACGCGATCCCGTCCACGTAATGAATCTTCTGAGAAACAATAACCATCATACCATGGCTCCATGTCCTTTATGGCAAGCTCCACATCGCAGTCGGCGGGCAATTTGCCTTGGTCTTTGTAATACTCGAACATGGTGCGTACATCGCTCGTGGTAAAACCGAGTATGTTGTTAAACTGAGGCTTGGTGGCAATGTTCCAACCAATGTTGAAGCCACTCGTCCCGTCGTCGAGTGTCACAGGACTCACTCCTGTCATGAATATGCGCTCAAAATTGCCCTTAAACTTCTTGAATATGTCGCGGTAGAATCCATCGGCTTGCGTTATGGCATGGTATACAGCTTCGCCCTGTTCGTTGAGAATGGTGTTGGTAAAATTGTCATACTCGTCAATGATGAGGAAAAGCATGTAGCCTTGTTCTGCTGAATAGTTGCATAAAAGGTCCAGTTTGTCGGCAAAGCTTTCACTGTTGGCAATCTGTGTGGCTATGTCGGCAGGATAATAATCCGAATAACGCTGCACAAAGGAATTGATTCGCATGCTGCAATATGAGTCGAACCGATGCTCTATTTTACTAATATCGCCCCCCACCTGTGAGAAGTCTAAGTAGAGAATCAAATATTTTCCTTGCAAGGGGGTAGGGTGCTGGGCAATCCACAGTCCGCCAAACAATTCTTGGAAACGGTCCTTTAATTTGCAGTCGTAGTAAGCGCACATCATGCTGACGAGCAGGCTTTTACCAAATCGACGCGGACGCGTGAAGAACAGATAGCGCGCTTCGTCCTCTATCATGGGCAAGTACATTGTCTTGTCTACATAATACAGATTGTTGGTTCTTATATCCACAAAGTTGGACACGCCGTAGGGTACTTGTTTTGTTCTTTCGTTCATGATGTTTCAGCTTTTGTCTACAAACTTACTGATTTATATCCATGCTTCACCACTCCTATGCGCGTTTTAGTTCTTTCACTGTTACTTATTTCCCCCCTCTCACCTCGCCAAGCAGGCGCTGCAGGCGTTGCAGCAGTTTGGGGCGCTCCTTGGCAATGTCGGTTTGCTCGTAGGCGCTCTTGTTCAGGTCGTAGAGCTGCGGGGTAGGGCGGTAGCCCGTTTCAATTTTTGGCCCCCAGGTAATCATGGGACCGCCGTCGGAAGGTGAGATGTATTTGTAGTGCTGCGTGCGCAACGTCAGACTGCGGTTGCTGGCCATGCTTATGGCATAATCGCGCGGACGGGTGTCGCGGCCCAACCAGGTGGAGATGTGGTTCTGGCTGTCGTGTGCCTCGGCGGGCTGGAGTGCGACATCGGACAGTGAAGCCAATGAGGCCGGCATGTCGATGAGCGAGCCAAGGGCGTCGCTTGTCATGCCTTGGGCCGCCCCCTCGGGCCAATAAACGATGAAGGGTACAGCCGAACCACCCTCGTAGGCACTGTATTTGCCGCTGCGGTAGGGGCCGCTCGGCTTGTGGGTGCCGCAAAGCTCGATGGCGCGGTCCTGGTAGCCGTCGTCGAGCACAGGGCCGTTGTCGCTTGTGATGATGATGAGCGTGTTGCGGTCGATGCCGCGCTGGCGCAGTGCATCGGTGATCTGGCGCACCGTCCAGTCAAACTGCATGATGGCCTCGCCGCGCAGCCCCATCACACTCTTGCCTCGGAAACGCTCGTGAGGCATACGTGGCACATGCACGTCGTTGGTGCACAAGTACATAAAGAAGGGGGTGGCGCGGTGTGAGTCGATAAAGCCAATGGCGTGGCTCACAATGCTGTCGGCAATGCTCTCGTCGCGCCACAGGGCGCGGCCGCCGCCCTTCATGTAGCCAATGCGCGATATGCCGTTGACGATGCTCATGTCGTGACCGTGGCTGGGCCGCAGTTTGGTGAGCAGTTCGGGATTGTTGCGCCCCGTGGGTTCGCCCTCGAAGTTGTGCTGGTAACTCACGCTGATGGGGGCCGAGACGTCGTAGTTTGCCACACGGCCGTTTTCGATGTACACGCAGGGCACGCGGTCGGCGGTGGCCGCCATGATGTAGTGGTAGTCAAAGCCGAGGTCGCGTGGTGTGAGGTCGATGGTGCCGTTCCAATCCTGTGCGGCTGTGCGGCTGCCCAGGCCCAAGTGCCATTTGCCTATGGCGGCGGTGGCATAGCCAGCGCGGTGCATGAGGTCGGCCACGGTGGTTTGGCCAGGTTTTATAATCATGCCGGCATTGCCCGCTGCCACATCGGTGCCGGTGCGGCGGAAAGGGTATTCGCCAGTGAGCAGCGCGTAGCGCGAAGGGGTGGACGTGGAGGCGCAGGCGTGCATGTTGGTCATGCGCACCCCGTTGGCGGCCAAACTGTCGACGGTGGGGGTGCTCACCCGTGTGGCGCCATAGCAGGACAGGTCGCCATAGCCAAGGTCGTCGGCCACGAGTACAATGATATTGGGTTTGAGTTGCTGTGCAGCGGCACACAAGGGGAGGGCTGCCAGCAAGCTTGTAAGTGGTTTCAGCATAATTGGACGCAGAAATAAGTATAGCCCAAAAGTACAAATAAATAGGCATAAAGGGTGCATACACGCCCGAAAATTGTACCTTTGCAAAAGTAAGACATTAAAAAACATACAGATATGAGTACGCTCGAAAAGATTTTTGCAGAGAAACTGCTTAATGTAAAGGCTATTAAGTTGCAACCCGAACAGCCCTTCACTTGGGCCAGTGGCTGGAAGTCACCTTTCTATTGCGACAACCGCAAGACTTTGGCATTCCCTGCTTTGCGCAGCTTTGTCAAGTTGGAGTTGAGCCGCATCGTGGCAGAAAAGTATCCTGAGGCCGACGCCATTGCGGGTGTGGCCACGGGTGCCATAGCCCAGGGTGCATTGGTGGCCGATGCGCTTGGTCTGCCGTTTGCCTATGTGCGTTCGAAACCCAAAGACCACGGTATGACAAACCTGATTGAGGGTGACCTGCAGAAGGGCATGAAGGTGGTTGTGATAGAGGACCTCATCTCGACCGGCGGCAGCAGTTTGAAGGCTGTTGAGGCTTTGCGCCAGCATGGTTGCGAGGTGATTGGCATGGTGGCCAGCTACACCTATGGTTTCCCCGTGGCCGAAGAGGCTTTCAAGGCTGCTAACGTGGAACTTACCACGCTCACTAACTACGAGGCAGTGGTTGAGGTGGCTCTCGGCACCGGCTATATCAAGCAGGAGCACGTGGCCATGTTGCACGAGTGGCGCGCCAACCCCAGCGAATGGGGAAAGTAAGGCGTTTGGGGCGCAGGAGCGCGCTGATGTGCTAATATGTAAATGTGCAGATGAAATGCGCTTGTAAACGTCATGCCATCTGCACATTTAATAATTTTACTCAACTTTCGAATATAGTAAGTGCGGGCTGAAAGCCCAATGGAACCCATAGCCCAGGGCAAGCGAAGCGGCACCCTGGGTATCGCGTGTTGGAGCAGTCGCGCCCTGTAAGGGCAAAAGCCTTAAGCCATGGTGCAGTTATTGAACAAAATATACATACGATGTTCCACTCTAAGACCGATGCTTCAACTATCAAGTAAGGATAACAACATAAAGGATTAAAGCTTTTGTCCTTACAAGTAGGGTGTTCAAAATTGGCATCAAAAGCGAGACCGTTTTGTGGGGGATTTTACTCATTGTTATTGCTGTTCGATGAGATTCTAAAACGCACATTTAATGCTTTTGCCCTTTCAGGGCGCGACTGCTCCAACACGGGGAACCCCAGGGTGTCGCTTCGCTTGCCCTGGGCTATGTGCTCCATTGGGCCTTCAGCCCGCTTTTGCTAAATCCGAAAGTTTAATAATTTTACGAATTAACCATGAAACGATTTCTACTCATTATAGCCAGCCTGTTTGTGGGTGGCATATTCCTTGGCGGCTCGAAGGCTGTGGCGCAAAATGCCCAGCAGCTCACGCTCGAGGACATCACAGGCGGCAAGTATAACCCGCAATATGTGTATGGCGTAAATCCGATGAAGGACGGCGAAAGCTATACGCAACTTTCTGACGACAGTAAACGCATCATACGCCGTTCCTTCAAAACGGGTAAGGAAATTGAAGTGCTGTTTGACGCCGACCAGGCACGGGGCGATGCCAAACTGAAGGCCATTGACGGCTACATCATGTCGCCCGACGAACGCCGCATATTGCTGCGTACGCAAACTAAACCCATTTACCGCCGCTCATACACTGCCGAATATTACATATATGATGTGCAGAACAAAAAGTATGAGCCTCTGTCGGACGGCGGGCCGCAGCAAATGCCCCTTTTCTCGCCCGATGGCAATGTCATAGCCTTTGTGCGCGACAACAACCTGTTTCTTGTAAAGCTGCTCTTTGGCAATGCCGAGAGCCAGGTGACGAAGGACGGCAAATTTAACGAGGTGATAAATGGCCTGCCCGACTGGGTGAACGAGGAGGAGTTTACCACAGCCCGTTCGTTCGATTTTTCGAGCGACTCGCAGATGCTTGCCTGGGTGCGCTACGACGAGAGCAAGGTGCCCGTTTACAGCATTCAAGAGTTTAAGGGCGCTTATCCCACCCGTCAGGAGTATGACGAATATCCCGGTGCCTACAACTACAAATATCCTGTGGCCGGTGCCAAAAACAGTGATGTGACGGTGATGACCTTCGACATCAAGAACCGTGTAACCCGCACACTCAAACTCCCGCTCGACTCCGACGGCTATGTGCCACGCATACACTTTACGAGCGACCCCGCCAAACTGGCTGTGGTCACCCTCAACCGCCATCAAAACCGTATGGACATCTACATGGCCAATCCGCGCAGCACAGAGTGCAAACTGGCTGTGCGCGAGGAAAATGCCAAGTATGTGCCCGAGACCGCTTACGGCAGCCTCAAGTTCTATGGCGACCACTTTGGCTACATCAGCGACCGCTCGGGCTACAAGCACATTTACTGGTACAACCTCAATGGCAAGCTTGAGCGTCAGGTGACCAGGGGCAACTACGACGTGTCGGCCTTTTATGGTTATGATGCGCAGAGCGGCCGCTTCTACTACGCGTCGCACCAGGAGAGCCCGTTGCGCACCGCCGTCTATTCGATAGACAAGAGTGGCAAGGAGCGCAAGCTCTCTACCGAGGTCGGCACGAACAATGCCACCTTCAGCACATCGATGAAGTATTTCCTCAACATCTATTCATCGGCCACCCAGCCCCCCCTAACCACCCTGCGCGATGCTGCCAACGGCAAGGTTATATCGACTATGGTTGACAACAAGGCACTGAAGGATAATGTGACACCGCTGCTGGGGCAGAAGGAGTTCTTTACCTTCAAAACCTCGGAAGGCGTGGAGCTGAACGGCTGGATGATAAAGCCCCGCAACTTTGATGCCTCAAAGAAGTACCCCGTCATCATGTACCAGTACTCGGGGCCCGGCTCGCAGGAGGTGACCGATTCATGGAACATGGGTTTCTACCCCGGCGGACAGTGGGAGAGCTACATGGCCAACCAAGGCTTTGTGTTTGTGTGTGTAGACGGACGCGGCACAGGCTCGCGTGGTGCCGACTTTGAAAAGTGCACCTACCTCAACCTTGGCGACAAGGAGTCGAAAGACCAAGTGGAGGCCGCACTTTACCTTGGCTCGCTGCCTTATGTTGACAAGGACCGCATAGCCATCTGGGGCTGGAGCTTTGGTGGCTTCAACACGCTGATGTCGATGAGCGAGGGCCGCAAGGTGTTCCGTGCCGGTGTGGCTGTGGCCGCTCCAAGCAACTGGAAATACTACGACACGGTGTACACCGAACGCTACATGCGCACCCCGAAGGAGAACCCCACGGGTTATGCTGTCAACCCCATAGAGCGTGCGGCTAACTTGAGCGGCGACTTGTTGCTCATTCATGGCACGGCCGACGACAATGTGCACTTCCGCAATTTTACCGAGGTGAGCGAAGCCTATGTGCAGCAGGGCAAGATGTTCCGTCAGCAAATATACACCAACCGCAACCACAGCATATTTGGCGGCAACACCCGCCTGCATCTGTTCAAAACCATCAGCGATTACTTTGTTGAGAAACTGAAGTAAGTAATTGGTGCATACAACGGCAAAAGCCCCAATCATTAGCCAAAGTTTAACGCCTGACGCTAATGATTGGGGCTTTTCTGTGTTTTTTTCGTATTTTTGCAGCGTTATGGATAATCCGAGCACACCACACATACTCATTATATACACGGGCGGCACCATCGGTATGATTGAAAATCCCGAAACAGGTGCGTTGGAGAACTTTGATTTTGAACAGTTCAAGCTCCATGTGCCCGAACTCCGCCAGTTCAATTACCACATCGATGCCCTGGCCTTTGACCCGCCGATTGACTCGAGCGATATGGAGCCGCGCTATTGGATAAAGATGGCGCACATCATAGCCGACCATTACAACCATTATGACGGTTTTGTGCTGCTGCATGGCACCGACACCATGGCCTACACCGCGTCGGCCTTGAGCTATATGCTCGAAAATCTGGGCAAGCCCGTCATCATTACCGGTTCGCAGTTGCCGATAGGGCAGTTGCGCACCGATGGCAAGGAAAATTTGCTGACGAGCATCGAGATAGCTGCGGCACGCGACCAAATGGGGCACCCCGTGGTGCCTGAGGTGTGCATATTTTTCGAGAGCCGCCTGATGCGTGGCAACCGCACTACCAAAATCAACTCTGAGGGCTTCAATGCCTTCCGTTCGTTCAACTTGCCGTCGCTGGCTCATGCCGGCATTCACATCAAGTACGAAACGCACCTTATTCGTCGTCCGCGTCCCGATGCCCCCTTCCGTCCGCACTATTTGCTCGACAACAATGTGATGATTCTCACACTCTTTCCCGGCATTCGCAAGGAGGTGATAGACACCATGCTCAGCGTGAGCGGGCTGCGTGCGGTGGTGATGAAAACCTTTGGTGCGGGCAATGCGCCGCAGAAACCATGGTTTATTGAGAGCATTCGCAAGCTTGTCAACCGCGGCGTCATAGTGGTCAACATCACGCAGTGCTTCAAGGGCATGGTTGAGATGCACCGCTACGAAACGGGGTTGCAACTGTTGCAGGCCGGGGTGATAAACGGCTACGACTCTACTGTTGAGGGCATGATAACCAAACTCATGTTCTTGCTCGGACATGGCTATTCGCACAACGAGATAGTCAGACTGATGAATACCAATATTGCAGGCGAAATAACGGTGTGATGCTCGCAGAGCCCGCAGATGTGCAAATGCTTGTGGAGTTAGCTGATGTGCGAATGTGCGGATAATGCGCGCCATATTGTACTAACGCATAACAACGATGAAATACTTTTACATACTTATAACCGCGTTGCTGCTTGCAGCGTGCAGCGTTCCCGCCACCCACAGCGGCGAGGGACAACCTGTCAGCCTCAGTCATGCCACATTGCTCGGCATGGCCGAGGCTGACAGTTTTGTGGTAGCGACTGTTAAAAATCCGTGGGACACTACCCGCACACTTGCCACTTACGTCATGGTGCCCGACTCGTTGCCCATGCCCAGCCACTTGCCGCAGGGCACTGTGGTGCGTACACCGCTGCGCCGCGCCGTGGTCACTTCGGCCGTACATCTGGCATTGCTGGCCGACCTCGACGCATTGGGCGGCGTGGGCGGTGTGACCGATGCCGGCTACATAGTGAGCCAGCGCATAAAGGACTATTTGCAGCGCCACCCCAATGTGGCCGACATGGGGCAGAGCATGCAGCCCAATGTGGAGCGTATGCGTATGAACAAGGTAGACGCTGTGCTGGTGTCGCCCTTTGAAAATGCCGGACATGGCGCGCTCGACAATGCCGGCATACCCCTCATAGAGTGTGCCGACTACATGGAAACGTCGCCCCTGGCCCGTGCCGAGTGGATGCGTTTTTATGGCCGCTTGTTCGGGGTGGGGCAGCGTGCTGACTCACTGTTTGCCGTAGTGGAACAGGCTTACCTCGCTTGCAAAAAGCGTGTGGCCCGAGGGGGCAGTGGCCCTCGTCCCACGGTGATGAGCGACCTCATGCAGCGCGGCACATGGTACCAACCCAGCGGGCGCAGCACCATGGGACAGTTTATAGCAGATGCCGGAGGCCGCAACCTGTGGGCCGACCGCACAGAGAATGGCAGCGTGTCGCTCAGTTTTGAAAGCGTGTTCCAACGTGCAGCCAAGGCCGATGTGTGGCTCGTAAAGTACGGACAGCAAACCGACCTCAGCTATGCACAGATGCTGCGCGATATGCCGCAAGCCGCACAGTTTGCCCCGTGGCAGAAGCATCGCGTCTATGCCTGCAACACCTTCAGCGTGCCTTTTTATGAAGAAGTGCCCTTCCACCCCGAGCGCCTGCTGCAGAACCTTGCCGACATATTCGGCGGCCGTACCCCGCAGGGCAGTGATGTTTATTACACCCCTGTAAAGCAATAGCCCATGAGAGTCTCCATATCCTTGCTCCTCATGTTATCCCTCCTCGCCCTGTTTACCGGCAGTGTGAGTTTGACACCCGTGCAGGTGTGGCAGTCGCTTTGTGGCGGAGGCGATGAGGCAGTGCGCTACATCGTGTTCGAATCGCGTATGCCGCAAATGTTCACCGCCATATTGGCAGGTGCCGCCCTGGCGGTGAGCGGACTTGTGATGCAAACCCTCTTTGCCAATCCGCTGGCCGACCCCTCGCTGCTTGGTGTCAACAGCGGCGCCTCGCTTGGTGCCGCCATAGCCCTGCTGGCGTGTGGTGGCAGTGTGGTGGTGGGCGGTGCCGCCCTGTCGGGGGTGATGCTCACCATTGCCGCCTCGTTTGTAGGCGCGTGTGCCGTCATATTGCTGCTCAGCGTGTGCAGCCACTATTTGCGTGGCACATTGGCGTTGCTTGTGGCCGGTGTCATGCTCAGTTTTGGCATATCGGCCGTCATTTCGTTGCTCAACTTTTATGCCACGGCCGATGGCGTGCGCTCCTATGTGGTGTGGGGCATGGGCGACTTTTCGGGCCTCACGATGCAGCGCATACCCCTGCTTGCCGCGTTGGTGGCAGTGCCCTCGCTCATGCTGCTGGCCGCTGCCCGTCCGCTCAATGCCTTGCTGCTCGGGGCCGATTATGCTACCAACCTCGGCATACGCGTCAAGCGTGTGCGCACCATTCTGCTTCTGCTCACCGGACTGCTCACCGCGGCAGTCACCGCCCTGTGCGGCCCCATTTCGTTCATAGGCTTGGCCGTGCCGCATATTGTACGCCTGCTCATGCACACTGCCGACCACCGCCGCTTGTTGCCCGCCACCTTGGTTATGGGTGCCAATGTGGCATTGCTCTCATTGTTGCTCACCCATTTGCCCGGCGAGCGCGGCACACTCCCCTTGTCGGCCATCACCCCGTTCATAGGCGTGCCGGTGGTGGTGTACATTTTGTTGCGCAGGCGCAGTGGGTGAGTGTTGATAGCTCTTGATAGTCATGCAAGCGGACTCAAGCGCCAAACGCTGCCACTAATGGGGGCGACGCGTCCCGCGTTCGGGAAAGATGCAGCTATTATTTAGTAGAGTTTGTATTCTTTTCTTTTATTATCCCGACGCGAGACGCGTCGCCCCCATTAGAGCTTGCGTTTTGTGGTAACGTTTGGTGGTGGAGGGTGCTAGTTGTTGCTTGAAGAAACGCAAGCACTAATGGGGGCGACGCGTCTCGCGTCGGTTTTTTCAGCAGCCTCGTTCCGCGGGGAAATGCAATGTTCATACACTAAATAAAGGCTCGCAGACAGTACTAATTACACTTTCTGTCTGTGAGCCTTTGCCTTAATTCCGACGCGGGACGCGTCGCCCCCATTAGAGGTAGCGTTTGGTGCTTGAGTTCGTTAACATGTTAACCAATAATTCTGTCAACGGGTTATTGCAGCCCCTTCGTCAAGAAATGTCGCAAGTGAAGGTGGGTAATGCCGTTATAATCGTTCTTTGTGAGTAAGGGTGTCATCGAAATGACGTATTTGGGATAGTTGTCTTTGATGGCTCGCAGGTTGCCAAACTCCCGTTCGCGTGTGGCCTCGTCGGCAATAATGTACGATGCCTGTATATAGGCGCGTTGCCCGTCGGCTTTGGTACACACAAAATCGATTTCGGCAGCTTGTAATTGTCCCACACAAACCTTGTAACCCAAACGTACGAGGTGCTGGTAGATAACGTTTTCAATCACCTTTTCAATGTCTCCCTCCCGTGTGCCTCCTGCAATGGCATTGCGTATGCCATTATCTTCAAAGTAAAACTTGTCGTTCGTTTCAAACAGCCGTTTGCCGTGAATGTCGTAGCGGTTAACCTTGTGTAAGATGTAGGCTTCGCAGAGATATGACAGATAGTTGATGATGACCGACGAGGTGATGCTCTCGCCTTGCGACTTCATGAATTTAGCTATGCTATTGGCCGAAATGAGTTTGCCTGTGTTGTCGGCCAAGAAGCGTACCAAATTTTCAAGGAATGGTATGTTCCTGATATTATTGCGCATGATGACATCTTTCAACAAAACCGTGTGGTAAATGTCCATTTGATACTCACGGGCGTCGTTCTCGTTGAGTCCTATGCGCTGCAGGCCAGGCAAACCGCCATATTGTATGTATAGCGCCAGTGACTCGTCGTTGTCGGCGAGCTTGTGAAATGTCAGAAATTCAGTATAGCTTAGCGACTGTATATAAATTTCCTTGTAGCGTCCTCCTATCAGTGTGCTCAGTTCGTTGCTCAGCATGCGTGCGTTGCTACCAGTAATGATGATGTCCGTGTCGGGCTCAGTGCGATAGCTGCGCACCGTGCGCTCAAACTCATCAATGTCTTGAACTTCGTCAATTAAAATGTAGTTATGTTTGCCTTCAACCCATTGGGCTTCGATGTACTGGTTGAGGTCTTGATAGTTTTTGATGGTATCGAATGCACGTTTCTCTTTGTCAATGAATATTACGTTATTGCTTGAATTCGATATCTTGGCGTCGCGAACCATTCTCAGCATATAGCTCTTGCCCACACGCCGTTGCCCTACTAAAACGATAATCAGCCCTTTGCCAAGGTGCTTTTCTATCTGGTTGATGTAAAGTGCTCTCTCGATGCTTTCCATGCTTTTATCTTTTATACTTACAATTATCGGCAAAAGTAGCGATTTTATCTTTTATAATGAACAAAACTCTCAGATTTAGTGATTTTGTTCATTATAGAAGATGAAATCTGAGGCTTTGCCCGCATAGCAGTTTGTGGCGAATAAAACAGTAATAGGCGCGGCATAAAGCGTAATTTGCTGAAAATGTGTAATTTTGCACACCTCATTTAGATGAAATAGTATATTATGCAAGGATTTATTGAAACCGAAGAAATAAAGGCCGAAACCGCCATATTGGTAGGTTTGATAACCAAAAACCAAAATGAGCGCAAGACCAACGAATATCTTGACGAACTGCAGTTTCTGGCCGAAACGGCAGGGGCTGTCACCGTCAAGCGCTTTACGCAAAAGCTCGACGGCCCCTCGTCGGTAACCTATGTGGGTAAGGGTAAACTCGAGGAGATACGCGCCTACATCGAAGCTGAGGAGGACGCCGAACGCGAAATAGGTATGGTGATTTTCGACGATGAACTCTCGGCCAAACAGTTGCGCAACATTGAGCGCGCCTTGGGCGTGAAAATTCTCGACCGCACCAACCTCATTCTCGACATCTTTGCCATGCGTGCCCAAACGGCCAATGCCAAAACACAGGTGGAGCTGGCACAGTATCGCTACATGCTGCCCCGTCTGCAACGACTTTGGACCCACCTTGAGCGTCAGGGCGGCGGCTCAGGTTCGGGTGGCGGCAAGGGTTCGGTAGGCTTGCGCGGACCGGGTGAAACGCAGCTCGAAATGGACCGCCGTATCATTCTCAACCGCATGGCGCTGCTCAAACAGCGTTTGGCCGACATCGACCGCCAAAAGAGCACACAGCGCAAAAACCGCGGGCGACTCATACGTGTGGCGCTGGTTGGCTACACCAATGTGGGCAAATCAACACTTATCAATCTGCTGGCAAAGACCGACGTGTTTGCCGAGAACAAATTGTTTGCCACGCTCGACACCACTGTGCGCAAGGTTATTATTGACAACCTGCCGTTCTTGCTGGCCGACACCGTAGGGTTTATCCGCAAATTGCCCACCGATCTGGTAGAGTCGTTCAAGAGCACCCTCGACGAGGTGCGCGAGGCCGACCTGCTGGTGCACGTGGTTGATGTGTCGCACCCCGACTTTATGGAGCAAATTGAGGTGGTGAACAACACACTGCGCGACTTGGGTTGTGCCGAAAAGCCGCAGTTGCTCGTGTTCAACAAAATGGACGCCTACACTTGGACCGAAAAGGACCCCGACGACCTGACTCCCGCCACCCGCGAGAATGTGTCGCTCGACGAACTCAAACACACGTGGATGGCCAAAATGGGCGACGACTGCATCTTTATATCAGCCCGCGAACGACAAAATATTGACGAACTCAAAGAGCTGTTCTATGCACGCGTCAAGCAGTTGCATGTGCAGAAATACCCTTACAACGACTTCTTGTTCGAGCACTACGAGCAGCAGTAAGCTGTTGCGATGGGGCATTATTACGGTTACGGGAGGGCGTTTTCCCGGTTGCGGGAGGGCGGCGTGCCGATTTCTCCGACAAAAATTCCGTCCTCCCGCCACGTGTGGCAACACCCCTCGCCAGCGGCAATGCGCGTCCGCCACGTGGCAGAATTTTGAAATGCAAAATACTTAACTCAAGTTTCGGATTTAGTAAGGGCGGGCTGAAAGCCCAATGGAGCACTTAGCCCAGGGCAAGCGAAGCGGCAC
>ERZ1034680.803-NODE-803-length-13698-cov-18.722275_pt1 | contig 13698 bp, 10 predicted proteins | sample MGYA00520639_ERZ1034680 | MGnify/ENA primary metagenome ERZ1034680 (study PRJEB33766, sample SAMN09781760) | gut metagenome | biome: gut microbiome | host: Homo sapiens | place: Madagascar | study: EMG produced TPA metagenomics assembly of the PRJNA485056 data...
ATCGGGAGAAATCATCTCTGTTCGCAATAATTTCCTGCCAGAGATTATTTTCATCGGGAGAAATCATCTCTATCCGCAAGAATTACCTGTCAGGGATTATTTTCATCGGCAGAAATCATCTCTATTCGCAGGAATGTTCTGTCAGGGATTATTTCCATCAATAGAGATCATCTCTATTCGTAATACATGACTTCCGGTCAATATTTCTCCGTTTTGCTCTTGTTCTGCCACTCTCCAAACGGCTATAATCATAAATGCAGATCGGATACAGACCAGATCTGTTACAAAACAGAAAGCCAGAAAGGATTTCCGATGAATACCACACTGAAGGATAAATGGAGTATGAACGTGCCGCCAGAGGGAAAGGCCAGCCAGAATAAGCGCAGGAAGCGTGAATCACTTCTGAACAACGCCTTTGAGCTCTTTACGCAGAAGGGCATCACCGATACCACCATCTCCGACATCGTGGAAAAAGCAGGAGTTGCCAAGGGCACCTTTTATCTGTATTTCAAGGACAAATACGACCTGCGTGACCGTCTGGTTCGCCACAAGGCCGAACTGATTCTGGAGAACGCCTATGAAGCTCTTTCCGAGGCGGCCCGCACCAGTTCTGCCAGACTCGATACACTGGAGGACAAGGTTGTCTTTTTCTCTGATAGTATTCTGACTCAGCTCTCCGAAGACCGGGTTCTCCTGAAATTCATCACGAAGAATCTCAGCTGGGCATTTCTGAAGCGTGACGTCTCCACACTGGATGCTCCGGACTGCAGGAACACAAGCTTTGCAGACCGCCTGCAGGCTTATTTCTCCGAATCCGCCGTCAAGTACCGGAACCCCGAGGTTCTTCTCTACATGATCGTCGAATTCATCGGCTCCACCTGCTACAGCGCCGTCATCGATGGAGAGCCGATGCCGTTCGATAAGATCAAGCCGGAGATTCTCACCGCTGTACGCGCCATCATGCGCTCGCAGGAAAAGCCCGCATCCTGATCCGCATCTGATCTTCAAAACGCAAAAACGCCCGAAACGTCTTGCTCAAGTCAAAAACGTTCCGGGCTTTTTTCGCACTGCTCTCCGCATCGTGCTGTGTTCAGAACAGTCCGTCAATCACACCGTCTGCATTCACATCAATGTTCTCCGCTGCAGGAACTCTGGGAAGTCCCGGCATCTGAATGATTTCACCGGTCAGCACAACCACAAATCCTGCACCGGCGCTGACATAGGCATCACGAACCGTGATCGTGAAGTTCTCGGGCCGCCCGAGTTTATGCTGATCATCGGAAAGCGAATACTGCGTCTTCGCAACGCAGATGGGGAGATTTCCGAAGCCAAGCTTTTCAAGATTGGTCAGTGCCTTTCGGGCTGCAGGAGCATACTCCACTCCGTCCGCACCGTAGATTTCTCTCGCAACGGTCTCAATTTTACCCGTAAGGGACTGCTCCAGCTCATACAGCGGATGATACTGAGTGGGCTTCTTCTCTATGGTCGCAAGAACCTTTTCCGCAAGTGCCTGTCCGCCGGCTCCGCCGTCTGCCCAGACCGTTGCCAGGGCAAACTCACAGTCATGCTCCTTGCAGAAGTTCTCGATCATCTGATGCTCTGCTTCGGTGTCCGAAACAAAGGCGTTGATCGCAACCACTGCGGGTACGCCGAACTTCTGCAGGTTTTCGATGTGCTTGCCAAGATTGACAAGTCCCTTCCGCAGTGCCTCCAGATTCTCCGCCTTGAGCTCTGCCTTCGGCACACCGCCGTTGTATTTCAGTGCCTGTACCGTTGCGACAATGACTGCGGCATCCGGTGTAAGACCTGCTGCCCTGCACTTGATATCCAGGAATTTCTCTGCTCCGAGATCAGCGCCAAAGCCTGCCTCCGTCACAACAACGTCACCAAGCTTCAGAGCTGCTCTAGTTGCGCGAACCGAGTTGCAACCATGCGCAATGTTTGCAAAGGGACCACCGTGAACCAGAACCGGCGTATGCTCCAGAGTCTGCATCAGATTCGGCTGCATCGCGTCCTTTAACAGTGCCAGCATGGAACCCACAACCTTCAGCTCTCCTGCCGTCACCGGCTCATTGTCATAGTTGTAGGCAACCACCATTCTCGAAAGCCGCTCACGCAGATCCTCCATGTCGGAAGCAAGACAGAGGACCGCCATGATCTCCGATGCTGCGGTAATGACGAAGTGATCCTCGCGGACCGGTCCGTTGAGCTTGCCGCCAAGGCCGATCGTGATATTCCGAAGAGACCGGTCATTCATATCCATGCAGCGCTTCCAGACGATTCTCGTCGGATCCATGCGGAGTGCATTTCCGAAATGAAGATGATTGTCGATCGCTGCCGCAAGCAGGTTGTTGGCAGAGGTGATCGCATGGAAATCCCCGGTAAAATGCAGATTCAGGTCCTCCATGGGAATGACCTGGGCATATCCGCCGCCGGCTGCTCCGCCCTTTACACCGAAGCACGGTCCGAGTGAGGGCTCGCGGAGAGCCGCCACTGTCTTCTTTCCAAGGCGGGAGAGCGCATCTGCAAGACCAATGGAAATGGTCGTCTTTCCCTCTCCAGCCGGGGTCGGATTGATCGCAGTGACAAGAACCAGCTTTCCATCGGGACGATCCTGAATTTTCTGCAGATACTCTTCGGAGATCTTTGCTTTATATTTTCCATAGAGCTCCAGATCATCCTCGTCCATTCCAAGTGCCTTTGCGATTTCCCGGATGGGCCGGATTTCCGCGTTTCTTGCAATTTCAATGTCTGTCATAGTTTCTCCTCCTCTTGCTGTTCTGCTCACTGCAGCGTTTTCCCATAACGGATTCTGCGATACATCCACAGCATCCGGTAGTACACATAGAACCGGATTGGACTTTCCATCTGAAGCCTCATCAGCTTCTTCTCTTCCTCGTTTGTTCTCTCAAGATAATACGGGTTGCTCTGAAAATCCGGGAAGGTACGCCTCATTTCCTCCGCGATCCCGGTCACAAAGGAGTATACTCCCTTTTCCTTCATTCCCTGAAGCGCCGAAAAGAGTGTGTTTTTGTAGAAAAGAACGGTGAAGGAGTACTCGATTTCCGGACGGAATTTCTCCAGAAAGCCGTAGTGCTCTGCTTCCGAAATCATCATGCGGCCCGCCGTCAGGCGATCCTCCAGCCGCCTTTTCGTCACCGTATGAACCGTAGAGTCTTCATGCTGGTAATAGTAGTATAGCGGCCCGGGAACATACTCGAAATGCTTCATTCGCATAATCCAGGTGTTCGCCAATGCGTTGTCCTCGTAGAAGATGTCCTCCGGAAAACGGGACGGACAGTCCGCAACAATTTCTCTTCGGTAAATCTTCACACACAGGGAGCCGGAATCCAGAATCAGGAGACGCCTCTTTTCGTCATCCAGAACGCCGGTTTGTTCCATACTGCTGTTCGCAACCACCGGCCCCGGTGTCATCGTATGCCCGTGAACAATGCAGTAATCCGTTCCAACGCAGTCCGCTCCGGTCTCCTCCGCCTTTTTCAGAAGCCGGTCAAAATAATCGGGCACCACCCAGTCGTCCGCGTCAATAAATGCAATCCATTCGCCCTTTGCTCTGGCAATACCAAGGTTCTTGGCTCCTCCCTGATGGCGATTCCGGTCGCTCGCAATCACGCGGACCCTGTCCGGATGCTGTTTCTCCAGCTCCCGCAAAATTTCCAGTGAAGAATCTGTGCTGCAGTCATCCACGGCAAGAATTTCATAATCCGAAATCGTCTGCTGCAGAAGGCTGCCCATGCAGAAGGACAGCCGTTCCTCCGAAGCCATGTTAAAGACGGGAACAATCACGGACAGCCTGCAGCGGCCTGCTGCTGACTCCTCATTCATCACCGCATCCGTCCGCTTTACAGGCGCTTTTCCATCCACCTTTGCGGGCGCCCTCCCGGGCGAATTGGTACAGAAAGCCGGTCGGGAGGATTCCCCCGGCCGGCTCTTTTCTTTTTCATGATATGCAGCTGTATTCTCAATTCCTGCCATCTCCATACTGCAGCCTCACTCAGACTCTGTAATACTCGGCAATCCTTGTCACTGCCGCAATCACATCCTCCACATCCTGATCGCTCATCGCATAATAGAGCGGAATGGTCAGCATGCGCGAGTACAAAAGCTCCGCCTTCGGACAAAGGCCCTTCGGATATCCGAGCTTTTCATAATAGGGGAAGGTATAAACCGGAATGTAATGCACGTTGCAGATGATATTCTCTGCAGTCATTGCATCGAAGAACCTCCGGCGGTCAATGGAAATATGCTCCGGATTCAGCTGAAGCAGGTACAGGTGACGAACCGTATCCGAGCCCTCCGTCTCTTTCTGAAGAATCAGTCCCGGGAGCTTTGCGAACGCTTCGTCATAGCGGCGGACAATTTCCTTCTTGCGTGCGGCAAACTCCGGGAGCTTGTCCAGCTGACTGCTGATAATGGCCGCCTGCATATCCGTGATACGGTAGTTCGGCGCAAGCGCAATCTGCTCGTAATACCACGGTCCGTCCGGTGTGTGCTCCATAAGTGCAGGGTCCCGCGTGATGCCGTGCGTGCGGTACAGGAGGAGCTTCTCATAATACTCCCTGCTGTTCGTCACAACCGCTCCGCCTTCTCCTCCGGTGATCGTCTTGACCGCATGGAAGGACAGTGTTGTCATATCGGCAATGCTGCCGTTCGGCCGTCCCTTGTAGGTGGTCCCGATGACATGCGCTCCATCTTCGATGTAGACAAAGCCGTATTTCTCCTTCAGTGCCAGAAAAGCGTCCTCATCCACCGACTGACCGCCGAAATCGACTGCCACCACCGCCTTGGTATTCGGCGTAATGTGCTCCTCCACAGATGCAGGATCCAGATTGTAGGTATCCGGAAGAATATCTGCAAAAACAGGCCTTGCCCCGACATAGAGTGCGCAGTTTGCCGATGCCGCAAAGGTAATCGGCGTGGTGATCAGCTCGCCTCCGGTGCCCAGTCCTGCTGCCATGCACGCGATATGAAGTGCCGCCGTTCCGTTTGAACAGAGGACGGCATATTTTGCCCCCGTGACACGGCAGAGCTTTTCTTCACATTCTTCAATGTGCGGTCCCGTCGTAAGGTAGTCACTCTTTAATACTGCAACTGCAGCATCAATGTCCGCCTGATCAATGTACTGATGGGAATAATATAATTTTGTCTGGCGGACCGGCTGGCCGCCTTCGATTGCCGGAATATTCGTATGGTCCATTGTCATCCTGAACGATCAGTGCTCCTCTACCGTTTTCAGCAGAGCACGAATCTGCTCCACCGTAAGCCATTCCTTGTTGTTTCCGGAGGAATAGACAAAGCCGTCTTCCACAGCTTTTCCCTTGGGGTCGCGAATCTGACGGTCATTGTAGGTGATCTGCGGATAAATGATATAGTTCTTGTCAAACTCAAGCGTATTCGGAGCGTCCTCTGCCGTCACCATCACCTCGTGAAGCTTTTCGCCGGGGCGAATGCCGACCTCCACGGTCTTGCAGCCGGGGAGAAGCGCCTCCGCCAGGTCCTTCACATAGAAGGACGGAATCTTGGAAATAAAGGTTTCTCCGCCCTTTGCCTCCTCCAGCGCCTTGATCACGAGCTCCACGCCCTGGTCCAGACTGATCCAGAAGCGGCTCATCCGATAGTCCGTAATCGGCATTGTGGTTTCTCCGCGCGCAATCAGGTCGCGGAAGAACGGAATGACAGACCCGCGGCTTCCTGCCACGTTTCCATAACGGACAACCGAGAAGGATACATCCTTATTGCCGGCATATGCATTTGCCGCAATAAAGAGCTTGTCGCTCACAAGCTTCGTGCCGCCATACAGATTGACCGGGTTCACAGCCTTGTCCGTAGACAGCGCAACCACCTTCTTCACGCCTTGATCGAGTGCCGCGTCAATGATGTTCATGGCACCGTGCACATTGGTCTTGATGGCCTCCGAGGGATTGTATTCGCAGGCAGGAACCTGCTTGAGCGCAGCCGCATGAATGACGTAATCCACGCCTTCCATTGCACGCTCCAGTCTCTCCTTGTCGCGGACATCTCCGATAAAGAAGCGCATAATCTGCGCATTCTCCTTGTAGGGAGATTCATTCGACATCAGGAACTGCTTGAACTCATCTCTCGAATAAATAATCAGCTTTTTCGGATGATAGTGCTCCAGAACATATTTGGTGAAGCAATGTCCAAAAGATCCGGTGCCTCCTGTAATCAGGATTGTTTTATCATCCAGTAAATGCTTCTCTGCCATAGGTATTTCAGTTTCCTTTCTTCATCTGCTTTTCATAATAATCGTTCAGCTTTTCGAACGTATCATCATCAATCACATGCTCGATCCGGCAAGCCTCATCGGCAGCCGTTTTCTCACTGACACCGATGGCGATCAGAACCTTGCGGAGAAGCTTGTGTCTGGAATAAATCCTCTCCGCAATGGCCCGTCCTTCCGGACGGAATGTAATGTAGCCGTTCACGTCCATCTCGATGTAGCCGTTCTCGCGCAGCTTTTTCATTGCAATGCTGACGCTCGGCTTGGAAAAACCCATCTCGTTGACGATGTCAATGCTGCGGACACAGGGATTCCGTTCTCCCAGAATCAGAATTGTTTCCAGATAGTCTTCTGCAGACTCGTGAATTTCCATAGTTCTCACTCCCGGTCATATCAAAACTCTATCACAAGACCGCCATATGCCGGCATATCAAACGTAATGTACTGCGGCTTGTAATCGCAGTCTCCCTTGATCGCCTTCAGAACCTTCGGCACCTCAGAGCCGGCTCCGCCAAATTCCGGATCCGTGCTGTTCAGAAGGACCTTATAACTGCCCTTCTCCGGAACACCGAGCCGATAATCCTTGTACTCCACCGGCGTCATGTTCAGAATAAACAGAAGGCGCTTTTTATCGGAATCACACTTACGGAAGAAGCTGTAAATGCTGCGGTCCTTATCATCTGCATTGATCCACTCAAAACCGTCCCAGCTGTCATCAATCTCATACATGCACGGATACTTGCGGTAGATCTTCAGAAGCTCCGCAAAATACCTCTGCATGCCTGCATTCAGGTCATTCTGCAGAAGGAACCAGTCGAGCTCTCTCGCCTCGCTCCACTCTCTCTCCTGCCCGAATTCCTGTCCCATGAACAGGAGCTTCTTGCCGGAATGGCCCATCATGAAGGTATAGCCAAGTCGAAGGTTTGCATACTTGTCCACCTGGTAACCCGGCATCTTCTCCACCATCGAGCACTTCAGGTGCACAACCTCATCGTGCGAAAGCGGAAGGATATACTTCTCCGAGCTGTTATAGCTCATGGCAAAGGTCATATTGTAATGAGAGCCGCTCCGCATAATGGGATCCAGCTTCATGTACTCGCAGAAATCATGCATCCAGCCCATGTTCCATTTGAACGTAAAGCCCAGGCCTTCGGTGCCGATTTCGCTGGTCACCTTCGGCCATGCCGTGGACTCCTCGGCGATGGTTACAAAGCCGGGATATGAGCCGCGCACAACAGAGTTCATATGCTGGAAAAATACAACGGCGTCCAGATTCTTGTTGCCGCCGTACTGATTCGGCAGCCATTCGCCATCCTTCTTGCCGTAATCCAGATACAGCATGGACGCAACAGCATCCACACGAATACCGTCCACATGAAACTCACGGATCCAGTACAGCACGTTGGCAATCAGGAAGTTCTTCACCTCCGGCTTGCCGAGGTTGAAGATCTTGGTTCCCCATTCCGGGTGCTCGCCTCTTCTCGGATCCGGATCCTCGAAGATGCATTTTCCGTCGAAGCAGGCAAGGCCGTGCTCATCCGGGCAGAAGTGCGCCGGAACCCAGTCCAGAATCACGCCGATGCCGTTCTTGTGCATCGTATCCACCAGATACATGAAGTCCTTCGGGCTTCCATAGCGGGAGGTGGGTGCGTAGTAGCCGGTTACCTGATAGCCCCAGGAGCCGTCAAACGGATGCTCCAGAATGCCCATCAGCTCAATGTGTGTGAACTTCAGCTCCTTCAGATAGTCGACCAGCCGGTCCGCAAATTCGCGGTAGTTGTAAAAGCCGTCGCCCCCGTCCGGATGCTTCATCCAGGAGCCGACATGGCATTCATAAATTGCCATCGGCTCTTTGAAAACATTCTTCTCTTCACGGGCCTCCATCCACCTGCCATCGCCCCACTGATATCCGGAGAGATTGGCGGTGCGGGAAGCGGTTCCGGGACGAAGCTCTGCAGAATTGGCGAAGGGATCTGCCTTGTAAAGCTTTCTTCCTTCCGGTGTATAGATCAGGTACTTATAGAGCTCATTCTCGCCGACTCCCGGAATGAAGCAGGTCCAGATGCCGATCTCCCCGATTTTCTGCATGGCATACTGATCTTCATTCCAGCCGTTGAAGGAGCCAATGACATGAACGGCTGCCGCATTCGGCGCCCATACCGCAAAGAACATTCCTTCTCTTCCATCTTCCACGGAAGGATGTGCGCCCAGCTTTTTATAGATATCGTAATGCGTCCCCTGCCCGAAGAGGTAGCAGTCGGCATCGGAAATAAATACCTTCTGCTCTTCCTTCGGCTTTTCCTGCTGCGGTCTCTGAGCCTTTGCGCTCTGCGCCTTCGCAGCCGGTGCCTTTGCGGAGGTCTTTCCCCTGCCGGTTCCGGATACGGTATTGGCCATACGTGCGGCCGCCTTTGTAATTCCGTTTTTTTTGCTTTTTGCTGCCATTTGTAACTCCTCCTGCCCCAAGAAAAGTACCTTGTCCCCATTTATTTACATGATTTGTTTACATGTTATGCATGAAATCCTTTTCATGAATGATGATGCGGTCATTCTCATCATAACGCCGCTTGGAAATCACCTCAATGAGAGTGTGCGGAGTTTTCTTCTCGGCATATCCGATCGCCTCATCCACCAGATCGCGGACCTCTTTCAGCGTCACCTGGTGCGTCGATGTCTGCATCGCCGCAATGCGCTGCGCCAGCGCAAGCTGTCCGAACTCATCGATGGAGAAATCCTGCGACATGGCGTAATCCTTCGCATAAGCCACCAGCGCCTTGTCATCCAGAGGACGGACAGAAATCACTGCCGTGAAGCTGCCGAGATATTTCTCATTCTCGTGGCGGAACTGCTCCATCTTCTTGTTGCCGTCAATCAGAATCAGGATAATACCATGCTCACGGCCTTCCAGCTCATGATACAGACGTTCCATGGTCTTCGGTGCAAGATCCGATGCCTTATTGATAATAAGCGCACCACTCTCCAGCTTCGTGAAGGTCTTCTGAATTCCCTCAGGCTTGAGCTTGTTCAGGGACTCTCCGGAGACTCTGGCCACCTTTCCGGTGAAATTCGAATCCGTCTGACGGGTAATTTCCAGAATTCCGCGTGCCACGCGGTCTGCCGTTGCCTCGTTGCCGAGAATCAGAAGATTTCCGGTGGAGGAAGCAAGACTGATCTGATCCAGCGCTTCCGTCAGCTGTTCCACATTCTCTCTCATGCGGCAGAACGGTCCGAACAGGCGGCGTTCTTCCTTGGTAAGCTCCCGCTTTCCGCCCGAAGACGGCTTTTTCGGAGCCTTCCCGGCCTTTGCAGGCGCAGGCTTTCTTCCTGCGTCCTTCTCGGCAGTCTTTCTTTCCGGGGCAGGTTCTTCCTGCGGCTGCTCCTCTGCAGGCTCTTCTTCCGGTGCCTCTTCTGTGGACTCCTCGTACGGTTCTTCCTCTGCAGGAACCTCTTCCGCAGGCTCTCCTTCGTACTCTTCTTCGGGAACTTCCTCTGCAGTTTCCTCGTATTCCTCTGCAAGAGCCTCTTCTTCAGGCTCCTCATACAGCGCTTCCTCTGCGGGAGCCTCTTCTGCGGGCTCCTCATACAGCGCTTCCTCTGCAGGAACCTCTTCTTCAGGCTCCTCGTACGGCTCTTCCTCTGCAGGAGCCTCTTCTGCGGGCTCCTCGTACTGCGCTTCCTCTGCAGGAGCCTCTTCTGCAGGCTCCTCGTACTGCGCTTCCTCTGCAGGAGCCACCTTCGAAGCTGCTTCCGGTTCTGCAGGCTGCTCTTCCTTCATCGGAGAAGCCTGTTCTGCTGTCTCTGCGGGTGCAGGGCTCTGCGCTTCTTCCTGCTCGTCCAGATAATTCTCCGCCTGCGGCTTCTCATCCTCCGGCTCTGCATATCCTGCTGCCCGCAGCTCTTCCTCGCGTGCAAGCTGCTCCTGGCGAGCCATTGCCCGGCGGATCTCTTCGGAATTCCATCGTCTCGTCGCGATGTCATCCATATCGTCTCTTCCGCGGCGTCTGTATACTCTGGTATCCTCGTCCTGCTCGGAAGCAGTGGCAATTTCTCTTGCCGCTCTCTGCGGAATTTCATCCTCGCAGGGTCTTGCCGGCTTCTGCGCAGTCCCATCCTCACGGGATCCTACCGGCCGCTGCGGTGCATCCTCCTCGCGGTATGCCCGGCGCACCGGCTCTCTCCGCCGGTCCGGATCCCCGTAGGGTTGTCTTGCCGGCACTCCATCCGACACACGATACATGCCGCTGCGCACCTGTCTGCGCTGTCTTGCAACGCCCTTCTCAATGTCCTCCAGAAGGCCGTGCCTTGCTGTCTCATCAAAATCCTGCATCAGAGAACCTGTGTCCTCCAGAATTCTCTGTGCACGCTTCTCATCATTTGCTCTGCGGATATCGGAGCGAATCTTCTCCCACTCCGCCATCACTTCACTGATGGAAAGCTGTCCTTCCACCTGCGGCTCAGGCTCCTGCGGCTCATCCATCACCATGGAATACTGTCCGTTTGTCTCCTGCTCCAGCTTCTCATCGTAAGGGCGGGCGAAAATATCCTCCATTCCCTTCGCGACATTATTCTGAATACTGTCTACGCTGTGCTGCTCCTCCGGCGTACGGATCCGGAAATCCGCCTGAGGCTCCTGTGAAGCCGTCTCAGGCTCCTTTACAGGTACCGTCTCTGTCTCTGCGATACGGCTCTCCTTCCCCTCTTCTGCGTACGAATTCTCCCTGGCTTCTGCTGCCTTCTCTTCCGCAGCCCTTTGCTCCAGCTCCCGTGCAGTGCGCTCTGCCTGTGCCTTCTCCTCGGCATCCGCTGCGCTTTCGGCAGGAGCCTCCGCCGGATCCTCTCTCTCTGCCGGCTCCTGCTTCACGGACTGCACTGCAGGAAACAGCGCTGCTGCCTTCTCTGCAAACTTGCTTCCTGCATAGTTCTGCTGAATGGAACAATTGAGGGAGGACGCCTTGTCCTTTTCTCCCGCATTCATATAAAGCTGCGCCAGCTCGAAGTCCCACCTTGCCGTCGCCTTTTCTGCGTGAAGCTGTTCCAGGATTGCAATCTTCTCCTGATCCGATACCGGGGATACGCAGTACATCTTGTACTGCAGAATGAGACGCTTCGGATTCTGCGGCTCCAGTGCCTGATATTCCTGCATCAGCTGAAGGGCTGACGTCAGGTCACTCTGAAGACCATCCCTGCCGTACAGGAAAATCGTAAGCTCGCAAAGCGCATAGACGATAACAGGGTTGTCTGTCTCTCTCTCATGCGCAATTGCCATAATGTCACGGCTTCTGTCGTAATCTCCGACTGCCTTGTAGACCTCGCTGATCCTGCACAGCGTCTCTGCGCTCTTTACGTGGTTCCAGTCGATCCCGTCCGCGATGTTGGCAGCTTCCTCAAAGCGCCTCTCGCCAATCAGGGCATTGATCTCGTTCAGACTGATCTTGAATTCATACTTATCCACTGTTCTATCCTCGTACTTCCAGACGTGCGGAACATATTTTCGCGCATAGTTTTCCCAATGTAAATAACATTAAAAGTTTAGCATACGCCTAAAAGCATGTCAAAAAACGAGCCCCCGCAAGGGTCGGCTCTTCGTCCGTATTTTCCGTCATTTCTTCAGCAGCCTTGCAAGCTCTGCAAACTGCTCCAGAGACAGCTTCTCGCCGCGGATTGTTTCGGAAAGGCCCATTTTCACAAGAGCCTCCTGCACCTCCTCGCGGGCAACGCCCCCCTCCTTTTCCGCAAGACCGTGTGAAAGAGCATTGGCCAGCGTCTTCCTTCTCTGGTTAAAAGCCGCACGGATCAGCGCAAACAGGAAGGTTTCATCTGCATCCACGACCGGCTCATGACGGATGGAGAGCTTCAGTACCGCAGAGTCGACACCCGGCTTCGGAATGAAATTTCCCGGCGGCACAATACAAACCAGCTCCGGTTCGGAATAATAACGAACCGCCAGCGACAATGCGCCGTATTCCTTGTCCTTTTCGGTGGCAAGAATTCTGTCCGCCACCTCCTTCTGAACCATCACTGTGATGCTCTCGAAGCAGTCAGACTCCTGAAAGAGCTGAAGGAGAATCGGCGTTGTGATGTAGTAGGGGAGATTTGCCACGCACTTGAGCGGGCGCCCCTCATTGAACTCCGCCGCGACCGCTTTCAGATTTGTTTTCAGAATGTCCTGGAATAAAATGGTCACATTGCCGCAGTCTTCCAGCGTGTGATCCAGTACCTTTTCCAGGCTCCGGTCAATTTCCACTGCCGTCACATGTCCCGCAGCCTCCGAGAGAAGCTGCGTCATCGTTCCGATTCCCGGTCCGATTTCGAGTACGCAGTCCTCCTTCGAGATCTCCGCCGCATCGACAATCTGATCCACGATCCCGCGATTGATCAGAAAATTCTGTCCGTACTTCTTCTTCGCCCGAAGCCCAAACTCATTCAGCACGGACATGGTTCCATGGGGGGTTGCCAGTAATTCACTCATATTTTCCTCCTGCCGCGTTCTGTTCGCAGCCATTTTCGTCAAGCCGGTAAAGCCTGCATGCGTTTTTCCAGGTTTCTTCGATGACTGTTTCCGGTGAAAGTCCCTTAATCTCCGCGATCTGCCGGACCACATACCGGAGAAAAAGCGACGAGTTTCTCTCTCCGCGATGCGGCTCCGGTGCCATATACGGAGAGTCCGTCTCCAGCACAATCCGGTCCAGCGGCGTCTCCCGGACGGTCTCCTTAAGTTTTTTCCCGTTCCGGAAGGTCACAACGCCGCCGATTCCGAGAAAGAATCCCAGCTTCAGAAATTCCGATGCAAGCTCCGGACTGTAGGAATAGCAGTGGATGACACCGCCTGCCTCTCCGGCACCGCATTCCTTCAGGATAGATAAGGTATCAGCCGCCGCATCCCTTGAATGGATGATCACCGGCATGTTCTCCTCTCCTGCCAGCTCCAGCTGTCTGCGGAACCAGTGCCTCTGCAGCTCTCTCTCCGGCGTATCCCAGTGGTAATCCAGACCGATTTCTCCGACTGCAACCATCTTCGGCAGATGAAGTCCTCTCCGGATTTCTTCCAGATCCTCTTCCGTCATCTCTCCGCATTCGGAAGGATGGATTCCGAGCGCTCCGTATATTCTCTTATGTCTTTTCGTCAGCTCAATAATCTTCGCAATGCTCTCCTTTGTGGATCCGGGATCCGTCACCGCCCCGATTCCAAGCTCCTCGAAACGACCGATGAGCACCTCTCTGTCCTCATCAAATGCTTCATCATCATAATGTGCATGTGTGTCAAATATCATTCTTGTTTCTCCAGCTTTCCATTTTCTTTTTCTTCATCCGGCCATCAGCCTCTCTTTTGATTACCACAGAAAGTGCTGTATTTACACTGTTTTTCAGCCCTTTTTCAAGGTGGTCGGTTGAAATCCAAAGTTCCAGTTTGAAGGGGTAACTTCCACCTTTGCCTG
>ERZ1034680.810-NODE-810-length-13645-cov-8.811700_pt1 | contig 13645 bp, 10 predicted proteins | sample MGYA00520639_ERZ1034680 | MGnify/ENA primary metagenome ERZ1034680 (study PRJEB33766, sample SAMN09781760) | gut metagenome | biome: gut microbiome | host: Homo sapiens | place: Madagascar | study: EMG produced TPA metagenomics assembly of the PRJNA485056 data set...
ACGCTTCAAGGCTTCACGTCCTGGCAAACAGAACCTCGTGCTCTCGTATGCCAAGAATCCTGTTTCAGAGGGTGAAATGAAGGCTGAAGGCAACGACGAACTCTTGTGGAATGCCCGTCTCGACAATAATAATATGCAGTATTGCATACGTATGAAGGCTGTGGCAAAGGGTGGTTCAGTCGACAATCACAACGGCAAAATCACAGTCAAGGGTGCCGACGAGGTGGTGTTCATAATCACTGCTGACACTGATTACAAGCCCAACTACAATCCCAATTTCGACGATGCAAAGGCTTATGTAGGTGTCAATCCAGAGTCTACAACACGTCAGTGGGTCGACCAGGCTGTTGCCAAGGGCTATGAGTCGTTGTTCAAGGAGCACTACAATGACTATGCAAGTCTGTTCAACCGCGTAAAGCTCAATATCAACAATGCTACAGCCAACGTCAAGGACATGCCCATCAACCAGCGACTCAGCAACTATCGTCGCGGTCAGAAGGACTTCTATCTCGAACAGCTCTACTATCAGTTTGGCCGCTATCTGCTCATCGCTTCGTCGCGTCCGGGCAATATGCCAGCCAACCTGCAGGGCGTATGGCACAACAATGTTGACGGACCTTGGCGTGTCGACTATCACACCAACATCAATTTGCAGATGAACTACTGGCCGGCATGCCAGACCAACCTCAGCGAGTGCGAACAGCCGTTGTTCGACTTCATCCGCACACTCATCAAGCCGGGTGAGGTTACTGCCAAGGCTTACTTCGGTACACGTGGATGGACAACATCTGTTTCTGCCAACATCTTCGGATTCACATCGCCGTTGTCGAGCGAGGATATGTCGTGGAACTTCTCTCCGTTTGCAGGTCCGTGGCTTGCTACACACATGTGGAACTACTACGACTACACACGCGACCGCCGATTCCTTGCCAACGAGGCTTACGACATAATCAAGGGTAGTGCCGACTTTGCTGCCGACTATCTGTGGCATCGCAAGGATGGCGTATATACCGCAGCACCGTCTACTTCGCCCGAACACGGACCGGTTGACGAGGGTGCTACTTTTGCTCACGCTGTGGTGCGCGAGATTCTTATGGATGCTATTGAGGCGAGCAAGATTCTCGGCCGCGACGCCAAGGACCGCCGTGTGTGGGAAGATGCATTGAAGCACATCGCTCCTTATCAGATAGGTCGTTACGGACAGCTTATGGAATGGTCGCGCGACATTGATGATCCTAAGGACGAGCATCGTCATGTCAATCATCTGTTCGGCTTGCACCCGGGTCATACCGTTTCGCCTGTCACAACTCCAGAGCTTGCCAAGGCTTCGCGTGTAGTGCTTGAGCATCGTGGCGACGGAGCTACAGGCTGGTCGATGGGATGGAAACTCAATCAGTGGGCACGTCTGCACGACGGCAACCATGCCTATAAACTCTATGGCAACCTGCTTAAGAATGGTACGCTCGACAATCTGTGGGACACTCACGCTCCGTTCCAGATTGACGGAAACTTCGGTGGAACAGCCGGTGTGACAGAGATGCTTATGCAGAGCCACATGGGATTCATCCATCTGTTGCCTGCTCTGCCTGATGCTTGGGCTGAAGGAACTATCGAGGGTCTGCGTGCCCGTGGCAACTTCACCGTAGGCATTGTATGGAATGGTGGCAAGCTGACTAAGGCTACTGTCTATTCAGGTGCCGGTGAACCTTGCGAGGTTCGTTATGGCGACCAGACCGTACGCTTCAAGACCCAAAAGGGCAAGACATACAACGTTACCAGCGTGAATGGAAAGCTGATTGTGAAGTAAAAATGTATAAATAAAAAACTGGCAAGTCGACCAATTGGTTGCTTGCCAGTTTTTTATATATTTAGTAAATCTGTTGATTACTTGTTGTCCTCAATGAGGTTCTCGCCAGTCATATCGGCAGGCTGCTCCATTCCGAGAATGTGGAGGATAGAAGGAGCAACGTCAGCCAGACGACCGTCCTTAACAGTTGCTGAGTTGTTGTCAGTAACGTAGATGAACGGAACCGGGTTCAGTGAGTGGGCTGTGTTAGGAGTACCGTCATCGTTAAGAGCGTGGTCGGCATTGCCGTGGTCGGCGATGATGATAGTCTCGTAATCGTTAGCCTTAGCAGTCTCTACAACCTCCTTAACGCAGTTGTCGATAGCGTGAACAGCCTTAGCGATAGCGTTGTAGATACCAGTGTGGCCTACCATGTCGCCGTTGGCGAAGTTGACAACGATGAAGTCATACTCCTGAGTCTTGATAGCACCAACGAGCTTGTCCTTAACCTCGTATGCGCTCATCTCCGGCTTCAAGTCGTAAGTGGCAACCTTTGGTGAAGGAACAAGGATACGGTCCTCGCCCTCGTACGGAGTCTCACGACCACCGTTGAAGAAGAATGTTACGTGAGCATACTTCTCTGTCTCTGCAGTGTGGAGCTGACGCTTGCTGTTGGCAGCGAGGTATTCGCCGAGAGTGTTTGTTACGTTCTCCTTCGGGAAGAGGATGTGTACACCCTCAAACGAAGCGTCGTACGGAGTCATGCAGTAGTACTGCAGATCCTTGATAGTGTGCATGCCAGCCTCGGTGTAGTCCTTCTGTGTGAGCACCTCGGTAAGCTCCTTGGCACGGTCGTTACGATAGTTGATGAAGATGACAACGTCGCCCTCCTGGATTGTACCGTCAACGGTAGAGTTGTTGATAGGGAGGATGAACTCGTCGGTCACGCCCTCGTCGTAGCTTTCCTGCATAGCCTGAACCATATCAGCCGACTGCTTGCCCTTGCCCTCAACGAGCAGGTCGTAAGCTTCCTTGACGCGCTCCCAACGCTTGTCGCGGTCCATTGCATAGAAACGACCTACGATGCTTGCGATGTGTGCACCATTGTCAGAGCAGCACTTCTGTACCTGCTCGATGAAGCCCTTGCCCGACTTCGGGTCGGTATCACGGCCGTCCATGAAGCAATGTACATATACGTCCTTCAGACCATACTCCTTGCCGATTTCGATGAACTTGAAGAGGTGGTCGAGTGAAGAGTGTACGCCGCCGGTAGAAGTAAGACCCATGAGGTGGAGCTTCTTGCCAGTCTTCTGAGCGTAGCTGTAAGCGTTAATGATTTCCTTGTTCTGGAGTATAGAACCGTCCTTGCATGCGCGGTTGATCTTTACGAGGTCCTGATAAACGATGCGACCAGCACCGATGTTGAGGTGGCCTACCTCCGAGTTACCCATCTGTCCTGCGGGCAGACCTACGTCTTCGCCGCAGGTGAGGAGCTGTGAGTGAGCACTAACAGCTGTGAGATAGTCGAGATAAGGAGTCGGTGTGTTGTAGATAACGTCTCCCTTGCCATGCTGGCCGATGCCCCATCCGTCGAGGATCATCAATAATGCTTTCTTTGCCATAATTATTATAAAATCTTATAAATGAATTGTTCTGTAATCTTCGGGTGTATTCAACGATTGTCAAGGAAAGCCAATCTCCTTGTCTACTCGTCAATATGCAAAATTACAATTTTCGCTTTAATTGGCAAAATAACGCAAAACAAGTTTAACAACAATTATATTGTAGTACTTTTACTATGCATTTCTCGCCATTCGCGTGGCGACATGCCTGTGTTGTCGTTGAATATCTTGTACAGCTGGCTACGCGATGAGAAACCGCAATATACCGATATTGTGTCGTTGTTGTATTCGGGGTGTACCTGGATTAGCCGTTGTGCTTCGGCAAAGCGTATGCCCGACAGCCATACACGGAACGTTGAGCCGAGTTGTTGGTCAAAGTATTGGCTCAGCCGTATGCGCGATATACGTGTCTGTTGGGCCAGCTTGCTGATGTTGGCTGATGTGTCGCGAAATCCGCCGTCGGCTACCCATTGTGCCAGTATTTCGCTTATTTGTTCGGCTTGTTGTGCTGATACCGTTGTCGGGTCGTCGTTTATGATATCTTGGCTTATGTTGTCGGTTGCCGTGTTGTTTGCATCGTCTTCGTCCAGAACGTCTTTCACTGAAGCCATATTGAAGCCCAGCGCCACGAAACTTGAGACAAACAGAAATATTGCGAGCAATATAAGCGGACCTACAACAAACAATGCAGGTCGCCATGTTATGGCGAAAATCATCGATAGCGCCAACATACACAGCATTCTATAGCTTGACGAAACATAGCGGTCGTATGGAGAGATATCGCCGCCCGTCTCGTCGTTGATACGATGTGTGGTGCGTCTTAGTATAATGGTAGGCGAAACAATGAAATATATCATACTGATAGCGAATATACCGAACATTATGTGCCTGAAATAGCCAAGTGCCATGCTGCCAGTGACAAACCATCCCGTACCGAACACACCCACTATTGCAAGGCACGCCAGTAAGCCTATTATGACATAACACCGTGTGACTTTTCGTGAACTTTGTATCTGTATTATCGAGCACGCCATAAAATAGTTGGCAATAGGATAGAAAAGCATGTTGAATACGGTGCCTACGTTGTTGTCGTTGGCTCGTAATTTGAATTTGATCTGTAGCGCGTAGTGTGTTATCAGTACTATCGCTGTCGCTATAAGCAACAGTCGCGACTTCTCATATTGTGTAGTCGTTGAAGTCAGGTATAGTCGTGACACAATAAGCTGCAACATAATCATTGCGAATACAAGTAGGCAGGTGTACTGTAATGTAAATAGTGAATCCATAACTTAGTAAATAATTAAAAGCAGTATGGTAGTAAACATTCTCCGATTTTTGTAATTACAAAATTACCATTTATTTTTTATATAAGCCTGCTTCTTGTCGATTTTTATTTGTTTTTTTATTGGATGTGTCGTGTATACATAAAAGATGAGGATGTTCAAAACATTATGGTTTTGACATCCTCACACTTCATTTTCAACCTTTATATATTTTGTTGTTGAGTTGTGTATGATGGCGTTCTGTTAGCGACGGCTTCCGAATGAGCCGTGGCTTCCGCCGCCATTGCTGTTTCTGCTTCCGCCGTTTGAGCGCGTGCCGCCACCGAACGACGAGCCTCCATTGCTGCGTGAGCCACCGAACGAGCTGCGTGAGCCGAACGACGACGTGTTGTTGCGGTTGCTGTTGCCGAACGACGGTCTTGACTGATTGGGCTGGCTCGAAGAGTTGGGGCGTGTGAACGTGTTGCGTGGTGTGTCGTATACGTCGTTGCCTCCACGTCGCGATCCAAACTGTCCACGACTTGAACCAAACTGTTCACGACTTGTATTGTTGTCGGTCAACGAGCGTTTTACAGTAGTGCGTGTGCTGCTGCCACGGCTACCGAACGAGCCTTGCTGACGGTTGCTCTGGCTTCCGAATGAGTTTTGCGGACGACCTGAGATATATTGCGGTTCGCGTGAGCCGAACGACTGTCTGTTGCCGCGTCCGTAGTCGCCACGGTCGAATCCGTCGCGCATTCCGAAGTGGTTGTCACCACGACGCGGACCATAGCTACGGCCGTGATACCATGAGCGTCCGCGGTTCATGCTCCATGAGTGGCCGCCGCAATAGCTGATGTACACAGTCGGGCGGTCGAAGTAGAAGTAGTCGCGGTGCGGATAGCGGGCGTATATGCCGAAGTGCCAGTAGCCAGCGTTGAAGTACAGCGGACGATAGAAGTAGGCTGCGTCGCAAAAGGCGCGATACTGCCAGTCGAGCAGAATGTAGCTCATGTCGAGATTGCGGTAGCGCCAGTAGGCACCATACAGGTCGTCGACAGTGTTTACACTCATAAGGTAGTCGAGGTTTATCTCGTATGCAGCCTCATACTGGTCGTTGGTCAGATTGAGCTCATAAGCCATCTTGTCGGTCAGGAACAGGGCCTGCTGACGTGCCTGCTCATAACTCATAGCGTTTGACGACATTGTGAACGCCATCAGAAGCATTAGTATGGAAATCAGCTTTTTCATAATGTATATGTTTTATATTGTTCGACAAATGTTTTCTTTTTACACTTGCAAAGGTACATACACATTATGGGCTGGCAAAAGGATTTTCCCTAAACGCGGGTGGGAAAATCCCTATTGTTGGTTTTCTACCTTTTGTGCTTGCTGGTTTTCATCCTCTACAGTAGTGCTCACGCTGCGCTCGAAATTGTTGCGCAGGCGGTGTAGCTTGATGGCATTGGTCAGCTCGACAACACCGTATACAATCATAGCCCAACCTATTACGAACAGCGGAGCTGACGCAATCGACGACGGCGAAACTATTGCCACAATGCCTATAAGCAGAGTCAGTGCTGGCATAATCCAATAGTAGAATCCGATGCGTGCCATGCGCGAAGCCGCCACAAGATTCACCATCTGTGTCACAGCTCCCAATATCAGCATAGCTGCGAGTATATACATCAGACTCTGCACAAACGTGTTTGGCATCAGTGCGAGTATTAGTCCCAGGATGAGGCTGCCCAGTCCAACGATAGGGAATGTTGGTCTCAGTCCCGTAATCTGTCTGCCGTCAGCGTCAAACACCTGCACGTCGCTGCTCTTGCCACGTGCAATGAAATATGCCACGCACGAGAACACTCCCGACAGGAAGAAAAGCACGCCTATGGCTATTGTTATCCATGTCACTGTAAGTTCGCGATATTTCACAATCAGCGCTCCTACTATTATAGCGCACAATGCGCGTACAACAGAACTTTGAAATACTTTCATGTCTTTATGTTTTTTGATTATTGTATATATAATATGTATATGGCAAATTTATACATTATTATCTACATAGACAACTGTAATGTCGTTTTTATGGCTCAATTAGTAGCAAATAGGGATTTCCCTACTTACTATTATGGATTTTATACGTTGCAGTATTATTACGTTTTTCTATCTTTGCATCAGAAAACAATTAAAACACATACATTATGAAACGAATTTATACTTTCCTTACAATGGTAATGTTGGCATTGACACCGGCAATGTTCACAAGTTGCGATACCGACGACGATTATTGGTATGACGACTATTATGGCGACTGGTATGACGACTACGACTGGTACGACAAACCATTCAACTATGGCGACGACCAGCTTGTATCTATGGCTCGCACCCTCAATGGCACATGGACCGGTAATGCCAAGAGCAATTTTAAAGAAGATGATGGTCAGTGGTATACTGCTTACTTCGATGTAGAGTTCACCTTTACACAGTACACCTCCAAGTCGTGCAATGGTACTGGTTACGAGACCGACTATGCCGACAATGGCGACACCAATATCAGTCGATTCAAGTGGTATATCGACCCGCGTACTGGCAACATCAATATAGAGTATATCAATAGCGGATTACGATACGTTCTTGATGCCAATGGCAATTCTGATACCTCCGGCTTCTTCCTCGGATGGGACTCTAAAGAGAAGCAGGATCTGTTCAATGGAGTTATGGAAGGCATCAATGTTGACGAGTACATAACGTTCGACTGCGAGCGTGTCACAAGTCGCGGCACACGTGCTCTTGGCTCAGACTCTGTACAGACAACATCGCAGGGCAAGTCGTATGGCAAGGGCGTCACTCTGAAGCGCATCGACAGTAACATGCCTAAGACTCTGCGTCGCAGATAATATAGGAACGGCGGATTCCCGTCCGACGTGCAGCAAGAATAAAAACAGCAAACTTTTGTAGAGGGTGTGTCTTGACACACCCTCTTTTGTGTAAAATCCCCTCCTTTTTCATTGTTTATTTTCTGTAATTCCGTAACTTTGCAAATAAATTACTTATTAATATATGATGAGAAGATACATAGTATACATATTGCTCGCTTTTCTGATGCCTTTGGCGGTAGCAGCACAGTCGATGACCGACGACCAGGTTATGGCGTTTGTAGCCAAGGAGCATGCTGCCGGCACGTCAAATGCCCAGATAGTAACCAAACTCATGCAGCGTGGAGTCGACAAATCTCAGATAAGTCGCGTGCGAACCAAGTACGAGAGCCAGATGAATCAAGGCTCAATGAGCTCGGTGGGTTCCAAGAACGGCAGTGACGCCTCACGTATGCGCACCAATAATGGCAAGACACGCAATGACTATGGCAAGAAGGCTGATGCTGAGGCTGCCGAATATTCTTCGCAGCGAGTTAAGGCGCAGCCCGACCGCAGCTATACCCATACCTACGACGACAACGATGAGGAGTATGTCGACTTTCAGAAAGAAATGGCTGCAATGGTCAGTAGCGATAAGGACTCATTGGCAAAAAGCAAAAACCGTGTCTTCGGTCGCGACATCTTCAATAGCAAGCTTCTTTCGTTTGAGCCCAATATGAACATAGCCACACCTCAGAACTATCGTCTTGGTCCTGGCGATGCCGTAATCATCGACATCTACGGAGCTTCGCAGAAGACCGAGCAGTGCACCATATCGCCCGACGGCGATGTCACTATTGAGGGCTACGGACCCGTTCAGGTGTCAGGACTCACCGTGGCACAGGCCAATGCCCGCCTGCGTTCTACGCTTGGCAGTCGCTATACAAGCAGCCGCGTGCGCCTTACGGTAGGTCAGACACGCACCATTATGGTCAATGTCATGGGCGAGGTGCGTTTGCCAGGCACATATACTCTGTCAGCATTCGCCACAGTGTTCCACGCCCTTTACATGGCAGGAGGCACCAACGAACTTGGTACATTGCGTAACATCAAGGTGTATCGTAGCGGTCGACTCGTTACCGTTGTCGACATTTACGACTACATTCTCAACGGACGTCTTACGGGCAACGTGCGTCTTGCCGAAGGCGACGTAATCGTTGTAGGACCCTACGACTGTCTTGTCAATATTTCGGGCAAGGTGAAGCGTCCTATGTTCTACGAGATGAAGAAGAACGAGTCGGTAGCTTCGCTTCTCAAATATGCAGGTTCGTTCACGGGCGATGCCTACACCAAGGCTGTGCGTGTCAATCGTAAGACAGGCCGCGAATATTCGGTATATAACGTTGGTGAGTTCGACTTCGCAAGTTTCCACATAGCCGATGGCGACTCGGTTGAGGTAGACTCTATCCTGCCTCGCTTTGCCAACACCGTCGAGGTGCGTGGTGCCGTGTTCCGTCCCGGCAAGTACAATCTTGGCGAGCATGTCAACAGCGTGCGCACACTCCTTGACCAGGCTGAGGGTGTCACAGAGAAAGCCTTCACTGCCCGTGCCGTTATGCACCGTATGAAGGCCGACCGCTCGCTTGAGGTAATACGCGTTGACGTGGCAGGCATCATGAGCGGACGTGTAGCCGACATACCATTGAAGGAGAACGACGTGCTCTTCATTCCCACTCGTCCTGAGGAGATACAGGAGCGCACGCTTACCATACGTGGCGAGGTGAACTATCCCGGCACCTATCGCTATGCCGAGAACGAGACCGTTGAAGACTTCGTGCTTCAGGCAGGCGGATTGACCGATCGTGCCTCGTCTGTCAATGTCTACATTAGTCGACGTATCACCGACCCCAAGGCACTGCGTCCCGATTCGGTTATAGCCCAGACCTTTACCGTATCGTTGAAGGACGGCTTTGCTGTAGACGGACAACCCGAGTTCAAGCTCATGCCCTTCGACGAAGTGTACGTAATGCGCAGCCCTGCCTACAGCGAGCAGCAGAATGTGAGCGTTGAGGGCGAGGTTGTTTTTGCCGGCGTATACACACTGCCTAAAGACAATGTACGATTGAGCGAACTGTTCCGCAAGTCGGGAGGTTCCAACGGACTGGCTTATATCAAGGGAGCACGCCTCATGCGTCGTGCCAACGAGACCGAGAAGGAGCGTATGCGTGCTGTATTGCGTATGCAGCAGGAACAGTTGCAGAAAAATCTGCTACAGCTTTCGGCAAGCAGCAACAATGCTGGCGGTCTGCAGCAGGCTGCCGAGGGAGCCAAGAATGCCGAGCTTGCCAAGTTCAATGTGCCAGACGAATATCCTGTAGGCATCGACCTCGAAGAAGCTTTGAAGCATCCTGGCAGCGATGCCGACGTAGTGTTGCGTGAGGGCGACCGCCTTATCGTGCCTAAGTATAACGGAACTGTCAAGGTGAATGGTGCCGTTATGTATGCCAATACCGTAGCCTACGAGAAGGGCAAACGCGCCTCTTACTATATCGACCAGGCAGGAGGCTACGCATCCGATGCCGTCAAGAACCATGCCTACATTATATATATGAACGGTCGTGTAGCCAAGGTGAGCCATGGTGCACGCGTAATGCCGGGTTGCGAGATTGTAGTGCCAGCCAAGCTGAAGCGCAAGATGAGTGTGGCAGAGACTATGAGCCTCGGAACAAGCATGTCGTCGATAGCTGCCATGATAGCTACGATAGCCAATCTGACGAAGTAAAATAGCCTGATTACACACACCTCTAATACATACATATATGAAATATCCAATAGGAATACAAGACTTTGTCAAACTTCGTCAGGGCGGATTCGCTTACGTTGACAAAACCAAGTTTGTATATAAGCTTGCCGACGAAGGGTCATATTACTTTCTGAGCCGTCCACGACGGTTCGGAAAGAGTCTTTTTCTGTCTACACTCGAAGCCTATTTCCTTGGTAGGAAAGAACTCTTCGAAGGACTTGCCATATATGATATGGAGAAAGAATGGAAGAGTCATCCAATTTTTTATATAGATTTGAATACGGCAAATTTCCGTGACGAGAATAGTCTGTATGAAGTCCTCAATTCACACGTGAGTGTATGGGAAGAAATGTATGGTGCTCGTGAATATGAAACAACACTCGCTTTGCGCTTTAAAGGTGTAATAGCACGTGCTGCTGAGAAGGAAGGACGTGGAGTCGTAATACTCATTGACGAGTATGATAAGCCTATCCTCCAGACTCTGCGCAATCAAGAATTGCAGGAGAAGCACCGTTCGTTGCTCAAGTCGTTCTATTCAGTACTGAAGACGCAAGATCGTTATATACGTTTTGCTTTCATTACTGGTGTAACAAAGTTTGGCAAGGTAAGCGTGTTCAGTGACCTCAACAATCTTATGGACATATCCATGGATCAACGCTATATAAGCATTTGTGGTATGACGCAGAATGAACTTCTCTACAACTTTCGTGAAGGTATAGAGCAATTGGGCGAGGCGTATGGCGATACAGAAGAAGAGACATTGAATAAGCTGAAGATAAGATACGACGGCTATCATTTTGAAGAGGATACAGTAGGTATATACAATCCGTTCAGTGTACTCAATACACTGGCTAAGTTGCGTTATAAGGACTATTGGTTTGAAACTGGAACTCCCACATTCCTTGTCGACCTATTGAAGATGCACAATTATCGTCTGCTAGACATCACCAGAGAGAAAGTCTCAGGCGATGTGATAAACAGCATTGATTCGACGTCTACCAATCCAATACCTGTGATATATCAGAGCGGTTACCTTACTATAAAAGGTTACGACGAGCGTTTCAAGAAATACCGACTTGGCTTTCCTAACAAGGAAGTAGAAGAAGGCTTCCTCAATTTCCTTTTGCCGTTATATTCTACGGCAGGTTCAAAGTCTCCCTATTTCATAGAGGAGTTTGTGAAGGATGTCAAAGCTGGTAATCTAAGACTCCCGGCAATGTTTATTTAATAGAATGTAAATAAAGATATGCAAGAAAGAAGATTGCCGTTAGGCATACAGGACTTTGAGGAGCTGCGTAAGGGAAACTATCTTTACGTGGACAAGACCGATATGGTGTGGGCTGTGGCTAACAACCGCAAATACAATTACCTCAGTCGCCCTCGTCGTTTCGGCAAATCACTTTTTGCGTCTACTTTGAAATGCTATTTCGAAGGCAGAAAGGAATTGTTTGATGACCTCAAGATAATGTCCATTGAGAAAGAATGGATTGTGCGTCCAGTCATATATTTAAGTATGAGTTTAGGAGGCTCCGATGCTCAATCGTTGAAGGAATATCTCAATGAACGTTTGAGTTATTACGAGTCTGTATATGGAAAGGTACAATCCGAGCAATCATTGGGCAATCGTTTTAATGGTGTGATTCGTCGTGCGTACGAAAAGTCTGGAGTACAGATAGCTGTAATAGTAGACGAGTATGACGTGCCGTTGCAGCATACGTACGATACTGATCAGCATGAGGAATGTCGAACTATATATCGTGATTTCTTTACGGGGTTGAAAGATTTTGGCTATTGTATAAAATGTGTCTTCATAACAGGCATTACTAAGTTTACGCAGATAAGCCTGTTTAGTACTTTGAATACTATTGCCAATATAAGCTTTGACGAATCGTTGGCTGCCGTTTGCGGTATCACGTATAGTGAATTGACAGACAATTTTCAGATTGAGATAAAGAGATTGGCTGACAAATGCAATATGAGCGAAGAGGCGACAATCAATGAGATGCAATCCTTGTACGACGGTTATCACTTTGCCTCCAACATGTTGAATGTGTACAACCCCTATAGTGTGTTGTCGGCATTCTCTCGTGGACGTCTTAATTCTTATTGGATAGCATCAGGTTCTAACGAGATGTTATTTAAGGTGTTGAAGAAGTTCGCCAAGGATATCCCCATGCTCGATGGTTGTCTTATTGATGCCGACTATCTGGAAGAGAGCGATGTGAATATGATTGACCCGAAGCTGTTCCTCTATCAAGCGGGCTATCTGACAATAAAGTCAGTAGATGGTAATACTTATGTTTTGGGCTATCCGAATCGTGAGGTGAAGAAGGCTGTAAGCGAATTGGTACTTCCCATGCTTCTTTCCAAGAGTATTCCTGACGTGAGCAATGAGATTCTGCAAATGCGTACTGCTTTAAATGCGGAGGATGTAGACAAGGCAATGCTCAATCTAAAACAGCTTATTGCCAATACTCCTTATAGTACACAAAAGAGAGAAAATTTTGTTTTGGAGGAACATTTTAGATTTATCCTTAAGAATATTTTTTATCTTTGTGGCTATGACATCAGCGAAGAGAAGCAAGTTGCAGTGGGAAGAATTGACCTTGTAGCCAAGTCGGATACCATCATTTATATCATGGAACTAAAAATGAATGATGAAGGAGGTGTCAAGTCAGCCACACGACAAATTGCCACACGACATTACGCCGACTCTTATGCTGCTTCTGATAAAAGAGTGATTTGTTTGGCTCTTGAATTTGGGAGAGAGAGCAGAGGACTGGAACGTTGGGCTGTCATATAATAAAAATGTATGTAAACAAGACAAAGAGCATTTCTATAGTAACCATAAAAATAGCATTATTATGTCAGTACAGAATATGTGTCTAAATATTATGAATGAGCGTATGCAAAGGGAAATGGACAAGTTGTGGAATTCTGGCTCATTGAGTGAGGAAAAGCTCGAAGCAATGAAAACCGAACATTTGCGTACTTCATATTAGTTTCAGAGGATAGACGTTTCTTCACTTATGAAGCATGCAACAAAAAGTATGTAAACAAGCCAAAGAACGCGTCGGGACATTGCAAAGGTAATGACTGGCGCAAGGGAAAGCAAGGGTATATATGATTTTTATTGGTTAAATGAGAATAATAATATGTTTTAATAATTTACAATAAAACTTGTGTATCAGCGTTTTGTTGATAGGTATATGGTGTGCTATGAATGAATTGTAATTACTTTATGTAATAGTGTATTAACAAGTAAGTAACTGTTCAAAATTAATTTTACAAATATGAATAATTCACGAATAAGT
>ERZ1034680.814-NODE-814-length-13587-cov-47.510568_pt1 | contig 13587 bp, 8 predicted proteins | sample MGYA00520639_ERZ1034680 | MGnify/ENA primary metagenome ERZ1034680 (study PRJEB33766, sample SAMN09781760) | gut metagenome | biome: gut microbiome | host: Homo sapiens | place: Madagascar | study: EMG produced TPA metagenomics assembly of the PRJNA485056 data set...
AGGAAGTAGGGTTTGTGGGAAGCATTGCCCACTATTTCGAATCGCCTCTCAGAAACGTGATGGAAGATGAACATCACCTGAAGATTGCTCTCATATTAAGAGCCCCAATGAAGGGACTGATAGCCTTTCATTCTCTTCGGAAAGGGTAAAAGAATGGCAGTGAAGAAAAAGTATCAGAAAACTTAATAATGATGCATCAAAACGTATAATATCTTCACCCTGATGGACAAGGATGCCGATTGGGGCAAGGTGGCACTCTATTGGAAGGGACATGCGCCTGCTGACGATCAGGGACGCACCGTCAACACCATCAGGTATAACAATAAGAATGTGAATGCCTATCAGCATATTACCAACCAGGTGATGAAGATGAAGTTTGTGGACAAGGGTTATCCTGTTGTCATTGGTGAATACGGTGCCAACCGCAAGGATGCTTCCCTCTATGGGGGGAAGCAGAAACTGCATGATGAAAGTATGATGGCATGGTACAGTTGTGTTACAGCCGAGATGCTGAAGGCTGGTCTCATTCCCTACGTTTGGGACATCAACGTGCAGCCTCTTCCTCACATGACGCTCTTCAACCGTGCCAAGGAAGTAGTCTCCGACTCTTATATATTTAAAGGTGTCGTAGATGGTGCTGCGATAGGTATGGAAACCTATCATGAAATCTATCCCAAACCATGATATCCGAGGCTCTCAGAGCAAAGATATATAATCTTGATGGTCAGCAGGTTGACGCTTCTTATAAGGGCGTTGTTATTAAGAATGGAAAGAAAATTGTTCAGTAATAGGGAGTTGTTTTATTTACTCTTAGTTTAAAAATTGTTTTTAAGGAAAAGGGGCTAGGTTGCGTGAGGCAATCTGGCCCTTTTAATTGCGTCCCGACGTAGCGCTTCTTACGTCCCGATGTAGGAAAACCTACGTCCTCGACGTAGTAACTGCTGCGTCGGGACGCATTTTCAGACCCATCGTGAGGAAAAAATAAACGCAGGCAAATCCACTTTGCCTGCGTTTGTTTTTTCAGTTTCTTTACGTCTTAATGTTCCAAATACAAGCCGTTCAGCTTTTCCAGGAACACACTCACTTCATCGTTTACCAACTCCATGAAACCATGGGTCTTACTATTGGAAACTCCAGGATAAGGAGTGTAGTAATGCTCATTGATAGGTTCTCCTGCGTTTCTGCCGAACATCAGGTAAGCGATATGATGCTGTTTCAATTCCGGCAGAAGAACATCTGAGAAGAGGCTGGAATCACCGATGGATTCAATGCCCGTTGTCATACCAAACGCATTGTTGTGCTCTTGTGCAAAAGGCAATGCCTGAGCCACGATGTCCTTGATGCTCTTCTGGTAGAGTGGGAGATTGATGACATCCTTAGACTGGAAATAAGTGATGTTGATGACATCGATGTTGTGGTCTGGATAACGTTCCATCAGGTTCTTGCCTGGCTGGTAGGTCTCAGAATAACCGTAAACCACATTCGTTACTTCCTCATCTGATAAGAGATCCTGTATCTTTTGATAGAGTTTTATGTAATCTTCCGCACTTAACTGACAGTACCATGCCTTGCCGTCTATCGGAAGGAGATTGAGAATCACCGGCGCCTTGATGCCGTAACCATCTTGCAAGGTATCAAGATATTTTGCTACTTGCTGGGTATATTCTTCCAGTTTGTCTTCATCTCCGTTGTAGTTCGGCATCGTCCAGTTCATGATGAGCAAGCCTCCCTTGCGGAAGTGATTGAGCACATCTTCCCGGATTGCCTTGAATGGAACTCCGTCTGCATTCTGCTGCTTTCCGCTCTCGATGCCGCCCAGTTCATAACCGTTGGCTGCTGGTCGGTAACCGCAGAGTGCCTTCATGTCGCAGCGGTCGCTATCGCATTCCCATCTGTTCCAGCCCATTCCGCTCAGGGTGCCGTACATCTGTCCGATGAGGGTTCCCTTGTTGGCGAAAGCCTTGAGGTTGGTCTTCAGATTCTCTGTGCGGGTAGTAAGACCGCTCATGGCAATCTCATCATACGATTTCTTTTTCTTTTCACCGCAGGATGAGAAAGCCATGAGTGCTGCTAAAATCAATAAGAAATATCTGATTCTCATGTCTTTTATTCGTTATAAGCCTTTTTCATTGCTTCCACTACAGTAGGGAGTGTCCACTGAGGAACAGTTCTGTCTTTTCCGTCGAAGATGCTCATCCAGTAGAAGGTGGCTACACCGTAAGCCTTTGCCTGCTTCACGATGTCGGCAGCCTGGTCGGCAGCAGCCTGAATCTCGCTGGCAGAACTGGTTTTGCTGACACTCTTGCTTCCGTGAGTACCGTATTCACCGATGATGCAAGGAATGCCCTTGCTGATGAACTTGCTGCTCAGACGGGTGAACATATCAGCGATTTCCTTGCTACAGGAAGCATCCCACTTGCCTTTGGCAAACCAGTTCCATGGAGCATAGGTGTGAACCTCTACAGCGATGTGACCTTCTACCTTGTCGGTAGGGATAGTGAGGTTGTTCAAAACCTCGTCTCCGCTAGCTGCTGCATAGGTATTGATGATGAGGTTGCGGGTCTCGTTGTTGCCACCAGTGGCACGAACTGCATTCACGAAGCTTTGGGCATAACCATTCAAGCCCTTATAGCTGCTTGCGCTCTTTGGTGCATTCCAGGTGTTGTTGGCATCAAGCATTTCATTGTATCCTTCAAATACCAGGTGATGGTCGTAGTTCTTGAAACGGGTGGCAATCTGTGTCCAGAGATACTCGAACTTCTCCTTGTTCTCCTTGTAGTTGGCTTCATCAGCCTTGATCCAGTGCTTGACATCGTCACTGTCTGCACCAGTGTCATGATGAACATTGAGGATGCAGTACATACCATTATCGATGACATAATCTATGATTTCCTGTATTCTGTTCATCCATGCTTCATCCACGGTTCCGTCTTCCTTCATGTGCTGGAACCAGGTAACTGGGATGCGGACAGAATTAAAACCGTTCTTCTTCAGGAAATCTACCATCGGTTTGGTGGTAGGAACCTGTCCCCAAGCTTTCTCGAAATCAGTAACAGAGTTGCTGTTCATGTTCATCCACATGGCAACCGCATCTGTGCAGTTGCCGAAATTGGTACCGATGCCCATGTTCTTCACAGCATCTACTGCGCTTTCCTCTACGTAGTTGGCGTTCAGGTTCACCTGGTCGCGGGTAATCACGTTCTTGCTGCTCAATGCTGCCTTCCACCAGTCGTTGGATGGCATGTTGCTTCCATACCAAGGCATGAAGAAGCTCCATTTAGCACCAGCGTTCCATGCTTCATCAATGTCAGCTGTAGCAGTGTTGTTATCGGTGTTAGTACCACATTCAGCCAGAGCTACGAGCTTGCCAGGATAGCGTGCCTGAATCTCCTTGAACTCCTGAGCCTGCTTGGCAGCATCATAACCATAGAGATCTCGACCGATGATGTCTACATACTTATCGCCAGGATACCAGTCGGCATCATTGTTATAGGTATTGGCATCACCATTGTAGTTCTGTGTAGTCCAAGCCCAAATCAGGTTGTGGATTCCCTTGTTTTGGAAGTAGTCGAACATGGTCTGCCAGAGTTTCTTGTAGGTTTCAGCACCATCATATCCCCACCAGAACCAGGATTTTCCCCAGTTGGCACCAGATTTCAGACAGGCATTGCCGGCAGCTTCGTGGAAAGGACGCCAAACGGCAACAACGCCAGCATCCTGCAACTTCTGCAAGACTTCCACCACCTTATCCATTTCCTGATAGAACCACTTGTTCTCCCAAGAGCCGGCTGTCAATACGTTGGTTGCCTTGAAGGTGGTTTCAGATGGGGTGCAGGTTACACCGCTTCCATCTGTTCCCGGAGTGGTGCTTTCTGTCTTAGGCACATTGAAGTGCCACATCAGCGATACCAGTCCGCCCTGGTCTGCCCAGTTGGTAACAGGGGTGATGTCGTTGTAGTTGATCCATCCGTTGGAACCCTGCTTAGGTACATAGATATGGATGAAATCATAGCAGTTGATGGCTGGATATTTACCTGTAGCCTGATAAATCTTATCTGCCTCTTGGGTGTTCCAGTTCACGTTGGCGATAACCGAAGAGAGGGTCTTGCTGCCATAGTTCAGCTGCAGATATTTGTAGAGACGCTTGGTCTTTTCTGTAGCAGAAGGGTCTGCAAGATTCACATCGCCTACTTCGCTTTCGTGATAGATAGAGAAGGAGATATTGTTGATGTCGTTGATGTCGTAGGTTTCGAAAGCACCGAAGTCTTCCAATCCGGTCATTACGAAGCCTACGTTTCCATCTGCTGTATGTGTGATTTTAGAAACTGGCGTCTTTCCGTCCGCTGTCAGGTCCCAGACTTCTGTCTTTCCATTCTTTAGGTTGATGGTCAGCTTGTCTCCTTTCGTTTGTGCCAAGGCAGTGAATGAAATCATTACTGCCAGGAGTGAGAGTAATATTTTTTTCATTGTCTTGCTACTTTTATGGATTTGTTATTGATTTTGATAATATAGACCCCCTGTGTCAATTCACAGAGATTGATGATGGTCTTGTCGCCAGCTGTGATAGGAGAGAGTTTGATAGCTTTTCCATCCAGTGCGAAGGCGCTTACCTTGTTGTTGGTACCATCCACGATGATACGGTCACCTTCGAAGGCAAACTTGTTGTTGGTTTCTACCTGCTTGATGCCTGTCGTTGTACCATAAGTGAAGGTCGAAACCTTCCACAGTTCGTAACTGGCAGTAGTGGCAGTTGAAGTCACAGTCATCTTGTCATTCCCGAAGGTTACTTCCGGTAGCGTGCTCAATGCAAACTCTATCCTGCTTCCATCGTTGAATGAAACAAACAGCGACTTGCCGTCGGCAGCTTTAGCTGAGATGCAGCTTAGAGCTACCCATAATGATAATGCTATTTTCTTCATGTCTTGTAATGTTGTTCGTTAAATTAAAAATGTGGCGCAGTTGATTTAACTACGCCACAAATTTACTGAATATATTTCACATAAGTGACTTTTTTTAGTTAAATATCACTTATGGGAGGATAACAATCTTGTTTGCTTTACCTAAGTCACCTTGGATAATGAATGCTGTGTCGCTCCAACCGTCAGAAATATTGTTGATGGCATTTATCATTATGTCATCAAATTCTTGTACAAGCTTAGTTTCTGTTCCGTTCCAGTCTGCGATTGTATAAAGGCCAGACCAGTTTGCGTCATTGATTTGAACTTGTCCTGTAACACTTGCATCCTTATAAACTATCAACTTAGAACCCTTCTTTACGCCAAGTTTAATAAGATCTGCTTTGTTGAGACGGAATTTACCTGTACCATCGCCCCAACTGAACACAAATGGATAGGTAATGGCTGTGCCAGCTTCATTTTTGGCAAAGTCAGCTATGTCTTTTTCTGCAGGAACCACCTTGAACTCAGGCCCCTCAATCTTGTTGCCGTCTGGGTCTTCCATCACGATCTTGTAGGTGCCAACTTCAGCATTGGCTGGAACCTGGCATACAATCTCTGTGTTGGTGCGAGATGTATAGCGGTTTACCTTGTAAGAACCAATATAGAGGTTCTGGATGTTCTGGAAGTTCTTACCTGTGATGGTGATGGTTGAACCTGCGATAGCCTCACCTGGTGTAACAGATGCAATAGCTGGATCTGTTGCAGCCTTAATGCTCAATTGACCATCGATGTTGACAGTAGTACCATTCTTCAGGTTGAGCTTGAAGCCTGAACCGGCGCAGGCTGCAGGAATTGTTACTGCGATAGCATTGGCTGTACCCTTGAAATCATCTACTGTCATCTCTGCATCGCCAGGGAAGGTGATGCTCTTCACGAGGTCGAGATCTGTACCCTTGATGATGGTCTTCTCGCCAGCAGTGATGGCTGCTGGTGTGCAAGAAGCTACGGTTGGCTTCACCAAAGTATAGGCTACAGTTACAGTCTTGCCATTATCAAGACTCAAAGTGATGTTGCCTTCCTGTGCATCCTCTGGTACTGTAGAAGTAACCTTTGTTGTCTCAACCTTGTTAAGCTTAGATTCCTTGGCGTTAGGGAATGCGATACCTGTAATCAGATCCATATCCTTACCGCTGATTGTTATCTCTTCACCATTCTTGATAGGGGAAGGAGTTGCAACGAGTTGGCTAGGAACAACGGTTGTAATCTCACCGAAAGGAATTCTTATACCGCTTTTTGTTACAGCTGTAATTTCACCGTCTGCTACCTTAGAAGAGATAATGAAGGTAATCTCAGAAGCTGTTTGTGACTTGAAGTCAGCTGCTTCTACGGTTGCACCATTCAACTCAATGCTTGCAATCTGATCAAGTGAAGTACCTCTGAGAACCTCAGTTTCACCAGCTTTGATAAGGGTCTTGCCGATAGCATTGTTTGCATCAATTTCAGGAGTATTGATAACTAAAGCATCTTCAGAATACATGTAGTTGTTTCCATCGCTAATCTGGAATCTGCCTTCTCCTGCTTCTGCTGGGATTACCAGCTGAATCTGATAGCGGGTCTGAGATTTAAAATTCTCGGCATCCATAGTCGCGCCATTGGCAAAAATGACAGATGTAATATTGTTGAGATAATCGCCTTCAATAGTGAGGACGTCTCCAACATTACCTACCAGGTTTTCCTTGTTTTCACCTACGTAGAAACCTGTGAATTTCAAATTCTCAATGTATGTGATTGGGGTAAGTGTCTTGATTTCACCATTCTTGGCGGTCTTCAATGTAACAATACCTGGTTCACATTTTTCTGCAGGAACTTCAATATTGATTTCTGAGTTTTTTCCTGATGTAACAACATTAATGCTGGTAATAGCTTCTGCACCAGGAAGATCTATTTCTGTAATCTGGTCAAGATTGGCTCCCTTGAAAGTAAGGACACCCCCACGGAGTACAGGGTTTGGACCGTATGATAATACAGATATTTCATTGCCATACTGGTCGGTGTTCAAGTCATCACGGTCGCATGATGTGAACGCAAATGTACTGCATATCAGTAGCAGAACCAACCAGAGGAAAGATTTATTATGTCTTTTCATAATGATTGACGTTTATTGTTTTTGTTTGTTTGCAGTGCTGGCAGTTGGATGCCTGCCAGCATCAGCAAATTTTATTCATTGATAGGGCAAACACGAATGTTATCAACGCAAATTGTTGGTGAGCATTCTACAGTAGCCTCTTTGTATGGTCCTGTATAGAGGAACATGGTCATACCTGTGAGATTCTCAAACTTCAAACCACCCAATTTGTTTCCATATCTGTCGTATGCGAATTCTGATAATGGAATAGAAACAGTCTGCCAGTTTCCTGAAGTGCTGAATGTGTTGTTGGTTGCTCCATACCATGGAGTCCAAAGTGCACGTGGAAGGGTGTCATCAGCAAGATAGCTGTTGGTTGCTGTTGAGAATGTTACCTGGTCGTTACCGGTAAAATATACCTGTAATGACAAGCCTGTCCAATCATTAGGAATGTTAACCTCAAACTTCACTTGCATGTTGTCAACATCATCCCATTTCATCAGCGAGTTCAACTCAGGATAACCTGCAGCTGGCTCTGGCCAGTAGTTGAATGAGTATTCATCTTCAGCCCATGAATCGAAATTAACGGTTTTGCCTCCAAAGTAGTAGTAATTTCCGTCAAGAGGCTGAACCCCTTCAACATCATTCCTAATACGGTTACCATTTTGAATTCCATCACGCCAGCCATGACCTAATGCTATTGCGTCATCTCCGTCATTATCCCAGTCGAAGAGTATACAGCGGTCGTCACGGAAATAGAACTTAGACTTACCTTTTCCATACATGCTTTCTACTGTGACAAATCCTTTCTGTGCACCTTCTGGTACCACAAAAGTAACGGCATTCTTGGAAATGCTCTTGAAATCAGTAACGTCTACGTTGCCTGGGAATGTGATTTTAAGATGAGCATTCTCGTAATCCAGCAGGTAGTCGCCTTTCAGGGTTACTGTTTCGCCATCTTTTGCAAACTCATTGCTCAATGATGTTACCACCGGTTCTGGTACGAGCGTCTTGAAGTTATATTCAGTACACTCACCATCCTTGTTGTACATGTAGATCTTATTGGTAGGATTGTCAGTAAGAGTCTTTGGTACATCTACAATCAAGGTATGGTCTGTAATCATACTTGTGTTCAAAATGGCTTGCTGGTCGTTGAAGAGCATTTTTGTTATACTTCTCAAGTTGTTACCGACCAGACAGATACTTGTACCCATGTATGCTCCAGTTAACATGGAATCTTTCTTGGTTACATCGCACAGGCGAACGTAATCAATAGAAGGAGTTCCACCAGCAATTTCATATTTGTCAGGCTCATCCACACAACTTGTAATGCTGAGTCCTGTAAATGCTGTAGCTCCAAGAAGCATGACACTTAATATTTTATTATTTAGCTTCATAATTGTTCTATTTTTGAGGTTTCTTATATTAATAAGTAAACTGAGAAATGTCAACATGCTGTGGTGTCTCCAGCAAATGAGGGTTCATGGTTGCATCTTCTGTAGGGAATGGGATGGTAAAACTGCTCACCTGAACGTTCTGATGCTTACCTGGATCATCATTGTATCTTACATCGCTGTTCAAGTTCCAAGGACCATCATAGCTACCCTTGTTGTACCATGTCTCATAGAGTGCATTCAGACCATAATACTCATTTCTCTTCTGTGCGTTCAACTCAGCAATTGTTGCATCAGGATCGTAGTAGAATCTGCGTACGAAATCATACCAGCGATCGCCCTCAAGTGCTAACTCCAATCTGCGCTCCTTCCATACATCTTCGAAACTGATAGATGTTGGGCGTTCGTATGTAGATACCGCACGGTTGCGAACTTTGTAGAATGCATCAATGGCAGATGCATCTGTTGTTGAGCCTGCATTACCAATCTTGGCTTCTGCATAGATGAGATAAACATCTGCAAGACGTAACAGCTGAGTATAGTTACCATAAGCCATCACATCAAAGTCGCAGCCTATATGCAATTTATGGTCGGCTTTATCACCAACAAGATGTTTTGCACATTGTGCTCCTGTTGGACTCTGGAGTTCTCCGTTACCTTGGTGCTTCTCGTATCCTTTATATACGTGCTTCAGGAAATCGAAACCGCCACAGTCTGTGTAGAAATAGTCGTATTTATCACCAGCCATAATCATGGTAGCCTTACGGCGGATGTCGGTGTTGTTCCTAGTCTGGCTTGCTGGATTATCTCCGAAAGCTTCTATCAGGTCTACTGATGGACCAGCCCATCCTCCCCAGGTGTTACCTGTTTCATCGAAACCCGAAATAGCGAGGTCACTTTGAAGTGTGTTTTGAGATGTCCAAGGGTCACGTGTGGCACGCCAGTGCCATGCGATGAGTGATTCTGGACCTTTGTATGCACCATAGAACATTGCTGGGAAATTAGCTGCAGATTCCAGACTTCTTCCACTGTTGTCAATCACGTCCTTTGCATATTTTGCAGCGTTGTCAAGATCTTCCTGATTGCGCTGGTGTTTGGTGGTCTTGATGTATGCCACACTTCCCTGTTCGTAAGTTGTAGTTGCTGGATCGAAACCAGACTTTGTCAGGTAAACCTTGGCAAGCAAGCCTTCTGCGCAGTATTTATCAATACGTCCAAGACCTGTAGGATCTTTTTCCGGTAACAGTTCAATGGCTTTTTTCAAGGTCATGATGATGTAATCGTATACATCCTCTATGTTGGCCTTATACTGGTCATTGTATGTACCGGCACTGATAATCTCTGTGTTGTTATGGATGATTGGCACTGCACCGAATGTACGTACAAGATAGAAGTATGCCATAGCTTTCCATGTCAGGCATTCTCCCATACATGCACTCTTAACGCTTGCACTTGCGCTGGAACCTTTCAGTTTATCATAAATGGTGTTGGCGTAGGCATTTACTGTCCAAAGTGAATAAGACATATCTTTCAGGTTGGCATTGTTGGCAGATACGCTACAGTTCCAGTATTGAGTATCTTCACTTCCCCACCAATAATAGTTTCCTGACATTACTTCACCAACTTTGAAGAAACCTCTTTGGAAATCATACCATGGCATACTGTACAGAGAATTGGCGCCTTGATAGCACTCTGCATCACCATTATAGAACGTGTCTGCATTGTAGTTGGAGTTGTCTGGCTGATCCAGAAAGTCCCCGCAAGAAGACAAACTGAGACCCAAGACGAATGCGCAAACGGCCGTTTTATATATATTGTATTTTTTCATAATTGTTTATTCTTTTGTTATTTAATTAGAAAGCAAGGTTGATACCGAAAGAATATACCGTTGGTGAAGGATAACGTCCGTTATCTACACCGAAGCTGTATCCCTGTGAATCGGATGTACTTGCACCAACTTCTGGATCATAACCGTCGTAACCGGTAATAGTGAAGAGGTTCTGTATATTTGCATATACTCTCAAACTCTCAATATGAAGGTATCTTGCATACTTTTTAGGCAATGTATAACCTAAAGTGATATTCTTCATTCTCAAGTATGATCCATCTTCAACATATCTGTCACTGATAACGCTAGAGTTTCCGGCTGGGTCACCGATAGCAAGACGTGGAATGTTGGTTCCTGCGTTTACTACATAGATGTTGTCTACGTCATCATACCAGTTGTATACGGTATTGGCATTGTTGCCTTTATAACCATTCGTGTAGTCCTTGTTTGGATCAATTGGAGCCAGTACTGCATGATTCTTGACACTTGCACTCTGGTTTACCCAAGCGTTGTTCATCCTGCTCATGCTGATATTCAGGTAGTTCATAACCTTGTTTCCAACCGAACCGCTGACGAACAATGTCAGGTCGAAGTCCTTATAACGGAATGTGTTGGTCCAACCAAATGTATATTTAGGCTGTGGATTACCGATGTAAGTCTTGTCGTAATCGTCGATAACTCCATCAGGCTTTCCGTCAGGACCTGAAATATCCTTAAACTTGATATCGCCTGGCCATACGGTTGTTCCCTTATTCAGGGCTCCTTCCTTGTAGCTCTTAGGCTTAGGAGAGTTTTTGATATCTTCAAAATCCTTGTATACGCCATCGGTCTGATATCCCCAGAATTGATAGAGAGGTTTGCCGATGTTACTTACACAGACAACGTCGTTCCACTGGCCATAGCCAATGATGTTAGCGTTAGTTGTACCGCTGAGCCCTACCAGTTTGTTCTTGTTCCAAGAAATGTTGAACTCTGTATCCCAAGAGAAGTTCTTGTTAGCAATAGGATGTGCGTTTACTGCCAACTCGAAACCAGTGTTCTTGATCTTACCGTAGTTACCCCAAGGAGCGTTAAGACGTGACGAGAGATTACCTTGAGTTCCCATGTATGAAGCCAACTGTAATGGCATCAACATATCGTTGGAAACCTTGTTGTACCAGTCGAGAGTGAAACCAATCTTGTCATTGAAAAGTCCAAGGTCGAGACCGATGTTGGTCTGCTCCTGAGTTTCCCACTTGATAGAGGTGTTCGGAATATTGGTAGGACGGTACGCAACGCTTGTTTGACCAACAAGGAACTTGGTTACGGTAGAACCCCATTTATAAGCACCAATATTAGCATTACCAGTCTGACCCCAGCCAATACGAATCTTACCATTGCTCAACCATTTACCTGCGATGTTCTGGATAAACTTCTCATTAGAAAAGCGCCAGCTTGCAGCGAAAGAATGGAATGATGCCCAACGATTTTCTGGACCGAAGTTAGAACTTCCGTCACGACGGAATGTATATGTTGCTAAGTAACGGTCATCGTAGTTGTATGTCTCACGTGTAAAGAATGATGACATGGTTGTAACACCGAATCCTGACTTGATGATAGGTGTGCTGGAACCCAAAGATGGTAAATGGATTTTATTGTTTGGCAAATTAGAGTTTGCCTGATAGGTATAATCCCAGTCACTTCGCCAAGCTTCCTGACCCAGCATGGCTGTGAAAGAATGCTTTTTGATACTTCCATTATAAGTAATGTAGTTTTTAAACTGCCAATACTTGCTTGTATTCTTCTGCCAACTTGCTGAGTTTGTATCCTGGTCCCAGTTGCCTAAGTGCATTGTAGGTGTAAAGACCTCTGCATCACTCCATGACAAGTCGTAACCCAACTCTGTATGCCAGGTGAGGTTCTTTATAGGAGTAATGTCTGCAAAAATGTTACCGGTCAGCTTGTTACGCTTCATGGTGATATCCTTGCTCAAAGCCTGTGCAATAGGGTTTGGTGAAGACCAGCCGTCACGTACTACAGATGTATAGTTTCCGTCTACGTCATAGATTGCAATATCTGGAGGTGTAGTCAATGCGTATGTAATAACACCTTCTGTACCATCAGCATGGAGCAGGCGCTCCTTGGTTCTTGTGTATGTAGTATTCATACCTATCTTGAACCATTTCTTCAGTTGAGCGTCCAGATTGGCACGTACGTTCAAACGCTTGAAGTTAGAACCGATGATAGTACCATCCTGATCCATCATACCGCCACTAACATAGTACTTAACCTTCTCTGTACCACCTTGTGCAGCAACCTGGTGCTGGTGCTGGAAAGCTGTGCGGAATACAGCATCCTGCCAGTTGGTTCCTCGACCCAAGATAGATGGGTCTGAGAAATCAGGACGTGCCTGATCCTGAGAAATCCATCCGTTGCTTACAAAATCATTATAATATTCTGAGAATTCACGAAGGTTCAGAATGTCAATACGCTTTCCCTGGTATTGCCATGCTGCCATGCCGTCGTATGTAAATTTTGCTTCTCCAGTCTTACCCCGTTTGGTTGTGATAAGTACAACACCATTTGCACCCTGTGCACCATAGATGGCTGTTGCAGAGGCATCCTTCAGAATTTCCATGCTTATAATGTCGGCTGGGTTGATGGTTGACATTGGTGATACGGTAGAAACAGAACCATTTCCCAAGGCATCTCCCAAACCTAATGAACTACCACTTGAACCGCCGCCCTGGAAGATGACACCATCAATGACATAAAGTGGTTCTGCACCGGCATTGATTGTTGACTGTCCGCGAACTCGGATTGAGGTAGAAGAACCTGGAGCACCTGAAGTCGCTACAGATGTAACACCGGCAACGCGACCTTGGAAACTCTGGTCTAAGTTTGTGATAATAGAACCTTTAATCTGATCTTCTCCCATAGAAACTGATGCTCCTGAGATATCGCTCTTCTTCATGGTACCATAACCTACAACTACCACCTCGTCAAGACTGTTGTTGTCTTCTGCCAAAGTAATGTCGTACTTGTTCTGACCGCTCACCTTGAATGATTTGGTGATGTAGCCTACGTAAGATACTTCAACGGTCTGTCCGGCTGCTACATTCAGAGTGTAGTTGCCGTCCATATCTGTGACAGCGGCATTTTTGGTGCCCTTTACTTTTACGGTAGCACCGATGATAGGACCCATTGCATCGGTTACGTTACCAGTAATCTTCTTTGTTTGTTGTACAGCCTGGCTCGTTGTGATTTGGGCTGCGAAAGTTTGCTGAGGAGAGATGCCGAGAAAACTTAGGGCAGCTACGCCAGCAAGCAACTTTTCTCTACTTTTGATGTTCATAAATTTTT
>ERZ1034680.825-NODE-825-length-13446-cov-31.302815_pt1 | contig 13446 bp, 21 predicted proteins | sample MGYA00520639_ERZ1034680 | MGnify/ENA primary metagenome ERZ1034680 (study PRJEB33766, sample SAMN09781760) | gut metagenome | biome: gut microbiome | host: Homo sapiens | place: Madagascar | study: EMG produced TPA metagenomics assembly of the PRJNA485056 data...
TGCCCGCCGGGGTAGTGCCGGGGCAGTATTTCCTCGTGTGCGGATCCATCTTCAATGACGGCGTGCACAAGGCCGGGGACGGTGATCTGACCGCCGAGACCTTCACCGGGACGGTGCAGCCCATGCGCGTGCCGCCTGATTTTGTGGCGCTGGCTGAAAAAATCGACGCATACGACAAGGCGCTCCCGTCCGGCGGCGTGTATGTGTCCCAGTCCTTTGCCGGGTGGTCCGGCACGGTGGCTACAGGCGCGGACGGGCTGCCTGCCGACGGCAAAACCCGCTATAAATCCGAGATCAATCAGTGGAGGAAGATGTGACATGGTCAATCCGTTCACTGCATCCACCGTGATGCAGAGCTTTACCCAAAAATACCGTTTTCAGACCCGCAGCTATGAGCCGGACGGCGTGGGCGGCTTTGTTTCCGGCTGGCAGGACGGTCCCGAGTTTGAGGCCGTGGAGCGCCACGACACCACCGTGGAAGCTCAGGTGGCGGAGCAGGCTGACACCGCCTCCACCTATACCCTGCTGGTCAACACGGGCGTGCCGCTGGCCTTCCCGGACTACATCAAGCGGGTGAGCGACAGCCAGACCTTCCAGATCACCAGCACAGCGGACGAAGCCAAAGCCCCGCCGGAATCCGGCATGGGTCTGCGGGCCGTCAAGTGCAAAAAGGCGGTGCTGCCGTAATGGGGGCCGCCGAGAGCATCAACCGGGCGCTGAACACGTTCTTCAACGGGTTCGGCATCCCCGGCTATCTGGAAGACAACATCCCGCCCGCTGCTTCCCTGCCCTACCTGACCTACAAGCCAGCCGTCCCCGGTGGCTGGAACGAGGAAGCGTCGTTTCATGGCCGCTTGTGGTATCCAAGCAGCGCAGGGCGTTTGCCCATCTTACAGACCGAAGACCAAATTAGCGCAGCCCTTGCAGGCGGTTTGACCGTGCCGTGCGAGGGCGGCGCTATTCTTTTGCGCAAAGGCACCCCGTGGGCCCAGCCGATGGACAACCCGCCCGAGGGCTATTTGTGCGAGTACCTGAATTTTGAGATCACGCAGCTATGCGAGTAAGGAGAATTATGGGAAGAAAATTTACCAAAATTTCCGCAGAAGCATTCAAGTCCATGCAGATCAACGCGGGCCTTGTGCTGAACAAGTTCGACACTGAGGGCCAGACCGCCGTTGCTGATGCCGATATCCTCTGCGCAACCACTGGCGGCATCACCGCCACCTGCACCCCAAACATCAAAGACCTGGGCGAAGATGTGGACAACTGCCAGAAGAACACTGTGGAGCTCATGGAAATTGAGAGCTATGACTGCACGCTGGCCTTCACCGCGCTGAACACCTCCGCCGAAGTCATCCGCATGGCGCTGGGCGCAGCGGACGCGGCCGGGGGCAAGGTAACGCCCCGCATGACGTTCAAAACCGACAAGACCACGGGCGACTTCAAAACCATCTGGTTTGTGGGCGACCTCATTGGCGGCGGTTATGTTGCTGTTCGGCTGGACAATGCAATCAGCACGGGCGGCCTGTCCCTCAAGACAACTGACAGGGGCAAGGGCAATGTATCCGTAACCCTGACGGGCTGTGTCCGCATGGGCGAAGAGACCGTCCCCATGGAGTTCTTTGTGAGTGAAGACGCGGCAGCATAAGGAGTGAATCACATGAAAACCCTCAACCAGATGGACGAAACGGAATTTCTGCGCCACTGCTACCTGATTGCAGACAAGGTGGCCGCCCTGCTGACCGAGACACAGGTGATGGAGCTGCGCAAAGTCGGCCCCATCCTCACGGGCAGCGAAACGCCCGATGAACTCAAAGCCAAGAAGGAAGCCCAGGGCCGCAAGAACATCAAGGCAATGGCAAAAAAGCTGCTGTTCGACAACGCCCAGAACACGGCAGAGCTGCTTCCTTTGCTGTATGAGCTGGAAACGGACAAGGACGGCAAGCCGGAAAAGATGACTCCTTTCAAAACTCTGCGCGTCATTACCGAGACCGTCAACGACCGGGACGTGCTGGATTTTTTATCCTCGTTGGTGAGGTTGGCTCAGACCGATATCGGCGGCTGATCTCATCCATCCGGCTGGATATGCTGAAAGCCATTGGCAAGCCCTACATCGTCCAGCATTGCGTCAATGCGATGCAGCAGGAAGCTTACGAGAAGAGCTACCGTGCCTACATCACGGACGCTCTGGCTGGCCTTGTGGGCATGGAGTATCGGTGGGTGGACACCCTACCCGACTTTAATACTCCAGCTCAGCCCCAGCAGAGCGCGGAGGAAATCAAGGCCCGCATTCTGGCCGGGTTGAACGGAGGTGACACACCCTGAAACTTTTTGAATTGATGGCCACTCTCGGGCTGGACACGTCCGCGTATGAGCGGGGCATCAACAACGTCCAGAGCGAGACCAAAAAGACCGTCACCGCACTTTCCGGCGAGTACAGCAAGGCCGCAAAAAGCGTGCTGGAGCTGACAAAACAGTATAACGAAGCGGCGGCCAAGACGGGCAAGACCTCGACTGAGACCAAGGAACTGAAAAAACAGCTTGCAGCAGCCGAGGCGCAGCTCAAAACGACTGCCTCCGCCCTGAAATCCGCAAACAACGGCATGGACTCCTTCGGCAAGTCGGCCAGCAGTACGGGAAGCGGGCTGACGGCGGCGCTGACCAAATCGCAGCTTCTGGCTTCTGCTATCTCTACGCTTGCCAGCGCGGCCCTCAGCGGCGCAAAGCAGTTTGTCTCGATGGGCATTGAGTACAACGCCCAAATCGAGAGCTACCGCGTGGGCCTGACCAATATGCTGGGCGACGCGCAGGCGGCCAACGAGGCCATGGCGGCCATTCAGGAGGACGCGGCCCGCACCCCGTTCAGTGTGGATTCGCTGACGCAGGCAAACCAGCTGCTGATCAGCGCTGGCGAAAATGCGGAATACTCCCGCAAGGTCATCATGGCGCTTGGTGATGCGGTCTCCGCCACGGGCGGCGGCAACGCGGAGCTGTCCCGCATGGCGGCAAACCTGCAGCAGATCGCCAACGTGGGAAAAGCGTCCGCAATCGACATCAAACAGTTTGCCTATGCGGGCATCAACGTCTATCAAGTTCTGGCTGACTACACCGGGAAAACGGTGCAGGAAGTCCAGAGCATGACCGTCAGCTATGACCTGCTGTCTGAGGCCCTTATCGCCGCCAGCGAGGAGGGCGGGCGCTACTACAACGCCATGGACACCCAGAGCCAGACCATGAACGGCCGCGTTTCCACCCTAAAGGACAACGTTTCCCAGCTGGCCGGGCTCATGACGGGAAATCTGACAAGCGCGATTGGTCAAGTCATTGAAAAATTAAACGAAATGACGGTAGCCGCGATAGAAGCATACAAACAAGATGGATGGTGGGCAATGGCAGATGCCGCATTGTCTACCATAGGGCCAATCAATAAAGTTAAAGAAGCTATCGAGGGAGTTTTGGGGGCTTGGAAAGAAGCAAACCTAAAATTGAGCTACTGGGTAAGCTCGAAAACTGTTCCAAACTTTGCATATGATAGCTATGACGACTTCAAAAGTGACCTTATCAGCAAAAGCAACTACGACCGCCGACGGCAGGACGCCAAGAACGGGAAGGGTATCTACAACGAAAGCTGGACGGAACGGCAGGCAAAGGCGGCTGCAGCCGCCGGAAATGGCGGGAGCAGCATCGCTACCTCTGGCGGAGGCAGCACAGGCAAAAGCTCTACCGCAAAAGCAGCCGCTGACACCAAAAAGCTGGCAGATACCGTCACCGAAACGTCGAAGCAGATCCTTGCCGGAACAGGCAACATTGTGGGCAACATCCAGCGCGTGGTGGAGACTGCCGACAATACCTACAACGTCTACGACGGCACCACCAAAAAGCTCAAGGGCACCACAAAGGAGACCGTGGAAACCATCACGGACTCTTGGAAGGAAGTGGTGGACGGCACAGAGAAGACCATCAAGTCAGTCACAAAGAAAGTGACCGACGCTGCCGGAAACGTGACCACGACCACGCAAAAGACCTGTGACGATGTGGTTTTGTCCGTGACGGAGCTGCAAAGCCGCATTGACCAGAACCTCAGCAATGCGCAGAAGCAGTGGTCAAACGGCATCTTTGGCCGCCTGCAAAATGCGTTCACCGACCTGAAAAACCGCAACTGGGCCGGGCTGGCTACCGACGTAGCAAAGCTCATCTGGGGCGAGGTCTCGCAGGAACAGCGCGAGATCATCTCCAAGTGGGCGGTGGACGCTCTGACGGCCATCAACGAGAGCTACAGCGGCGGCGGGGCCAAGGCGGCGTATGAGAGCATCAAATCTCTCTTTACCAACGGCATTTCCGAGGGCGTGACAGAAGCGGGCACGGCCATCCAGAGCTTTAATACCCTGCTGGACGGGCTGGGCAAGTCGGGCGGCGCGGGGGCAAAAATCGCCAGCGTGGCAACCAGCGTGCAGAGCATGGCTACCAGCGTGGTGGGCAGCCTGGGCGGCATCGTGTCCTTTATCACGGCAAATCCCATCCTTGCGCTTGTGCTTGGCATCGCGGGCGTTGCGGGCGGCATCGGCATTGCGTCGTGGCTCAAAAAGAAGAAGAACGCGAAGCAGGACGCCGACACCTCCGGCACGTCCTCGGCCCTGTCCTACAAGGACATTCAGGACGCCTATTGGTACGGCAGCCAGCGCAGCTTTGCCGGGTACGATTTCCGCACCGACGGCTATGCCTTCGGCGAAAGCCCGGCAAACGGACGGCTGTCCGCCTACCAGCAGAAAATGCAGCAGTCCGTGGACGCGCTGTATAACGTCGTGCAGCAGTACCTCCCCCAGACGGCGAACACCGTCATCAAGCTGGACGACGGCACGCTGGTGGGCGCTCTGGCACCGTCCATCGACGCGCAGCTTGGCCAGCTGGCCACACTGGCAGAAAGGGGCAACTAAACCGTGTATCGTATCTATGCGTATCCCTTTGGCAACCCCGAGGACAAGCGCCTGCTGCATCCTCGGCCCAAAGGGCGCGGGGATGCGGAAAGCTTGGCTACGTTTGTGCTGTCGCCCAAACTCACCCGTGAGGTGAGCAAGGGCGGCAGCCTTACTTTTACCATGGCCCGCGATCACCCGCAGTACAGCAATCTGCAAAAAATGTCCACATGTATCACGGTGGAGCAGAGCGATTTTGACGCAAACGGCAACGAAAGCACCCCCAAAGAGATCTGGCGCGGGCGTGTTCTGAGCCATGAGGCCGACTGGTACAACCGCAGGGCGGTGTACTGTGAGGGCGCTTTGAGCTACTTCAACGACTCGGCCATCACACCCTTCAACTACGAGGGCAAGTTGGCCCAGTTTTTGCAGCACCTCATCAGCGCCCATAACCAGCAGTGCGGCGAAATGCGCATGAAGCGCTTTGAACTGGGCACCGTCACCGCCGCGCTGGGCGATCTGGTGGTGCACTACGGCGATATGGACGCCTACGGCGTGGGCGAGGACTACGGCAGCACCTGGGACATCATCGACAAGATGGTGCTCAAGGTATACGGCGGCTATGCCTACTGCACCTACAACCCCGCCACGGGCAACAATGTGCTCAACTACTGCGATCAGGCTTTCGAAGCTGACCGACTGGTGAACCAGACCATTGAGTACGGCGTCAATTTGCTCGATTTTACCGAGAAGACCGACACCAACTCGATGTTTACCCGGGTCTACCCCACGGGCAACAAGCACACCGTGACCCGCACCGAATGGGTGTGGAAAATCCTTTGGTGGGGTAAAAAACAGGAAGTGGCCGACCATGAGGAGCGCTACAGCATCAAAGACACCTCCGCTTCTGCTATCCAGAAGTGTCTGCCCAGCGGCTACTCCTACAGTCTGTATCAGGAGGATGGAGACTGCAACTGGATCCAGAACGACGCGGCGGTGGCGAAATTCGGCGTCATTTCCAAAGTGGCCGACTACGACGCGGACAGCGCTGACGACCTCTTTGGAGCCGCTGTGCAGGACTTGCAGAAAAACTCCCTCATGACCATGAGCTACACCGTGAAGGCGGTGGACCTTGTGGACGCGGGCAACGTGGGCTTTGACAAAGACCGCTTGACCTTTGCCAGCTATGCCCACATTATCAGCAAGCCCCACAGCATCGACGTGGTGATGCTCTGCACAAAGCTGGTGGAGCCCCTGGACGACCCCAGCAAAAAAGAGTACACCTTCGGCATGACGCGCCAGACCCTCACCGACCGACAGGTGGCGAACCTGGGCAAGACCAATCTGCTGGAAGAGCAGACCTCCACGTCCGAAAAGTATTCCGGGAACATTTACAGACTCGTGGACAAGTACCAGAAAGAGAACAAGGCGGGCATTGAGGAAGCTGCCAAGACGGCTACAAACTACCTCGCGTTTGACAAAACCACGGGCCTGAAAGTGGGCCATGAGTCCCTCGCGGGCAAGTACGTCCAAATCTCCAACGACGGCATCGTCGTCACCGACGGCAACAGCCGGGTCAATGTCAAATCCGGCTCCATCTCCATCACCGACGGCAACGGCAGCTGCACCATTGATTCCGGCAAAATCACGTTTTACGGAATCCGAAACATGGATATCACTCCATCCGGCCTTAAATTTGGTTCCTACATCAATATTCCGAGTAATCCGGGATATCTCGCAATTCCGTTCGATTCCAAAAACTGCAATTACGTTTGGTTGATGTTTGAGAGCAGCGGCACTTACTACAAAGAGCATTTCTGGAAGCCCACAGAGTCCTATACGCAGCGCGTCGGCACGGCCTATGCCGTCATCCCGGTAACGGGCCAGCCCGTGACGCTCTCATTCCCATGGAACACCCTCCAGCGCCGCGACGTTGCCGTTTTTGACAACGAGATTCGCATTTATCAGGGCTATCGCCGCTATTTGCAGTATACCCTGAACGACTATTTTCCGGCAAGCTCCAATGGCCTCACGGTCACATTCAAACTGCAAATGGATAGCTTATCTTCCCAGACCACAAACATCTCGGATTCTTGGGAGGTTGACGACTCTGTTTGCATCCCGACCAAAGTTTTCGGTTTCATGTAAGGGGTGAGATTTATGCTTATTGATGGGCAAAACTGCAAATTCGTTGCAAAAGTTGCCTCGGACGGGCGGGTTTACAACGGCGTATGGCTCGCAACCGACCACGACGCCGATTTCTTCCCGCCCGGCACTGTCATCTTCGACACCTTTCCCACCGACGACACAGCCAAAGACGGCGGCAGCGATTACAAGTGGGACGGTGAGCGTCTGACTTATGACCCCGTATCCGATGAGGAGCGGGAACGCCGACGGCAAGAAAGCCTTGCGGAGTACGCCGCCAAATACGGCTCCGGGGGTGATGCTTGATGCTGCAAGGCGCACAGATCGGCAATATCCACACCCTGAAGGACCTCGGGCTGTACATGAAAGTGGGAAGCCCCACCATTTCCGGCGCAGAGCCTGAGACGATGCTTGTCAACGTCCCGGGCTCTGACTTTATGCTGGATCTGTCCCGGGCGCTGGACGGCGAGGTGCACTACAAGCAGCGCACCATCAAGATGGAGCTGCTGTGCAAGGCCAAAAAAAGCCAGTGGAGCACCATCCAGAGCGCCCTCGAAAACGCCCTGCAGGGCCAGTGGCTGCGCTGCGTCTTTGATGATGACAGCACATGGTACTGGTTGGGCCTGTGGCGGGTGGACGTGGTGGAGCGCGGACGCACGGAGATCACCTTCAGCATCGAGGGCACCTGCAACCCCTACAAGCGCAACATTACCGCCGACGCGGGCGCGGACTGGCTGTGGGATACCTTCGATTTTGAGACCGATACCATCTACGACACACCGACAGGAGTGATAAGCTTGTGATTACTTTTCCGTTTACCGACGTGATCAACGCCATCCGAAACGCCAAAAAGGGCGTGGAGGTGCGCGAGAACTTGGCCCAGATGGGCGAATACTGCAAGCAGTTTACCGAGGAGGCGGGCCAAAAGGCCAACGCGGCCCGCGATGAGGCCAAGGGCTACGCCGCCAACGCCAAGGCCAGCGAGAAGAAAGCCACGGACGCCGTGGCAGGCATCGAGCAGACTAAAACCGACGCGGTGCAGGCGGTGCAGAACGCCCAGACCACGGCCACCAATGCCGTACAGAAGGCCCAGAGCACCGCCACGACCGCCGTGACGACCAAGCAGACCGAGGCTGTACAGGCCGTAGGAACCGCCCAGACGGGCGCTGTAAAGGCCGTAGACGATGAGCGCGACGCGGCTTTGCAGCAGGTGGCAAACTCCACCCAAGCCGCCCAGACCGCCGCCAGCAACGCGGCAGCATCCGAACAGGCGGCACAGGCCAGCAAAGAGGCTGCTGCCACCTCTGCTGGGGCCGCTGCAAACTCTGCCACCGCCGCCTCCGGCAGCGCCCGCGCGGCGGCTACCTCCGAGAGCAACGCCGCAACCAGCGCCCAGAGCGCCGGAACCGACGCCGACCGGGCCGAGGCTGCTGCCGAGCTGGCTGGCACCCGGGCGAACACGGACAAAACCCTCAAAACCGAAAACGCCCCCGCCGACGCAAAGACCGTGGGCGACTATATCCTCGACGCAGAGGGCAACGTGATTTTCTACAGCAAGGCCGCTGTGGATAACCTGCTGAAAAAGAAGCTCGATTTGACGGGCGGGACGATGAGCGGCGAATTAATGCTTTCAAGCAGTTACTGTGGTTCGATTTTAGGCGGATCCGATTTAGCTAGCCCACAACCGGGAGACACCTTGGCTAATTTGGTAATCAAATCCTGGGGAGGCGTATCTTTTACAACAGACTGCCCGGACCAAACCTATACCGGGAAGACTGCTGTTGGTATCGATTGTCGAGGCGGCATAGTAAGTGCCGCCCGTTTTAGGGGCCCCGCAGACAACGGCATCGTCGCCTCCGGCTCCAGTTACGTCCGCTTTGGGGATGGAACGCAGATTTGCTGGGGGCTTGCTCGTGATGGTGCCATCCCCCACAGCGCAACCTTTCCTGTTCCGTTTACATCGGAGCCATCCGTTACGGCTGTTAGACACTGGTCTGGGGCAACCGGCGCGGCTGATACCGAAGTGTGGGTCTATGATACAACAAATAATTTTACGGGCTTCAAAATCGGCTCAAATCAAGGCATTTATGCAAACTGGCTCGCCATTGGTCGCTGGAAGTAAGGAGGAATATATATGGAAAAAATTGCTTTGGGTTACACCCTTGCAAAACCTGTGGCGACACAGGAAGAGTGCACCGCTTACGCTGCGATGGCACAGGCCGTGAACGAGCACAATGCCGCCTGTGGGGATAGCGACACCCGGTGGATGATTGAGGACGGCGAGAACTGCTACACGGTGGCCGCTGTGCCGCCCCCGACCGCTGAGGAGCTGGCCGCGCAGGAAAAGGTAAAGAAGGAAGCCGCTGCCGAGGCAAAGAAAAAGGCAGAGCTGGAAGCCGTGCCGGGGCGCATGGACGCTCTGGAAGCGGCGAACGATGACATTGTGCTCATGATGGCCGATTTGATTGGAGGAAGCAACGAATGAAGACTTTGAACAGCAACCTGAAACTCCGTATTATGACGAGGGCATTCCGCATCCGCCTGGCTGCGGGCGAGACCTTTGAGGACATCGCGGCGGATTACCCCGCCCTCACCACCGACGATTTGGAAGCCATCAAAGAAGCCCTCGGGCAGTAAGGCGGCGCAGGATGAAAACATTCTTTGATTTTATTTCCAAGCTGCTGGCAGCCCTCTCCCACGCTGCCGGAGACAAGGCAGAAGAGCCGGACACCCCCGCCCCCGAAAAAGTGTCCACTGTGGACACCGTGCTCGGCTGGACGGGTGAGCCGCCCTACCGCTATCTCGACGTGAGCCGCTATCAGGGCAAAATCACCCTCGATGGCTGGAAGCAGGTCAAGGCGGCGGGCTACAAGGGGGCCATGCTCAAGACGGTCTCCACCAACCGCAGGCTTTCCAAGCGGGCAGACGGGCTGTACATCGACCCCACCTTTGAGACCAACTACCGCAATGCCAAAGCTGCCGGGCTGGACGTGGGTGTGTACTACTACACCTACGCCACCAGCGAAGCGATGGCCGATGCAGAGCTGGCCCTTGTGCGGGAAGCGGTGCGCGGCAAGGAGCTCACCATGCCCCTCGCGGTGGACGTGGAGGAAAACAAGCTCAAGCCCATGACCACCCTCGACCTCACCAACCTCACCGCCTATGCGCTGGAACAGGTGGAGAAGATGGGCTTTTACGCCCAGCTGTACACCTACACCTACTATTCCAACATGGAGCTGGATATGGGCCGTCTGGCAAACCGTTGGGATGTCTGGCTGTCCGACACCACCGGGCACACTCCCGCCGTCGGCTACCACTACAACGCCCACCAGCACAACTGTGAGGGCCGCGTGCCGGGCATCTCCGGCAACGTAGACCTCAACGTGACCACCCTCAACTACCCCCGTATCATCCGCAAGAAGGGTCTGACCCGTCTCCGGGAGGGCAAATGACCGAAAAAGAAGCTTTGCTGTGGGTGCTGGGCATCCTGGGCAGCCTATGCGCTGCTGCTATCACCATCGACAAGGTGCTGGAAATTATCCACAAGTACATCAAAAAGGCGCAGGAGCCGGACAACGCGCAGAACAAGCGGCTGGATGAGCTGGACAAGCGCATCGGCACCTTAGAGCAGGGCCAGCTCCAACACACACAGGCCCTTGCCCGAGACCTGCGCCGCTTTGAAGAAATCGACGAGGTAAGCCGTCTCACCCTCGACGGGGTACGCAACCTTTTGGACGCGCAGCTGTCCGGCAACAACCGCGAGGGGATGCAGAAGAGCCGCACCGACATCGACAACTATCTTTTGAAAGGAGTCACCAATCATGGAAGCAATCAGTAATTTGTTGACCGCACTTCCCACCCCTCTGGCCCTCGCGCTCATGCTGGGCGGCTTTGTGTTCTACGCACTGGGCTGCATCCGGCTGGGCTATGGCGCGGCTGTCAAGGGCACCGTGCTTGACCTGATCGAGCAGGCAGAGCACGAGATTCAGGGCACCAAGAGAGGTGCAGAGCGTAAAGCGTGGGTGGCACAGATGCTCCGCACGGCCCTGAACGCCAGCAAGTGGGGCAAGCTTATCAGCTGGGCCATCACCGATGAGACCATCGGCACGGTCATCCAGTTTTTCTTCGACCGCATGAAGGCGGCGCTGGAAAAGCAGTAAGGAGGATATCATGGGCACTACATACGACCGACCGTTTGTCTTTTTCACACAGTCCAGCATGGGCAAAACCGTCATGGACTGGATGCTGACCTGTTACATGGTGCGCAATGCCGGACAGCTGCCGCAGCCTTTTTGGCTCGGTGCTGCCTGTGGCGGCGGCTCGCGTAGTGCTGCCCGCTGCGCTGCAAGGACTTGACCGACAGCAGATGACCGCCGCCATCAAAAGCGCACCGCTTGGGAGGGTAGACCGTAAGATAGCCTTACTGCGGTACGTTGAGCGGCTCCCGCTGCCTGACATTGCAGCGCAGGTCCACTACTGCCGCCAGTCGGTTTCGGCCCGGCTGGACGGCATTGCAAAAGTTTTTGAGTAAAGCAAATCCCCGGTGTTCCGTTTGGAGCATCGGGGGTTTGCTGTTTATGCAATTCCGTATTTGTGCGCATACTCAAGCAATTTCTTTTTTGCCCTTTCGTGGATATCCTTGGTTTTTTCACAAGGGTTTTGAGTGTAACTGTAAAAACTTTCTTCTTCAAGATTAGAAAGAAAATCCAAAACCTTTTGATCAAATAACTCGTTCATAATGGTCCTCCAATATTTTGTTTTCCTTGCTGTGATTATAGTATAGCACTGTTTACAGTGTATGTAAATTGACATTTTCGACAATGTTTATAGTGCCGCCTTGTGCATACTTGGCATTGTAAACAGTGCCGTTTTGTGCTATACTAAGGCAAATGAAACGTGAGGTATTTTTATGATTTCCGAAAAGAAAAAGGCATCCAATGCCAAATGGGACAAGGAAAACATGACAAGCTTGGCCTGCCGCGTAAAAAAGGACTATGCGGAAAAGTTTAAGGCAGCGTGCGCAGAGGCCGGCACAACTCCGAATGCTGTCTTAAAAGCTGCGGTAGATGAATTTTTGAATAGATATGACAAGAAAAAGTTAATTAAGAATGCAGGGGAAGAGCTTGGCAAGTATTCGCAGCTCTTAGGTAATATTGAAATCGAAGCTTTTGACTTGAAATAGCTAAAATTAAGCGCTCACGCGGTGTAATGCCGTGTGGGCGCTTTTCTTTTTTGTCCTTCGTTTGACGTTCGTTTAACGCACGGATTCGGCAGAAAAGGTACTATGGGCACAAAGGGAGGGGCGCACCATGTGGCACAAGTTTAACCCGAACCCGCACGGAAACAGCGTTGGAGATTGCACAGTGCGGGCCGTGGCAGCCGCAACGGGCCAAGACTGGGAGAAAGCTTACCTTGGACTTGCGCTTACTGGCTTTATCATCGGCGATATGCCCAGCGCCAACCGCACATGGGGCGCATACCTCCAAAAACTCGGGTTCAAGCGCCGCATGGTGGAAGCGGATTGCGCCACCTGTTACACCGTGGCAGATTTTGCCCGGGAGTACCCACGCGGCGTGTATGTGCTGGGCTGCTCCGGCCACGTCCTGACCGTGATCGACGGCGAGTGGTGGGACAGCTGGGACAGCGGCCAGGAATGCCCGATCTACTACTGGTACAAGGAGGAGAACGATGCCGATCTATAACGGATACCCGCAAGTGTACTACCCGCAACAGCCGCAGGGGCAGCTTGAGCAGCTCAGGGCGGCGCAATTTCAACCTCAGCCTGTCATGATGCCGACAATGCAGGGGCAGGCCGCGCCGACGGACAGCGGCTTTATCTGGGTGCAGGGCGAAGCGGCAGCCCGGGGCTATCTGGTAGCCAATGGCAGCCGAGTGCTTTTGCTGGATGCTGATTCCGATACCTTCTACATCAAAGAAGTTGGGCAGGACGGCAGGCCGTTCCCGCTTCGCATCTACGACTACAAGGAGCGCACCAGCGGCCCCAAAGCGTCGATTGCAGCCACACAAGCCGCAGGCGGGGAGTATGTCACCCGCAAGGAGTTCGACGCGCTGGCGGCAAAGCTGGCGGCGCTGGAAAATCAGGAAGCACCAGAGCCGGAAAAGGAGAGCTAAACGATGGGCAGCAGCTTGTTTGATTCGATGGGCCGACAGGCCCAGAACCCCATTGGTGGGCAGTTTCAGCAGTTTATGGGCCAGATAAAAGGCCAGATGCAGGGCCGAAACCCGCAGGACGTGATAAACCAGATGGTTTCCACTGGCCAACTCTCACAGCAGCAGCTCAACGCCATTCAGCAGCGGGCACAGCAGATCGCACCGATGCTCAACGGCATGAAAAATATGTTTGGATTCTGAAATGCGGCCGCATTTA
>ERZ1034680.830-NODE-830-length-13408-cov-5.363364_pt1 | contig 13408 bp, 6 predicted proteins | sample MGYA00520639_ERZ1034680 | MGnify/ENA primary metagenome ERZ1034680 (study PRJEB33766, sample SAMN09781760) | gut metagenome | biome: gut microbiome | host: Homo sapiens | place: Madagascar | study: EMG produced TPA metagenomics assembly of the PRJNA485056 data set...
GATTCCGCCGGAGGCCGTCGAAGAGGAGCTCGCCCGCTTCGATACCGAGCTGAAGGCCCGCCGCGAAGCCGAGGCCGCCCGTCTCGCCGCTGAAAAGGCGAAGCTGGAAGGCTGATTCCGTCGCATACCCCCCGTACGCGTCGCACGACTTTGATTTTTGGACGATTTCTTCAAGTCGTGCGACAGCTGCGGTGCGATAAGTGCCCCCTAACTGCTGTTTTTAGGTCAAAATGACCGGAAAATGGCGGTTGGGGGGTATTTGTTTTGATTGCCGTGTCGCACGACTTGAAAAAAGTGCTGAAAAATCGAAGTCGTGCGACATTTTGTGCCGTTTCAGCGTCTCATTCCCGTATCACGTTTCCACATGTGCGACGTTTTGTGCGATTGGCGGGCCCGGCGGCCGGTCGAGGTATGCGTTGACGGCGCACTCAAGGCCGTTCGGCCAAGCCTATGGCCTTACAACGCATATACGACCGACCGCATCCTTTTCGTAGGTATGTTCCGGTTGCTTTCGCATTGTTTTGGGTAGAAATGCGTGCGATTTTTCAGCTGGTCTTGGCGGGGTGTCGCAAGACGGTACTGCAAACCGCGGTACGAATCGTTAAAAAACGCAAGCCGCTCAGTACAATAAAACGCAGAGACGTGCAAGGCTGCAGGAAGGGGCGCTTTATGCTGGATATCAAACGCGTACTGAAGGCCGCTCCTACGAAAATGCGTTCCCGTGAGCCGCTGCAGCAGTTGTGGACACCGTGGGGTGAACGAATCGACCATGAATGGCTGTCCGCGCGCGCCGGCAACAAGGCGTTCAATCCCGCCGAGGAAGGCGAACGCACGCTGGACGAGGGTCGTACCCCCATACTCGGCGAGCACCCGCGCCCGACCATGGTACGCGACAACTGCACCATGCTCAATGGCTGGTGGGATTACGCGATCGCGTCCATTCCGGAAGATGAGACCGCGCCGAAATGGCGCAAAACGGCGGCGATGCTGACCCGCGACGAAGCGGTCCGCGCAGTCAAGGAAACCGCCATTCCGCAAACGTTCGACGGCAAGATCCTCGTACCGTTCTCGCCGGAATCCGCGCTGTCCGGCGTGCACCAGACCATTTACCCCGACAACCTGCTGTGGTACCGCACCGTCGTGCATCCCGTCACGCTCGGCGGAGAGGAAACGGTCCGGCAGATCGGCGACGCGAATCGCCTCATCCTGCATTTCGAAGCGGTCGATTATGTCTGCGCCTGCTATGTCAACGGCCAGCTCGCGGGCACGCACGTCGGCGGCTACCTGCCGTTCGACGTCGATATTTCGGCATTTATCGACCCTGATGACGCGTTTGAAATCGCGCTGTGCGTCTACGATCCGAACGATTCGGGCACGCAGTTGCGCGGCAAGCAGAAAATCGAGCGCGAAGGCATCTGGTACACCGCGCAAAGCGGCATTTGGCAAAGCGTCTGGCTGGAAATCGTGCCGGAAGCCTACCTGCGCACGCTGACACTCAAGGGGGCATCCGACGGCAAGTTGTTCGTCCGTGCGGAAATCGGCGGCGACAAGCCGAACGCGAAACTGCACATCGTCGTCACCGACCCTGCGGACGGCACGGTGGTGGCGGATGAGACGCTGCCGGCGGGCGTGCGCAAGGTGCGTGCGGAAATCGCAACAGCTGCCGAACATCTGTGGTCGCCGGCCGATCCGTATCTGTATGACGTGCGGGCCGAATTGCGATACGGGTCGGCGAAACCCGCGGAAACGGCGGGTGATGCGGCGGTCGCGCAATCGCAGCCGATGGATGTCGTAAGTTCCTACTGCGCGTTCCGTTCCGTCGAAATCAAACCGGATACGAAGGGGGTGGCGCGCTTCCATCTCAACGGCAAGCCGCTCTTCGTCAAAGGCGTGCTCGACCAAGGCTACTGGCCGGACGGCCTCATGACCGCGCCCGACGACGAGGCGCTGACGCATGACATCACGGCCATGAAAAACGCCGGCTTCAACATGCTGCGCAAGCACATCAAAATCGAGTCGGCCCGCTGGTACTACCATTGCGACCGCCTCGGCATGCTCGTCTGGCAGGACGCGGTGTCCGGCGGCGGCACGGACGGCGAATACAATGCGTGGACCACGAATCGCAAGCCGACGCTCATCCGCTCCACATGGAACAAATTCCGCGACGACACCGCCAAACATTTCACGGCGCTCGGCGCGGACGACCCGATCTACCGGCGCGACTGGTCGCGTACGTGCGACGCGATGGTGCACATGCTCGGCGGGCACCCCTCCATCGTGACGTGGACGCTGTTCAACGAAGGCTGGGGCCAATTCGACGCGTGCGATGCAGCCGAACGCATCCACGCGCTCGATCCGACCCGTCCGATCGACGCGACGAGCGGCTGGTACGACCAGCATTGCGGCGACTTCCATAGCGTGCACAACTATTTCCGGCCGCTGGAAATCTACCCGGACAAGGGTCCGTTGCGCGGATACGTGGCCGAATTCGAGAAGAAGCACCGCCGTCGCCGCAGGGCCGCGCATTACGTGGTGCTGCCGGTCGCACGGCACGGCGTACGCGCGTTCGTGATTTCGGAATTCGGCGGATTGGCGCAGCTCGTACCGGAGCATGCGGCGGTGTCGCGCGCCTACGGTTACGGTGAATACGATTCGATCGACGATTGGCGGGCCGCCGTGCGTTCCGTGCTCGCCTCCGCGGCCGCACTGGAATCGCGCGGACTTGCGGGATACGTGTATACGCAGGTTTCCGACGTGGAGGAGGAGCTCAACGGCCTGCTGACCTACGATCGCCGCGTCGACAAATTCGCCGAGTGAGATGCGCGATTGCGTGTGAGTGCACGGCGTCGTTGAGCGGCGGTGTTGTATAGCGGCGTTTCATGACGGTGTCGGCAGATGCCGTGCAATCGTCTGTTGCCGCGCTGAACAAGCTGCAGGAAGGCCGTTGGGGCGATATTCAGTGGGATAAACCCCCGAATTCGCACCGTCGTGACATTTCCGCTACGAAATTCTCAGGGAATTGACAGGAACACACATCGTTCCTCCAAGGGTCGGGCGGTTATATAGAACATGTCAACGGTTACGGCTGTTGGCGAGGTTCTTTCAAGAATCCCATAACTGAACCCTTCTTCTCTCTTCTCTCTCAGCCGGCGGCCTTCTCTCCGCCGGCTTTCTTTTTGCCGGCTTGCTTGTGGATGGTTTGACGGCTTGATTCGGTCCGCTTGCTCGTGGATATCCGAGGAGGCTCTCCGCACGAGGGAAAAGCATGTGCCGCTGGCCTGTGCTTCACGCTTTCCTGCACTGAAAAATAACCGGTAAACGTTTTCTAAAAAATCGGAGTGTCGCATGTCGCCATGACCTACACTTGAATGCAATATACGCAGCATACAAGCGCGGCAGGGTTGCTACTCAATGCGAGGCAAGACCTGGAACGACGTCACTATACGTCGTTCCAGGTCTTTTTTGTTTGCTGCGATTGCTGCATCTCATATCGATGAGGATCGATGGGAATGGAAGGTGGAATCATGACTGCGGTGCAGACGTCCAATCCAGTACACGACGCCGAAGGTGCGGTGGAAGCCGGCATCCATGAGGTCGGCGCGACGATCGACGCCGTCGAGCGGGAGGTGGGGCGTGGCGTTTCCACACGTTTCCCGCTCAACAGCGCGTTCATCTTCACGTTCGGCGCGCTGGGAGGCATGCTGTTCGGCTTCGACACCGGCATCATCTCCGGAGCCTCGCCGCTCATCGAATCCGATTTCGGCCTGTCCGTGGCTCAGACCGGGTTCATCACATCATCCGTGTTGATCGGTTCCTGCGCGGGAGCCCTGTCCATCGGCGCGCTGTCCGATCGTTTCGGCCGCAAGAAGCTGCTGATTCTGGCGGCGATACTGTTCCTGCTCGGTTCGGGCATGTGCGCGGGATCCACGGGATTCCTGATGATGGTCGTGGCCCGCATCATCCTCGGTCTCGCCGTCGGCGCGGCCTCCTCGCTGACTCCGGCATATCTTGCCGAGCTTGCGCCGAAGGAACGTCGTGGATCGCTGTCCACGCTATTCCAGCTGATGATCACTTTCGGCATCCTGCTGGCATACGCGTCCAATCTCGGCTTCCTCGGCCACAATATCGCCGGCATCCGCGATTGGCGGTGGATGCTGGGGTCGGCGCTCGTGCCGGCGGCCCTGCTGCTGATCGGCGGCCTGCTGCTGCCGGAATCGCCGCGATATCTGGTGAGTCGAGGCAAGGATCGTGAGGCGTTCAAAGTACTTACCCTTATTCGCAAGGACGTCGATCAGACGCAGGTGCAGCTCGAGCTCGACGAGATCAAGGCCGTCGCCGCGCAGAACACCAAGGGCGGTGTCCGCGAGCTGTTCCGTATCGCCCGTCCTGCGCTCGTCGCCGCGATCGGCATCATGCTGTTCCAGCAGCTCGTCGGCATCAACTCCGTGATCTATTTCCTGCCGCAGGTGTTCATCAAAGGCTTCGGATTCCCCGAAAACCATGCCATCTGGGTGTCGGTCGGCATTGGCGTGGTCAACTTCGTGGCCACTATCGCGGCCACGCTTATCATGGACAAATTCCCCCGCAAGAAGCTGCTGATCTTCGGATCGGTGACGATGACCATCGCCCTCGCGGTGCTGGCCGTGCTCAACTTCACCGGCGATGTGGCCACGCTGGCCGTGCCGACCATGGTGCTGATCGCCTGCTATATCCTCGGCTTCGCGCTGTCATGGGGTCCGATCGCATGGGTGCTCATCGGCGAGATCTTCCCGTTGAGCGTGCGCGGCATCGGCAGCTCCTTCGGTTCCGCTGCCAACTGGCTGGGCAATTTCGTGGTCTCCCAGTTCTTCCTCATGCTGCTGGCCATGTTCGGCAACAACGTCGGCGGCCCGTTCACCATCTTTGGCGTGTTCTCCGCGCTGTCCATCCCGTTCGTGCTGCGTTTCGTGCCTGAGACCAAGGGCAAGTCGCTCGAACAGATCGAAGAGGAAATGGTCCGCCGCTGATACGGCGTCGCGGCATCGACGGCCATTGAATGGGGCGGGCACTCCGGAGGAGTATTCACCCCATTCACGTTATTCAACAGCGTTCGTATGAGAAGCGGCGGATTCGATCAAGGCATTCCCGGCTTTCCTCAAGCCATGGCATGCCGATGACGAACACATGCCCCAACGTCTCATGGCGGCGCGGCTTCGGGTCGAACAATTCAAAATCGGCGCCTTTGCGCGACAAGGCGGCGGCCAACGCCAGATTGTCGGCTTCAAGGAAATCGTCGCCGCAGGTGATGATGAGCAAGGGTGGCAGATCGACGTTGAACGCCAGACCCTCAGCGGTGAGGAACTTCGGATCGGCGGCTTCGAGCCCCGCAAAGAAATCGACGCCCAACATCTGCTCAAGACCGATACGGCGGTTCGGGTCATACCCGACCGTCAGCTTGCGGCCCATGGTCTCCAACGACGCCGAACTGTACGCGCCGCACACCGGAGCGGCACCCGCGAATCGGATGCCGGACGGCTTGTCGACGCCAAACGCAGCCGCGGCTTCCGCATTGTTTTCAATGGCCAAGGTCAGTAGCGTCAACGCGCCACCTGCGGAATCGCCGGTGAGGAACACCGCGTTCGGATTGACCGGATAATCGGCCATATGGGCTGCGATCCAACGCAATGCCGCCTGGATATCGGCCAATTGCCCACGCAAGTCGGTCTGCGGCGCCGGACGATAGTTCAATGAAAACACCGCGAAGCCCTGTTCCGCGAGATGCACGTTGAAATTCCGGTTCAGCTCCTTGTATCCGTAAGTGAATCCGCCGCCATGGATATCGATGTACACCGGCAGGGTGTGCCCACCGCGCAATACCGCGTCATGCGGCAGATACAGGTCGAGCAAATGGCCGCGGCACGCTCCCGCGGCCGTATCGTACCCGCCATCCGGCAGGTAGGCGAGGTCGGCGATTACATCGATGTCTTCCGGCGTGCTCCAGCGTTCGGAACGCGGCGTATCGATGGCGATCGCGCCAAATCGCATTCCCAGAATGCCCGGCAGCAGGTTCTCGGGAACCCCTTCGAGGTCGCCCGTGGTCTCCGTCCAACGTTCCGCGTTCCTGAGCATGTCCTCCGACAGGCCATATTCCGCAGCGAACTTCGCGCGGATGCGCTCCAAGTCCGTCATCCTTGCCGTCCTTTCCTCGACGTGCGTCGCCGATGCTTGTATCGATAGTTCGAGCTTGATTCCATTATCGTGCGATGTTCCGATGCGATGCTCCGATTCCGGCGAGCCAGGCTCCGATGACGGTTTTCGCAGCACCCGCAAACCAGTGGTATGTAACGGTATATATGTTGATTTTATTATGATTGCGACACGCCGAAAACGTATCTGTTGCATCGGCGTACGGTTCGTTTAAAATAAGTCGAGTTTGCGAATCCGAACAGGGGTTTCGGCAGGCGGCGGCATGCCGGTGACGGGACGCTCGACACACGGCGGACGTGAATCGTGGCGGCAACGAATGGCCGCAACACCACAACCCAACAACAACCCAACCAAGACCCAAGCAAACAATTCGAAGGAACGCTACGTATGTATGTCGATCCGAAACGCAACCAGCAGGCGGGCAATCTCAAGTGGATCCTGCCCTACTGCAAACCTGACCTGCCTCGCGTGGGTGGCGCGTTCATGTTGTTCTGCCTGAACAACACGATGGCCCTCATCATCCCGCTGCTGTCAGGGCTTATCGTGGACCGTGTCATTACGCAAGGCCACGTGAGCGAACTGACCCGTCTGTGCGTCATGATGATCGTGCTCACCGTGGTGCGTGTCGGCTCCCGTTACGGCTGCCAAATGTGGATGGAACGCTTCGGACAGAACTCCATCTATCGTCTCGTCAGCGACGAATTCGAAAAACTCCACGAACTTGACTTCACCTACTTCAACCACACTCGCACTGGCGACGTCATGAGCCGCATGACGTCCGACACCGACGCCATCCGCCACGCACTGAGCTGGGTGAGCCTGCAAGCGCTTGACTGCGTGGTCATGTTCATCGGCGCGCTCGCCATGATGTTTTCGATTGATTGGCGACTTGCTCTTGCGCTCGCTTGCGTCACGCCACCACTGTTCATTTTGACACGCGGTCTGTCGAAGCATGCACGACCCCTGTTCTTCGATATCCGAAACTCGCTCGCCGAAATGAATTCGATGGTCGAGGAAAACATCGAAGGCAACCGCGTCGTCAAAGCGTTTGTGCGCGAATCGTACGAAACCGAAAAATTTGACGAACGCAACGACGACTATATGCAACGCAACATGGCCCAGGCATACAACAGCCGCAAATACATGCCCTGGCTTGACGGTCTCGGCTTTTCGCTGCAACTTATCACACTCGGTTTCGGCGGCTTTCTCGTCATCAAAGGGTACATGACTCTTGGCAACCTTGTGGCGTTCAACTCATACCTGTGGATGCTTGACAGCCCAATTCGCCAATCCGGATGGCTTACCAACGACTGGCAACGTTTCAACGCGGCATGCATAAAAATCCGTAAGCTGCTCACCGCCGAATCGCGTATTCGCGAAAAGCCGGAGTTTGCGGGGAAAGCCACGCAAAGCACTACGCGAGTCGGTACGCAAGGGGCGCAAGCCGCCGATAAATCGGCTAGAATCGCAGGAACCATCGACTTCCAGCACGTCGACTTCGCTTTCCCAGACGATCTGGGGACGCCTGTGCTCAGCGACATCGACTTCCACGTTCCCGCAGGCGCGAAACTCGGAATCCTCGGCGAAACCGGCTCCGGCAAATCGACTCTCGTCAACCTTATCTCCCGTTTCTACGACCCAACCGCCGGTCGTGTGCTCATCGACGGCATCGACGCGCGCGACTGGCCGCTCGCCACGTTGCGATCGCAAGTCTGCATCGTCGCGCAGGATACGTTCCTGTTTTCCGATACGATCGGCAGCAACATCAGCTTTGGCGCGGGCGACCGAGGCAACCGACTTGAGTACAACGGTCAGTACGACGGCCAGCGCAGACGACGTGGTTACGACGAACAGTACGTGCGCCGCATGGCCGCCATTGCCGGCGCGGATGGCTTCATCAGCAGCATGCCGGACGGCTACGATACCGTCGTCGGCGAACGTGGCGTCGGCCTGTCCGGCGGACAGAAGCAGCGACTGAGCTTGGCGCGTGCTCTCGCCGACAATCCGTCGATTCTGATTATGGACGATACGACCAGCGCCGTCGATATGGAAACGGAAGCAGAGATTCAGCGGCACTTGCGCGATTTGGACGAGAAGAAGACGATTGTCACAATCGCCCACCGCATTTCGTCGGTCAAGGATTCCGACTTGATTCTCGTGCTGGAGCATGGGCGCATTGTGGAACGTGGCACGCACGACGAATTGGTGGCCTCGCACGGCCGATATTGGCAGATTTACAGCAAGCAGTTGGGCGTGGATGCCGGCCGCTCGCAGGGATTCGAAGCGTAAGACGCGGGGGAGGATAACATCATGGCACAACGCAACACCTTCCGTGACGATGAAGACCTTGAAGAGAAGATCAATATGCGCGACCTCGCGCGCGTCGGCGTCTACCTGAAACCGTACATGGCCCGCGTGGTCTGGATCCTCATCGTCGTGGCGGCAATGGGCTGCATCAACGTCGTGGAACCGTATCTGACGAAAATCATGATCGACAGTGTCATTCCGGCGAAAAACCTTGCGCTGCTTGGCGAGCTGGTGGCACTGCTGGCGGTGCTCATCGTCATTTACGAATTCGGTTTGCGCTACCGTACTGTGGAAATCACGCGCGTCGGCCAGCTCATGCTTAAAGACATGCGCCGCGACCTGTTTACGCACATTCAGACGTTGCCGTTCAGCTATTTCGACTCGCGTCCGCATGGCAAAATCCTCATCCGCGTGGTCAACTATGTGAACACGCTTTCGGACACCCTGAGCTCCGGTCTGGTCAACGTGATTTCCGACGTGTTCACGTTCTTCATCACGCTAGTGGTCATGTTCGTCGTGGATTGGCGTCTCGCGCTGTACAGTCTCGCGTTGTTCCCGCTGCTCATCGCGTGGGTGCTGGGATTACAGCATTTCCAGCGTCGCGCGTACCAGGTGCTATCCAATAAGCAGAGCAATCTCAACGCGTTCATCCACGAATCGATCGCCGGAGTGAAGACCACCCAGACGTTCGCGCGCGAGGACACGCAGTTCCGCACATTCCAGGAACAGCAGGGCGCTGTGCGTTCCGCGTGGATGCGTACGGTGCATATCCAGACGCTTATGTGGCCGGGCATCCAGACCATTTCCGTCATGACGATCGCGTTCATCTATTATGTGGGCGTCACCGGTTTCGGCGGTGTGGACGTGACCACGGGCGTGCTCATCGCGTTCGTCGGCTATGCGAACAACTTCTGGAACCCGGTAATCAGCATCGGCAACTTCTACAACCAGCTCATCACCTGCTCGGCGTATCTCGAGCGCATCTTCGAAACGCTGGACGTGCAGCCGGAGATCCGCAACGCGCCGGACGCCGTCGATCTGCCGCAGATCGAGGGCCGCGTCGACTTCAACGACGTGGTTTTCCGCTACGAGCCGGACGGCCGTAACATCCTGAACCTGGTCGACCTGCATGTCGAGCCAGGCAAGACGATCGCGCTGGTCGGTCCTACGGGTGCCGGCAAAACCACGATCATCAACCTGCTGTCGCGTTTCTACGACGTCGCCGAAGGCTCGGTGACGATCGACGGCCACGACGTGCGTTCCGTGACGTTGGAAAGCCTGCGCCGGCAGATGGGCGTCATGCTGCAGGACACGTTCATCTTCTCCGGCAACGTGCGTGAGAACATCCGCTACGGCAAACTGGACGCCACCGACGAGGAGATCGTGGCCGCGGCCAAAGCGGTGCATGCGCACGAATTCATCATGGAACTGCCAGACGGCTACGACACCGTGGTGGAGGAGCGCGGCTCGACCCTGTCCGCGGGCCAACGCCAGCTCATCGCGTTCGCGCGCGTGCTGCTCGCCGACCCGCGCATCCTGATCCTCGACGAGGCCACGTCGAATATCGACACGCGTACCGAGGAGGCGCTGCAGGCCGGTCTGAACCATCTGCTCAAGGGACGCACGAGCTTCATCATCGCGCACCGCCTGTCCACGATCGAGAATGCGGATGAGATCTGCTACATCGACCACGGGCAGATCGTGGAGCAGGGCAACCATGCCGAGCTGCTCGCCCGCCATGGCGCCTACTACCGGCTCTACGAATCGCAGTACGCCATGATCAAGGTCTGAGCAGCCGACCGCCAGCCCCGGCGGCTAGCTGCTCTGCCCCTTAGCCCGTATATCCGCAATCCGAAATGCCTGTCCAACGGTCGCGCAGCCAATGCGCGGCCATCTTGGGCCGGCTGCCGCGGTGGGATTCCCGTCGGACATGCCGCCATGCGGAATGTACTTTGGAGCAACCCGTGGAATAATGGATTGTGAGCGTTAACAAGACAACGATGCACTAAGGAGCGCTTGCACTCATGACTACCACCAATCGCACCAGCCATCCAATCGCATTGCGCGACGCCACCGTCACCGATCCGTTCTGGGCATCGCGGCAGGAACTCGTGCGCACCCAGGTGATTCCCTACCAGTGGAACGCGCTGAACGACAACGTTCCCGGCGCCGCACCCAGCTACTGCATGCACAACTTCAAGGCCGCCGCCGCGCAGAACGCAGAACACCACAAGGAAGGCAAGGCCTTCGTGCCGCCGAAATACACGTTCCGCGGCTTCGAAGCCCTGCCGGACGACCCGGCGCACCCCGATCCCGACAAGTTCTACGGCTTCGTGTTCCAAGACACTGATTTCTCCAAATGGATCGAAGCGGTCGGCTACTCGCTGACCCACCACCCGGACGCTGACCTTGAAGCGACCGCCGACACCGCCATCGATATCGTCTGCGCGGCGCAGCTCGACAACGGCTACCTGGACACCTACTACATCCTCAACGGCATGGACCGGCACTTCACCAACCTGAAGGACCACCATGAGCTGTACTGCTTCGGCCACCTGACCGAAGGCGCGATTGCCTACTATCAAGCCACCGGCAAACGCAAGCTGCTTGACGCGGCCTGCCGTTTCGCTGATTACATCGATTCCCGATTCGGCACCGCCGACGGCAAGCTGCACGGCTATCCCGGGCACGAAATCGCCGAAATGGCACTCGTCAAACTCGCCGAGACCACCGGCGAACAGCGCTATGCCGACCTCGCCGAACACTTTGTACGCCAACGCGGCCAGCAGCCGCTCTATTTCGAGCTCGAAGACCGCCGCCGCGCCCGGGAGGACGGCCGCAACTACGCGCCGCGCGAGCAGAACTACGCCTACTACCAGGCCGACAAGCCGATCACGGAACAGACGGAGGCCCTCGGACACGCCGTCCGCGCCGCCTACTTCTACGCCGGAGCCGCCGACGTGGCACGCCTGACCGGCGACTCCGACCTGCTGGCATCCTGCGAACGACTATGGCGCAACATCGTCGACCGAAAGCTCTACATCACCGGCGGTATCGGCGCCACACACATGGGGGAGGCCTTCTCCTTCGACTATGATCTGCCGAACGACACCGCCTATTCGGAAAGCTGCGCCGCCATCGCGCTCGCGTTCTTCGCCCGCCGCATGCTGGAAATCCAGCCGAAATCCGAATATGCGGACGTCATGGAATCGGCGCTGTACAACACCACGCTCGCCGGCATGGCACTCGATGGCAAAAGCTTCTTCTACGTGAACCCGCTCGAAGTGGTGCCCGAGGCATGCCATCGCGATGAACGCAAGGCGCACGTCAAGCCGGTGCGCCAGAAGTGGTTCGGATGCGCCTGCTGCCCGCCGAACATCGCACGCATCGTGGAGGACGTGCAGCAGTACGCCTACACGATCGGAGACGACTCATCCACCCTGTATGTGCATCTGTATATGGGCGGCGGCGTCCATGCCAGGCTTTCCGGCACCGATGTGCGCCTTGACGTCATGTCCGATATGCCCTGGTCCGGCAAGGGATCCGTCACGGTGGGCTTTGGCACAGCCGGTTCGGCTTCCGACGCCCCCAAGGACGCGGTTTTCACGATCGCCCTCCGTCTGCCCGCTTGGGCCGGTGGCGAAACCGCTTCCGATGCGGTCACCGTGCGCGGCCGCGACGACATCTCCCGCGTCATCAGAGACGGATACCTGTATCTGACCGGCGCATGGCATGACGGCGATGTCGTTGATTTCGATTTCCCGATGCCGGTCCACATGGTCGCCGCGAATCCGCTCGTGCGCGAGGACGCCGGAAAGGTGGCGTTCGTGCGCGGACCGCTGGCCTACTGCGCGGAAGGTGTCGATAATGGCGCGAACCTGCATCTGCTGCACGCCGATACCGCGCGCATCGCATCCGATCCATCCTGCGTGTCTGTTGATAGCATCGTCTTCCATGCCGGCGCCGCCGCACAGGACGAGCAGGGGCTCGGCGAGGTGGACGCCGTCGATATGCCGATGACCACGCTGACGATTCCCGCTTGGCGTGAAGTGGAAGACTCCGCGCAAACCTCCGCGTTGTACCATGATTGGCGTCCCGCCGAACGCAAGACGACGACGGCCACGCTGATTCCATACTTCGCATGGGCCAACCGTGGCGAGAACGAGATGACGGTGTTCCTACGCGGGTGAGCATGACGAGTGACGAAGGGACTGCCCGACAAAGGGGCTGTCCTTGGTTTCGGCAACATCACCAAAACCAAGGATGCGCCAGTCAAGTTCATCGCATATCTCCGCTTCGAGTAGACACGCACGTGCGATTTGCCCCATTTACCGCTTAAGCTAGTACCAGGTACGTCAATCGATGCACGTCAATGATCAGGCGGTATCTGAACACGGTTGAGGAGTCGAAGATGATAAGCGGTGCCGGTGCAATGAACCCCGTATGTCCCCGTGAGGACGGGCGTCTCGAATGGGGCAATGGCGTGGTTTCCATGCTGTTCGACACGGCAGGCGATTCCCCCGTCCGATTGTGCAACGTTGCAGGCCGCGGCATGGGGCCCATCGGCGGCCGTGTTACCGACGATGGAAGAACCGTGCTGGAACGTGATCCGCGTCCAATCGTCGAAGTGCGTGCCGCCAACACCGGATCGCAGGACAATCGCCTCACCTTGATCGCCACGGTGGCGGGCAGCGTATTGCGATTCGTCTCGGCCGCCGCCTCCGAGCCGGAGGAAGGGTCCGCCGAACCATATCGTTTGGAGATCGTCCAATTCGCTTCGTATGCGGAACTGGAGCCGCACGGGCGCGCGTTCGAACCGACCGCCGCCGAACGGGCAGAAGCCGCCGCGCAGCCCTCGCCGGAAACCGTCCGCCATGCCGACGCCACGGCTGGGCTGGTAGTCACTTCCGTATTC
>ERZ1034680.837-NODE-837-length-13342-cov-42.675171_pt1 | contig 13342 bp, 11 predicted proteins | sample MGYA00520639_ERZ1034680 | MGnify/ENA primary metagenome ERZ1034680 (study PRJEB33766, sample SAMN09781760) | gut metagenome | biome: gut microbiome | host: Homo sapiens | place: Madagascar | study: EMG produced TPA metagenomics assembly of the PRJNA485056 data...
CCTGCATCCTCCCCGAAGAGACAGGAAAGGGGTGTCGGTAAGAAATGCGCCTATAAAAATTGAGTCGTTTCTATTCTTTGGTTTCTAAAACATATTTTTCGATTACTAATATTGAATTACAGAATATTATATTCTCAGTTATGCCAAAACGTATTTGGTATTTAAGCAGTAAGAATTGTAAATGTTGTGGGAAGTTATTAATTTAGACATATTTGTTTTAAAACAAAAATAAAAATGAATTTTAAATATAACGACAAAATATATCCTTCTCTTTCTGAATACATTCATTTCGAGAAAGATAATAGTCATAGTTTATATGGTAAACGTTTGGAGTTTGCACATGAAATAGATTCTTCGGTTATTAATGCATTGAATGAGCCACATGTTCAGAATGCAGTTAATAAATTTGCAGATCTATTGGTGAATTTCCAAAGTGGAACAGAAATCAGCAGCGGAATTGTTATAGATTCATATAATTTTCCGGAAATCAATGATGTATTAAAACATTGTTGTAAGACTTTAGGTATAAAGATTCCTCATGCCGTTGTTTCTGCAAGAATGCCGGGGATTAATGCTTATGCGTCAGGTACAGCAGACAATCCTTATCTATTGATAAGTGATTTAGCTACACACCTGTTGTCAAAAGAAGAACTGACATTTATTATAGGTCATGAATGTGGACATATTGCAATGGAGCATCTTGTCTATCATTTAATAGGTAACAGTTTGTTCCAATTGGGAAAATTATTGCCAATAATTGGACCAATGCTGGCTCAGACCGTAAGCCTGCCTATAAAAGCATGGTCTCGCTATTCTGAAATAACAGCAGATAGAGCAGGTTTCTTATGCTGTGGAGATTTAAAGACTTCTCAAAGAGCTTTGATGAAATTGGAAAGTGCTTTTGCCAATGTCTCAGATGTTGATCTTGATGTTTATATAGAGCAGTCGTTAGAGAATCTAGAGAACATGAAATTGGGTGCAATTAAAGAATATTTCTTTGATCATCCATTAACTCCTAAAAGATTAAAGGCTCTTCAATATTTCAGTCAGTCTGCAATGTACTATCGTATTACGGGAAAAGATTATTTTAATAAATCATGTTTGTTGCCTGATGATACATTAAAAGAAAAAGTAAATAATATTATAAAGATTTTATAATTAAAGTATTATGCTGAAAAGAAAGATAACAAAAGAAGAGGCATTTTCTTTAGCAGAGGAATTTGGAATTATGTCTTTTATTGATATAAGCAACCTTATCGATAATTTACATATTGAACAAAATAAAGAAACTAAGGTGTGCCTTATTACACCGGATAAAAATGTTGTCGAACACATCTTTGCGGAAAATTTCAATCTTCCTACAAATATTAATGATGATAACGTCATCGATATTTCTATAGAATATGGAGAAGAGCGTTTTTCTGCTAGTACAGATTATGGTGAAGTTTACATCAATAAAGATGAATTTGTATGGTTTTTAAATAAAGAACAGAAATTCAAAAAGTGTGCTTTGCGTGCAAAATGTGAAATGTTGAAAAACATAACATTAAAAATCATTTATGTTCCTGAGTGCAATAAAATTGACCTGGATAGTTGGCGTTATATATTACTGGAAATGGACAAGTTAATTATAGTTCTCAGTGCAAACCATATTTTATATGCAAATGAAAAGGAATTTATCAAGTCTATGGTTATTCCTTATTTCTCTGAATCAAGATTGGTTTTTGCTATAGGTAATGCTCAGCAAATAAAATCTACAGAGTGGGAAGATGCAATTATGCGTATAAAAATACAACTTGGAGAAAAATATAATGCTATTCCTATATTTACAGGAATGGTTTCTGAACAGAAAAGACAAAGATATACAGGATATGAATACTTTTTGGACTCTATCCTTTACGAAATACAAAAGGATGTATTAAATTTGCGACTTTTTCACCACAAAGACTTGGAATCATATAAAGAGCATTTGTTTGAAAGTGAGTTGCAGAAATATAGAAATGATATAAAATTAAAGATAGCGTCTAGTACATCTAAGTCTTTGCTTACAAAAGAAAATGAAGAGGTTATAATTAAAAGTAAAAAACATATTGAAGATAGTGTTAATTTATTCCTAGAAACTCCACTTTTGGCTAAGGCTAGACATTCGATAAATGAGTTCACTAAACTTTTCAAAGAATCTATAAAAGAAGATATATCGGAGTCAAAGAATATAAGAGAAGATGCAAAGGCTATGACTAGATATTTGTCTTTTATATGGGAACAATTTGTCGAAGCTCAAAATAATATTCTATATAAAGAGTTTGAGCAGGAGACGGCTATGCTGATAGATATGATGCATATTGAATTACGACATATTACTCATAATATTCAAGACATCGGAATACAAGATGTGATAAAACAGAAAATGAAATCTGCTTACAGTGTAAACACTTTTTTTTCACGCAAAACATCTGCAGGAAACGATTTGACAGATGCACTGACAATAGGAGGAATCATTTCTGGTCTTCTGATTTCTCCTGTTGGCTTTGTTGCTATCGCTGCTTCTGAAATCATAAAAGTTACAAATAAGGATTCTATTGATAATAAGTATAAAGAAGAATTAAAAGATAAAGTAGAAGAAACTATTGAGGAAAATAAAGAAACCATTCTGAGACAGGCTGAACAAAGATTTAAACTCATATCAAAAGATTTCCATGATGAAATCATAAAATACTACGATGAAATTATAAAGTCATTCAAGGTAATAATTAATGAGGAAAACGAAAAAATAGCCAAAGCTACAGAAATTCTGGAAAAAATAAATAGTGTTATATAATAAGAGCAATAGTTTGGATTTGTATTTATAACTTATAACAAAATCCTGTACATATTTAAGCTATCAACTCTATATAAAGAACGTAAAAATAGAAATATTATGGATTATAGTAAAGAAAAGCAACAGACGTTAGTCTCTAGTTTAACAAACATCGCAGCTCTTGTAGGCGATAATAATATTGGTATTGCTAATAGTATTAAAGGATTGGGAATTTCAAATGAACAAGTAAAATGTGAGGAAGAGGCAAAAGCCGTTAGAAGCGGTTTGTTCAAGATTGCTGTTATGGGTACTTTTTCAAGTGGAAAAAGTACAGTGATAAATGCATTGATTGGTGCAAAAGTATTGCCGGAATCAAATCTTCCTAGTACTGCAATCTTAACCTATATCCAATATGGAACAGATGAGAATAGAGCAGATGTATATATGGCAGACGAAAATTTGGCAGATGGAAGTTTCAAAATGGGAGAGAGTATTTCTATGAATATTGAAGATTTCAAAAGAGAATACCAATATACACTAGAAGATGAAGTTGAATTTAAACAAACAGGAACAGTTGTTCGCTTTGCAAAAGTGAAAAATGCTGTTTTATATTGTTCTAAATCTCTGATGGAAGGTGGAGTAACTATAATTGACTCACCTGGATTGGAAGATAAGGCTATTGCTACAGAACTTGCACTCAATATTGCTGAACAAGCTCAAGCCATTATATTTGTAATTACGGAAAGAGGACTTGCAGATGAAGATAAAGACTATATCTTTTCAAGATTCAAAAATAGTCCTAACAACGTGTTTTTTTTAGTTAATAAGTTTGATCGGGTAAAATCGAAAGAAGAAAGACGACAGGTTTTGGAAAAAGTCAAATTGGATTTAGAGCCTGTTTTTAAGGGTAAACAAATTAATACTTCACTTCGTGACAAGCGAATCTTTGGTGTTAGTGCCTTGAGAGCTTTAGACTCTCGTCGTGGAATGAAGTACGATGATGAGGAAGAAATAGATGTTGAGATTGATGATGTTGAACAAAAGAAGTTGTTTGAAAAAAGTTGGTTTGAACCTTTTGAGCAAGAGTTGGAATCATTCTTAACTACAGATGAAAAATGTATTGCACAATATCAGAAATGTTTCACACAAATGGCATCAACCTATCGAATTGCTAAGAAACAGGTAGAGGACTATATCCATATATATGAAAATGAAATTCATTTGGATGATCAGAAGAAAAAAGAGTGTGATGCGGTTATTGCTGACATTCAGCGTAATATAGATATTATAAGAACGACTTTTGATAATTGTTCACTCAAAATTCAAAATGCCGTAGCCAATCTACTAAGTGGTTGTGCAAGCAATATCGATAAATCATGGGAAGACGATATGCAAAAACTGTCCCAGAAAATAGATATTGGTACATTTAACTATATGTGGACTGGAATCAAACAAATGAATCCTTTTGCTAGTAAACAGAAAAAAGAGGTAGAGATGAAATTGTTTACAGGAAAATTCATTGATGCAGTATCAGATTATTTTACGGAACGAATAGAGAGCTATATTTGTGAAAATAATATAGTCATAGAGAAAGTCGTAAATGAATGCCAGGATGAGTTAAATGTTGAAATTGAAAATATGGACCACTTGTTTAATGATCTTTCCAGAACAATGACAAGTAGTTGTGATGTTAATATGAACACATCTGACAAGAATTGGATACAGATTATGATTTCGGCTTATCTGGGAGACTATAGTGCGATGTTTAAAGGAGAGATTGAAGGTAAAACTCCTTGGGTAGAGTACTTGAAGAAAACAGTTTTCAATACCGTTTGGCAAGCTGTTCTTGTTAGCTTTATAGACGGAGGCTTAGGTGTTTTATTGGCTATTGGAATAGAATATGTTCAGGGAAGAAATAACAAGAATGAGACCGTCAAGAAGTTACTGAATAAATCAAAAGATAGTTTGGTAAAAGTTATACGTGAGAAAACTGACGAAATGAAAGATAATTTAAATAAGAAGATTGCTGCTGAGATTAATAAAAAGAAAGAAGAGCGATGTGCAGAGGCTAGTCAAAAGTTAACTGATGAGCAGAATAAAATGGCTAACATAGAGCATTTCTATAAGAATCATACGAATAATCTAGATTTAGAGAAAAAGCGTTTTGAGAACATTCTTTCAGCTATATATAATGAAGCTGCAAGTGCTTATAATGTTGTTTTTGGCAAACAACTCACTTTACAGGACTTTAAAGAGTTTTAATTATGAACAATTTAGAATTATTTGATAAGCGATGGGAATATATTGAGAAAGTTGCTTTATCTTCAGTAAGAAGACAACTGGAAATGTATTCATTTGACTTGTCTGAGGTAAACAACGATTTACAGAGAGCATGTAATGAATGGTTTAGCGGAAAATTGGCACCAGCAATTTGGTACGAAGATTTTGTGCAAAATCAATCCCAAAAGGCAAAAACCTTTAAGGCATATGCAAAAAGCATTAGACTAAATATGGTAGAATATCATAAGCCTAATTCTCTTTGGGCATATTGTGTAACTGCAGTATCTTTTCCTATTACTTATTTTGGAATAGGCCAAATTACTAGTTGGGAGCTTTTAGGAAAAGCTGTATGTTCTATAGGTACAGGAGTATTGGTATGGTCTGCATGTCAAGCTAAAATAACTTCTCAAAAGAATAAATACGAGGAACTGATAGTATCGCTCTATCATGAGCAATTGAAAGAATATGGAGAGCAATTGAGAAATATTATTTTATAATACAATCAAAGCCAGGGAATGATAAAAAGTCATCCTTGGCTTTATTATTCTTATATTATATGGGATTCTTTGATATTATTAAAAAAAAAATAAACCAATTATTTGGTTTTGCGTTAAATATAAAATATGAAGATAAAGAGTTGTTGGCTGCATTCTCGTCTTATCCAGCTTCATTGGGAGAGAATTTAATTTCTCATATTAGAAAACTGTCTGATGATACCCATCAAGTTTACAATGCAGCAAACAATAAAGAATTTACTATAGGTGTTATTGGAGATTTCAGTGTAGGAAAAAGTACTTTTGTTAATGCCTTACTAGGTGATAGAGTTGTGCCTGTTTCTGCGACTCCCTGTACTGCTATTATAACAAAAATCAAATATGGTAAAAAGCCTAAGGCTGTTGTTGTATATTCAGACAATAGAAAAATCGAAATGTCTTATGAAGATTTCATAACGTTCTCATCTTTTAATATAAGTGATTTTGAAGAAAGAAAATACTCTGAAGAAATCGAGTGTTTCAAAGACATAAAATATGCAATAATCTATATAAAATCAAACTTTTTAAAACAGAATAATCTCTGTATAGTTGATACTCTAGGTCTGTCAGCAGATGAAGCTGACAATAAGAAAACAATAGCATCTATAAAAGATGCTATTGCGATAATATATATATGTGCGGAACGAGGTCTTTCTGAAAGAGACACAGATTTTATTTCAACTTACTTGAATATAGATAATGAAGATCTTTTTTTCTGCGTAAATCGCATAGATTTGACACGAAAGAATGAAAGAGATAATATAAAGCAGCTTGTACAGTTAAAACTTAATAATATTCGAAATTTAAACGACAGTATAGAACATGAAGCATCAGATCACATATATCTGGTATCTTCTATGTATCAAGAGTTCGCAAATGGATATACAGAACATAGTGAATGGCAAGAGGGTATAGATTATCAAGCACGCAGTGGTTTTGTACAGATGATGACAGATATTGGAGAATATGTTAAGGTAAATATTTTTGATGCTAGAAAACGTACAATAAATACGCACTTGAAAATGACGCTAGACCATATTCGTATGCTAAAAAAATATAGGAAAACAGAAATTGATAGCTTAATAAATGAGAATATAAACAAAATTAAAAATATAGAAATAGAAATAAAGCGTATAGACAAAGAAATTGAATATAAAAAAACTCTTTTTGAAAGCTTAGAGCAAGCTCTAAAAAATATATCGACAAACTTTTTTTCCAAATATTCGCACTCAATAGACAGAGAATGGAACTATACTCTCAAGTCTTATATTTTGAAACAGGTTTCATTTGGAGTCAGTTCCTACATTGTTTTAGAAATAAGCATTATTTTTCTTTATCTAAATATTTTTAAATCAATGAAGGATTCAAGATATGCAAAGTTGCAATCCTTAAAGCCTTTTGTTGATGAAGTTATGACTTTCTTAGTTCAGAAATTACAACCATTCGTTGCTGGTCTTAATGGTCAAATCAAAGATACTATCACCATATTCGCGTCAAAGAATTCTTATCACAATATCTTTTCTAAACAAATTTACGCAAAGATAGAGATGCAAAGTTTCTTATTCCAAAGATCAATTATAGAAAATGCAATGTATAGAGCAACTGCGCAAGCTGGTGTTGAATCGACATGGGTTAAAAATGAGACTAGAAAAACGAAAATGTTTAATGCAGCAAAAGTAGAAGGCATGAAAGCTTTAGAAAAAAATATTTATGATTATTTTCGTCAAATGGATTGCAATATAACTGAATACGTTCGTAAGTGTTATCAAACTGCAATTCAAGAAAATATAAGAAACAAAGAGGCACTATTTATGAAAATACACAAAGAAAAAACAGAAATTAATACTAGAAAACAACATTTGATAGTTGAATTTAAATATTTTGATGAAGTTATCGATACTATTGGGCGAAATAAAGTGCAGTAGTTATCACTGGAGTCTCGTTTGTTAGTTGTGTTGTTTTGCAAAGAAAGCTATTTGCAAAGGCAAGAGTGATAGAACCTCTGGTTTGCAAGTTTTTCGTTTCCAGTGATAGCAAGGTTACTTTTTCCCACTCTATAACATAAAAGGTATCACAATTTAAACATTAAAGAATTAAAGATATGAACAAGACAAGTATTATAGATACAGCAGTATTGAAAGAGAAAGTACAGGAGTATGCCATGAAGGTGGGACGCATCAGCGCCAGACCCGTTCTGTTGCTCTATTTCATCATGATCAGCAAGGACACCCCGAAGAGCGATAAGTTGCTGATTCTCTCAACCATATCCTATCTGGTGTTCCCTATCGATCTGATTTCGGCAAAACGACTGCCTATTATTGGATGGATAGACGAGGCATTCTCGCTTTCTGTTGCCTATCAGAAAGTTTGCAAGAATATCACTCCGGAGATAGAGCGGAAGACGGATGAACTGCTCGATAAGTGGTTCCCGGAATACACCAGCTATATAGAGGTGATTGATTGACGAAATAACTAAGTTAAAGGAAGGTATTGTTATGGATTCATGGGAAATTTGGTTTTGTGTTGCAAGCCTGGTTCAAACCATGGAGTGCGCCTGAATTTACTGTCTGTTTCAAAAGCGTGCTTACAAGAAAGATATTCGAAGCCGACATTTTTATGTGTTGTTTGGCATGCATGGAATTAGATTATTTGATAATTACAAGAATAAAGCAAAATTGGATTCAAATAGATTCATCTTTACTAAATTCGATACGTTCAAGGAGAATGTATCAAATTTAGTAAAGGAAATTGTACTTAACCACCTGGAAAGCAGAGGGCTAAGTGTTGAGCAATATATGAGATTACATGATTTAGGGTTCTTATATATCCCAAAGAACCCTATTGTTTACTTCATGAATTTATCAATAATAATTTCTCGTCAGGGGTGTTTAGGGTCTATTGAACCTTATCTCTCAAATGAGGAAGTGTACAATTGGATAAATCTTCGATATTCTCAAAAGTTTGAAAAGGTAAGTGTTGAACAAAAAGAGGCTTTATTTAACGATGCAGTAAATGAAATCTGGAGTAAATGCTTGTACACATTGAAAGGTATCAGTGAGTTTAGAAACTACAATGATTGGGATAGAAATTATCCCATGATAAACCCACAATATCGTATATAAACAAATGCGTATACCAAAGACAGTATTGTCCTTTAAAAACAATGAGCTCATCCAAAACTACTCTTATCAAAATAGCTGAGTATAGATGTTTACACATATTATAAAAAAGTAAATCATGGGATTATTTGAATTTAAAATACGGCAATTCTCTAAAATCATGAAATGGGCAGAAATGCAAGAGGTGTCACAATTAAGACGTTTCTTATTTGATAATAAGTGCAGTAATCGCTTGTTTGTCGCATCAGGAGGCTCGTTTAGTGCAGCTGCTTATGCCGAATTGTTGGCAACTGATCAAGGTTTTATGAGTCATGCTTTAACACCATTATTATATATGGGCAGTGGATTTTCTCGTATTGCAACAAAAGTATTACTTATCAGTGCATCTGGATGCAACAACGATATTGTTCGTGCCTATAATAACGAATATCGCACCACCAAACAAAAAGTAGGTGCTGTTGTGCTTACACCAAAAGGCAAGCTTCAAAGTCTGTTACAGGTAGATGACTCTACGAGTCTTTTTGAATATGCCATACCAACAGGTCGTGATGGCTTTTTATCTACCACGACCATAGTTGCTTTCTATGCTCTGCTCTACCGAGCGTTCGGATATACTGACCTCAACAGTGTCAATACTGACATAACAGAGAGTGAACAGAATGACATCAATAATTTTGTAGAACAACTAAAGTGTATATCGCTTAACGAAATGACTGCACATGAGGCTTTCCTTCATAAGTTAGAAGGTGTGGATAGCTTCTTCATATTATATTCTGCCAAGAGTTATCCCGTAGCACTTGATATCGAGTCAAAATTCTCAGAAGGTGCGGTTGGCAACACGCAGCTTGCTGATTACCGTAACTTTGCCCATGGACGTTTTAATTGGTTTACTCAACGACCTGGTCAAACAGGTCTGATATGCTTGCAAACTCCTGATGATATGGAAATGTCTGAGGAAATACTTAGTATGATACCAGGACACGTTCCTTCACTACGTATTTCCACTACACATAATACGCCAATTGCATCTATTGATTTGCTAATCAAAGAGCATTATCTTTGTAGTGCAATTGGACAAAGATGGGGATTAGACCTAAGTCGTCCTATTGTTCCTGAATATGGAAGAATTTTACATGCAAGATAAAATTTTCGTTTTTCTCATCTTTTCTAACATCTGCCTGGTTTGCAAGTTTTTTCGTTTCCAGTGATAGCAAGGTTACTTTTTCCCACTCTATAACATAAAAGGTATCGCAATTTAAACATTAAAGAATTAAAGATATGAGCAAGACAAGTATTATAGATACGGCAGTATTGAAAGAGAAGGTGCAGGAGTATGCCATGAAGGTGGGACGCATCAGTGCCAGACGGATGAACTGCTCGATAAGTGGTTCCCGGAATACACCAGTTATATAGAGGTGATTGATTGACGGAATAACTAAGTTAAAGAAAGGTATTGTTATGGATTCATGGGAAATATGGTTCTGCGTTGCAAGCCTGGCTCAAAGCATGGGGTACGCCTGGATTTACAGTCTGTTTCAAAAGCGTGCTTACAAGAAAGATATTCGAAGCCGACATTCTTATGTGTTGCTTGGCATGCTGCTGGCTAAAGAAGAAAAATTGCCCTACTATTTCTCCGGAAGTAGAGAAGAGGGGATAGGAGAAACCTATATCAGATTGCCTGAGGGTATCATAAAGGTCTTTTCCTGGGGTGTTGATGGCTTTGCCATTTCGCTTGTTGGGGCAGTTAAGGTGGATGACATGCTGGCCAGCAAGGCTCGTGAGTTCTGTAAGGAGTTGAATGCCAAAGAAAACAGGGTGCGGTATAGTGTAGGCTTCGATCCGATAGTTTCTGAGACTTGTTTTATGATTACCTGCAACTTCGAAGAAGAGGCTGATGGTGATGGTGAAGATGCCGCAGAATATTATATTCTCAGTTATGCCAAAACGTATCTGGTTCCCAAACAGCAGGAATTGCAAATGGCATGGGAACATAGGATGGAAAAATTAAAAAAGGAGAAAGTATGAAGTGTAATTATAAAAATCAATACATTAAGTTGGGTTTACTCTCAATAGTTTTAGCCTTGTTCGGACAATTATCCCTTGTTCAAGTGAAGGCTGCAGTCGATACCCTTGGCGCTGATGAGGCTTTGGGTAAGAAGCATGTTACCCAAGTACCTTTGGAGCAGTGCAATCGGATAGATACTTGCAGCGTAACCAGGTTTGCCATTGTTTCAAAGGATGGCAAGTTGGGTATCTATGACTTGGAGAAGCATGAAAATGTGACGGAGATAGATTTGGACGTTGCGGGTTTCTCTCGTCGTTATGTATCAGAAGATGGTATCGAGGTGTTCTATTTCTATGTTGAGAGAGGCATTGAGCGTGGTACCATAGGAGTGGTGGGAGAAGATAATCAAACTGTAGCTATGTGGATGGATAATCCCGAATATGTGGCCAAGCTAGATGAATGCACAACGATAGATAGTGTGATGACTCAGAAATGCCAGGAGGTTTTATCTGGAGGGTTGAAGGCGTTGAACGGCACATACGGACAGATTGCCGTTATTGATGCGCAAACAGGAAGATTGAAAACTTGGGTGGCATTGGAGAAAGATGGAGATGGTTATGCTGATGGCAAGCTGTTGAAGCAAGCATGTAGTCATCGCATATTGACGCTTGTTGGTGTTACGCCGATGTTGGCAGATATTGATGGTTCGCTCAAAGACAAGATTGATTTGTGCGGTGGCGTATATAATATAGGTGACAGCATCAGTATCCGTGATCATAACTGGGAGTCTGGAGGATATGGTGTGATGACTTGCCGCCAGGCTTTGACGCATAAATCGAATGTAGCGATGTTCAAGATTCTCCTGGTAAACCGTGGCGATGCTGCCTTTGGTATCTGGAAGAATATAACAAGTGCAGAAAAGCATACCAGCGCTATGGAATTGGCTGCAATCCTGAATAGTGTCTATCAGAAGAACGTTCTGATATTCCCTACTTTGGAAGGTGATTCGGTTACAGAGGAGCCTAATGACATGATGCCTTTGGGACGTAAATATCTGCAGGAAGTCTTGGTTGGCTTAAATAAAGGGGATGGCATACAGGCTGCCTATGCTCCAAAGAAGGTTGAATTGGCTGGCATTTATGGTGATTATCAAGGCGAGGAACTTGAAAACGGCAAACATACACCGGCAGAAATGTCTTTCGTAGGAGTATTCCCGGCCCAAAAACCTCGCTATGCCTTGGCGGTATTCATCAACAGGCCGGATGAGCCAACGCATAGCTCCAAGGATTTTGCTAACAGCATCGTGAATGAAGTTGTAGAATGGCTGTCAAAACATTAACATGTCAAGTCATGATAAACAGAAAAACGATGAAAATAGAAATAGAAGATGTCTAGACGATTAAAGATAAAATGGCAGATATGGGCAAGATAAGTATAAAAGGTGCTGATGGGCAGCTCATAGATTTTCATGTGGGCACCAAGTACGCGAAGACCATAGATCGCTTCTTCTTTGCCGTAGAATACATGGAGGTGGTAGAAGAGCCTGTTGTAACAGTAAATCGCGACCATAAATGTTTCATGGCTTGGAAAGCGAAAAACCGAAAAACAGGAGAAATCAATTCGTATGGCGTAACCTTGACATACATGGGCAATGTTCCTCGTATCTACTCCATGACTTCAGAAAAGGTACGCAGGCATTTGAAGGCTGCAAGGGATTGTAGAAAGGAAGCGGAAAGAGCCCGAAAGCAGAAGGGTATTGTCCGAACCTGGACGGTGTTGAAGCTGGAAAGAAGACAGAATCATACGCTGGTATTGGTGAATGTCAAGACCGGGAAGCAGCGTATCCTGGTGCGGAATAATCAGCTGTTGATAGAAGACAAGGATATTGATTTCGCCGACATCTTCAGGGGCGTTTTGATAGGAAAGGATGAACAGCGAAAGAAGGCCCTGGAACAGAAGAATGTAGAATATGGAATAGAATTGGTTGAGCATGATGCTGAAGGATATGGTATGTTGAAGTGGATTTATCACAAGGAAACCTATTATTTCGATAGTGATGACTTCGTAGGAACGGATTTTTATCCTGCGGTGTATTGCCTGGTCAATTCTGAACTCGAATTCATAGTGCCTTTCAGGCAGACTCATGATTTTGGGTACATGAAAAAACTAATAAAATAAATGTATGATTCAAAGAAAACAACGGCTAGGAAAATAGTCTATGTTGATATGGGCGGTGTGCTTATGGATTTCCATGCTGGGTTGGAGTTGATTGGTGATGAACTCCGTAAGGAATATGCAGGAAGATACAGAGACGTACCTCATATTGTTTCTTATCTGCCACCAGTAAAAGGTGCAGTCGAGGCTATGCATGCCTTACAACAAAGTGGTAAATACGATGTTTATATCCTTTCAACCTCTCCTTGGAGTAATCCATCCACATGGTCTGACAAGGTGGAATGGATAAATAGATATTTGGACAAGTATTATTGTAAGCGTCTTATTCTCTCTCACCACAAGAATCTACTCAGAGGTGACTATATCATTGATGATAGGGGAAAACATGGAACAAGTGGATTCAAGGGAAAATGGCTTCGCTTTGGAAGTGAAG
>ERZ1034680.838-NODE-838-length-13338-cov-36.390800_pt1 | contig 13338 bp, 8 predicted proteins | sample MGYA00520639_ERZ1034680 | MGnify/ENA primary metagenome ERZ1034680 (study PRJEB33766, sample SAMN09781760) | gut metagenome | biome: gut microbiome | host: Homo sapiens | place: Madagascar | study: EMG produced TPA metagenomics assembly of the PRJNA485056 data set...
TTCTTTCACTTAAGAGCTCAAAACTGCGGATTTTTTCACTAAAACCCCTTATTTTGAACTCAAATATATAGGTTTTCTGGAGCGAATTCGAGTGATAGACCTTTAATCAAATCTTATAATTTTAGCATAGATAATCATAATTATAGTTGTTTAGCAAAAGTTTCCTTCACAAAATTTGTGAATATCGAATTTATATATTATCTTTGCAACATCAAAACATAAAGGTTATGATAGTAAATTTCAACGAGGATTATCTCCGTGATCTATATAGAACTGGCATATCTGATAAAAAGCATCGTTTTCAACCGCAAATAGTTAGAAAGTATATTCGAGTGATAGACCTTATGATATCGGAAGATAACGTTCAAGGCCTATGGAAATATAATTCTCTCAATTATGAACGGTTAGAAGGAAACAAAGAAGGATTGTCCTCGGTAAGAGTGAATGATCAGTATCGAATAGAATTTGAAGAAGAATTTGAGGATGGTCAGACTATTGCAACCATATGTAATATAACAGAATTGTCAAACCATTATAAATGATATAATTATGAGCAACGATAAAAAAACAATAAAGGGAATGCGAGCAAACGAGATGACTCCGGCTTTTCCTACGCATCCTGGAGATGTTCTGAAGGATGAAATAGAATATCGTGGAATTTCTCAGCGACAGTTGGCTGAGGAAATGGGGATTGCCTATTCTGCTCTGAATGAAATTCTGAATGCTCGTCGTCCGGTAACGGAAAAAACGGCCCTGCTCTTTGAGGCTGCACTTGGAGTGAATGCTGAGCCTTTGTTGAAAATGCAGATGAGATATAATCTGCAATCAACAAAAAATGATTCTACCTTTATGGCCAGATTGGCAAAAGTAAGAAGGGTGGCTGCAGCCTTGTAAAATAGCAAGTTTTTAAAGGATGCAGAAGTATAAACTTTAACGAAGCGCTTTATTGAGGTCTAATGATGCGCTTCGTTAGGTGTTAATGATGCGCTTCGTTAGGTGCTAATGATGCGCTTCTTTAAGGTGCAATGATGCGTATCTTTAAGTCATGTTGTTTCTCTATAAGTTATGTCCTTGAAAATCAATGACTTTCGGCAAATATTCAATAGGTTGAAAATGGGTTAGGCACTATTTCTGCTATCTTTTCCAACCATTCTTTATCAATACTATCGAAGGTGTTGAGGTGTTCGCTGTCAATGTCCAGTACGGCGATGACCTCACCATTTCTAATGACAGGCACTACTATCTCTGAGCGGGAAGCACTACTGCAAGCTATATGACCAGGAAACTTTTCTACATCTTCTACAACGATGGTTTCTGCCTTGTCCCAAGCTGTGCCACAAACTCCCTTGCCACGTTTGATGCGGGTACAAGCCAAAGGTCCTTGGAAAGGTCCTAATACAAGGTTTTCATCAATGACGCGATAGAAACCTACCCACCAGAAATGAAAGGTATCCATGATGCATGCTGAAATATTTGCCATGTTGGCGATGATGTCGCTTTCGCCCTCTACGAGCGATTGAAGCTGAGGGAGGAGAGTGGCGTAAAGTTCTGCCTTCGTTTCTCCTTTTATTATAAGATGTTCTGCCATGATGAAAATGTTTTGTCTTGTTGATGTTTATGCAAAGTTACTGATTTTTCTAAAAATTGGGGGCTAAGAATGGGTTAAATCTTCTAAAAAAGTAAAGCCTATCCGCTAAGAAAGTAGATGGTAAGCTGGCAAGTTCTCAATAAAAGTGCAAAAAACTAAGGGGCAGGCTTCATAATGATCAACTCATAGCCTGACTTCACTAATTTTTTCGTCCTAAAATTTGTGAATATCGAATTAAAATGTTATCTTTGCCATGTGTTTTTTTAAATATGATTATGGAATAAGCCTTCGGCCTATGGATGGAAAAATTAAGAAGACATTCAAAAACTCTCATTATTCTTGGTGGAGAAGCAAAGCGTTTGATATTAAAAAGGCAAAAACAATAGAATTATGAATATGAAACAATCCAAGCTAAAAGTAGATAGCATACTGGAGTACTACGACAATCCTCAATTGCTAACCGCAAGGGATTGTTTTGATACGTTGTATTTGTGTTTGCTGTATGAAGATACTCCCGAATGCAAATATACGGCAATTCGTATTTCCAGTAAGAGATTGCAGGATTTCTGCATGGGAAAGAAAGACTTGCGCTCCTTGTTCTTGTCTCCTGAAGGAGATAAGGAGTACTTTAATGTGAGAGGGGCTGATAATAACCTTGTGCTGGATTTGAAAATCAATACAACAATACCTGAAGATCGTTTGCCAGATGAAGGTTATTATCTGGAAACTTCAGGTAAGGAAAGCATTGTTGTTAATATCCCAGTTAAAGATAAAGGTCTGTTTACTGAAATAGTCAGAAAGTTTGGTTGGGCTTGTATGTAGTTGTATAGAAGTGTATTGCATTTTGTCAAACCATTATAAATAAAACATTTATGTGCAACGATAAAAAAGCAACACAATGGGAATTAAAGGAAGTAGATACAAAGCCTTCCTTTGGAGGAGCTGCATGAACGAACAATGTAGATGCTGCCATGAGTGTTTGTGATTTTCTCTTTATATTTTCCTCGCTGAGATTTCGGTATTTTGGAACAGATTCTTATTTTGTGTGAATATTGAAAATATGAACGAGGAAAAGAATGTGCTGAAAATCAAAGAGTTATGATTTTTGAGATTGAAGAGTAATGTTAATAAGTTCTCATGTCGTACGACATGGCACCCTATAGTCGTACGACTTGGGAGTGTATAGTTGTACAACATGAGATCTGTAATCGTACGACATGAGGTCATATAATCGTACGACATGAGTTCGAAATAGAGAATTACTATTAATTTTTGATACGAAAAGTTGAAAAATGAGCATCATTTATATGCTGGAATCCTTTTCTTGAGTGCTACTTCGCTTAAAAACAAGTAAGTGAAAATTGGAAGGATATATTTACAAATGAGAATGCATGATTTCCTTTATTCTTGCTTTTTTAACATCACAATGATCAAATCATGGCAACTGTGACGTCATGGAGAGTTATGATTAACAAAAACCTAAGATAACTGATCATAACACTTACTTTTATAGATGTTCAACTTCTTTTTTACTAAAATACACAAAAAAACAAAGATAAGCGTGTGTATTTCAGAAATATTTATTATTTTTGCAAATGCATTCAACCGCAGAAAGCCCGAAAGGCTGAGCGGGTGGGTGTGACTTTTATGGAATAGAGCGTTTGCTTACGCTCATCTGCGCAATCGTAAACTTCGCAACTTTACTAGCTGTTAGCAGGTGTGGCAATGAGTGAATGCTCACGGTAGGTGTATTTTATATCCTGCTGCGAATCGATGTATATATACTGTAGCTCTATGTTATGGTATCATGTACGTCATACATATTCGTATGCGGAATTTTATATACCATAGCGTGGGCTTTCTGCATTGTCCGTCTCAACAGCAAGGGCAGTGCGAAGGCCTACGATTGGGGATGGACGAGGTGAATCCCCACGCTCCTTTTTATAGAAGGAAAAACTAATTTATTGAAGTTTTCCGATTCTTGGGGATTCTATCGGAGTTTAAAGTGATAGAAACAATATGCCTTCACCTTTTGCTAGAGTAGTATGGAATAAGTTTGAAGCAGCTTTACTTGTGGACACTTATGAAAAAGTGGCCAAAGGTGAATTGGTACGCAAAGTTGCAGTTGCCAAGCTATCTAAACGCCTTCGATATCGAAAGATAAAGAATGGAATCGAAGTAAATGAAAAGTATAGGAACGAGAATGGTATTCAGCTTCAATTGTCGATAATGGAAAATATCTTAACTCATGGTGAGAAAGGATTGCCCTCTCATTCTCGTCTTTTTGAAGATGTTGCTCAACTTGCAACTGAAAATCATGATGAATATATAGAATTGCTTCATGAGGCGATTCAAATGTATCCCGAACCATTGGACACAGAAGGAAAGCAACCGGAAGTATCTTTAGAACAACCAAAGCTTGTAGAAGAATCTGTTCCGCAAGATAATTTGTTTGTGAATAGAGTAAAGAAAGTGCTTTCGAAAAAGTTCCCAAAAGGCATACGCTTAAATTCTGCTATAGACAAAAAGCGTTTTTATAAGAGTTATGAGGAGATTATTGGATTTTCTTTGGAGATTACAGATGATGATTTCGTCAATATGGTGACTTCTTGTGGAATAGAGTCTGATGGAAAGATATATGTTGCTTCTGAGTTGATTCCTTCTGATTTGCAGGATGAGATTGATTCTTTTATTGATGTGACAATAGAATCAGGCAAAGAATTTGTCTTTTATGAAAGTCTATTTCGTCATTTCAAAGATGAATTGCTTGATACACCTATTGCCAATGTCTCAATGTTGTGTACTTGGTTACAATACAAATATGAAAAGGAATTTTACTTTGATAAAGAGTATATGACTCGTGATCGCTATATTGATATTGATATAGATCATGAGGTCATATCATATATGCGTGAGCAATGGCAGGTGAAAAGCGAAGATGAGGTTGTTAAGGCCTTGGATTATCTTCCAGAAGATTCTGTTAGAACAGCTTTCAATCGCAATACAAACGTATTGATTGCCGCAACTCATGGAATGCGATTCCATATAGATAAGTTTGAGGTTAATGAAGAAGAGTTGAAGGATATAATCTTCATTATAGAAACAACGATAGAAAAGTTCCAATTTATTGGAGCAGACGAACTCTTAGAGTGCATTCACCAAAAACTTCCTCAGGTTATAAGTAATAATTCTGATATTCCTGAACTTGGAATCAGAAAAGCTTTGGCAGTGCTGTTAGCTGATAAGTTTGATTTCAATAATGCCGTTATAAGCAAGAAGGGAGTTAAGTTATCAGCACGAGAAGCTTTACTTGCTTTTGCCAAAAGTCATGAGGAGTTTACTTTGGAAGAAATTGATAAGCTTGCACAGTATTTGGGTACCGTTATAAACTATCACTTAGAGCCATTGTTGGAATATTGTATTCGCATCAATGATAAAGAGTTTGTTGCTAGAGAAAAGGTACATTTTGATGTGGAAAGTATAGATAAATATCTTAAGGAGCATATCGATCATAAAGTGTATTCGATACCACTTAAGAGTATTCATAACTTTGCCACATTTCCAGAGTGTAATTATCCTTGGACTTCACGTTTATTAGAAAGCTACTTGTTGACAGCGAGTAATAGGTTCAGATTATATTTTAGTGACTATCTGAACAAAAATAATGTATGTGGAGTTATTTCATATAAACTTCCAGATTTGTCATTCAATTTTTTGATGGAAATTGCTTTGGCAAGAAACAATGTGAAGTTGGCTAAGAAAGAAGCTTTAGAGTATCTTGCAACTGAAGGATATATCGTACAAAGAAGAAATTCTGATATTGAAGAAATCCTGGCAGATGCAAGTCAGCTTAGAGAAATAGATAATAATAACAATAAAATTATATAACGAACAATGTATTCATATACTTGGGATATAGAGACAGGAGGATTCTTGCTGAATAGTACACCATTACAATTCAGTAAGGAGCCGCGACCTGTATATAGCAAGGAACTTGATATACTGGGATTTGATAAGTACTGGAAGTATGACAAAGATGATTCTACCCCATTGATGTGGGCAGAAGCCAACAACTATATATATAAAGGAAGAGTTGTTGCTGCAATGAAGGGAGGTTCTTTGGATAAGAAACCAGAAATAAAGATTATCGAGGAACCAGAACCATCGGGAGAGTCTTTAATGAAAGTAAACATCAAAAAGATGGTTGAAAAGAACCAAGCAATACTTCGGGCTTTGGTTCAGCAAACGATAAAGCAAATCTATAATTCTTTTGTAAAATATCGTAAGAAAGGTGTAGATGTTTTTTACGTGGCATTTAGTGGAGGTAAAGACAGTGTTGTAACGTTAGATCTTGTTCAAAAGGCATTGCCTCATAATAGTTTTAAAGTGTTGTTTGGAGATACCGGTATGGAATTTCCTGATACTTATGAGACAGTAGATTATATAGAAAAGCAATGCCAAAGGGATAATATTGCTTTCATAAGAGCAAAGTCAAAATATAAGCCAAGTGAAACATGGGCAAAGTTTGGTCCTCCTGCTACTGTAAATCGTTGGTGTTGTAGCGTTCATAAAACTGCTCCTCAAATTTTGGCTTTGAGAGAAACTACAGGAATACATGATTTTACTGGCATGGCTTTTATTGGAGTCAGAGCGAGTGAAAGTGTTGCAAGAAGTGGTTATGACTATATCAGTTTAGGAGAAAAGCATAAGGGGCAATGGAGCTGCAACCCGATCTTAGATTGGAATTCGGCAGAACTCTATGCTTATATATATTCTGAGAATCTCTATCTGAATAAAGCATATACTAAGGGTAATAGACGAGCTGGCTGTTTAGTGTGTCCTAGAGCTGCTGAAAGAAGTGATTATTTTGCCCGTAAATGTTATCCGAAGGAGTTTGATCAGTTAATTTCAGCTATCCGTAGTGGATATGAAGGACATTTTGCTTCTGAGGCAAACTTAGATCAATTTGTTACGAATGGAGGATGGAAAGCTCGCAAGAATGGCCGAGATTTGAACATTCTTTCCAATTATGAGGAGATGGAAGAATCACGTAAATTGATTATAAAAATCACTAATCCTCGTACAGATTGGAAGCAATGGATAAAGACAATTGGAATACTTCAGAGTGAAGTATCTCCCTATTGTATTGAAACAAAAAATGGCATATTTGAATTTGAAGTAGAAGAATCTGATGGAAAACTAAAAATATCCTTGGATTCTGCAATAGTAAAATCTGCGCCAAACTTTATTAAATTGTTTAAGAATGTTTTCCATAAAACAGCTCTATGTATAAGATGTGGAGTTTGTGAAGCTGATTGTCATAATGGAGCAATTCACATGGAGAATGGAGTTTTGCGTATTGATGATACATGCAAGCATTGTTCGATGTGTCATAAAGTAGAACGTGGTTGTTTAGTTTTTAAATCTTTGGAAAGACCAAAAGGAGTTTCAAGTATGAATAAGAAAAATAAAAGTTTAAATTGCTATTCTCATCATGCACCAAAGATGGATTGGTTTGTACAATTCTTTAAGTATAAGGAGACGTTTGCAGAGAACCATACTTTGGGAACAAATATGTTTGATTTCTTTAAGCGTTTTTTGAAGGACGCAGAGTTGATGAGCAATAATGTGATAGGAAAAACTGCCATGACAATTGATCGTATAGGTTTGGATAGTATGGATGGTTGGGCTTTGATGCTGGCAAATCTTGTTTACTCTCCGCAGTTGAACTGGTATGTAAATAGATTGAATTTCAACGAGGTGGCTTCCAAGGATTATGTTATTTCTACATTGGTAGAAGATGGCGCAAAAGAGTCTTGGGTTTCTGATATTTGGAGTTCTTTTGCTCGAATTGCAGAATTGCCATTTTCGAATGTAGGATTCGGACAAATGACAAAGGAAGGAAAGAAGGCTGTATCAATAATGCGTACACCTTGGCTTTCTCCAGAACCAAAAGTAATACTCTACAGTTTGTACAAATTTGCAGAGGCATGTGATGGCTATTATCAATTTACTATGTCTCGTCTTTATGACAATAATGTAGAGAGTAATGGAGTTAGTCCTGTAAAAATATTTGGAATAGAGGAAGAGGAAATGAAAAAGATACTGAAGGGGTTGTCTATCAAGTACCCAGAGTTTATCAGCGCAACATTTACCTTGGATCTCGATAATATTAATTTGAGGGAGGATAAGACAGCGCAAGATGTGCTTGATTTATTCTAATAATTGGTAAAATAGGATTCTAACAAATAGAAAAATATGGAGAATTATCGCAAATATTTCGATATAGATCCTGATTACTTTCCAGCAGTCAATGCTGATGTAATCAAGAAGGAACCTGACTTGTGGAAAAAATACTATCCACATGAGACTTTTGTGAAGCTATTGAAGCAAACTGTTAGTGTTTTGGAGCGCAAGCAGAAACTTAATATTTGGGTGGAAGGTGCATACGGTACAGGTAAATCGCATGCTGTTCTTACACTCAAGCACTTGCTTGATGCAAATAACAAAGAAGTTGAGGCTTATTTCAACGAGTTTGGATTAGATCAAGATTTGTGTAATAAACTTGTAGCTATAAAGTCACAAGGAAAGGTAATTACAGTTCATCGTTATGGATCATCAAATATCTATAGCGATAACGACTTGTTTCTTGCTATGCAGGAAAGTATAGAAAAGGCATTGAAGGATGCTGGTATAGAGAATGCTGGTCCAAAAGCGTTGAAGGATGGTATCATCAAATATCTCTCAGATGATGAGAATAAGCAAAGTTTTGGTGTTTATGTAGAAGGTAGTTATAAAGAGCTGTTTGGTGGTGAATGTGTTGATGAGATTGTTGAAAACCTCAGAAACTATGAAGGTCAGGCACTTCTTACTTTGATGAATAAGATTTTCCGCATTGCTAATGAGAAGAATATCAAGGCATTCTCGTTGGATAGTGAAACAATGGTAGCTTGGATAACAGAAGTTATTCATGCTAATAATTTGAAGGCACTTGTCTTTATTTGGGATGAGTTTACTGAATACTTTAGCAATAATACGCATCGACTGACTGGATTCCAAAGAATCTTGGACTTTAGCCAGACGGAGCCATTTTGCTTTATTCCTGTTACTCACCGAAGCGAGGCTGGTATAGATGATGCTGATGCTGATAAGCCAAAGATTCTTGGTCGTTTCATAAAGCCGACTTGTATTATTGAATTGCCAGAAAATATGGCATTTCAGTTGATGGGTGCAGCTATGAAAATTTCTGAAGATCCTATGGTAAAACAGGAGTGGGAAGAAATCTTATTTGATTTGGAAGAACGTACAGGATATTCACGAAAAAGAATCAAACAAAGTGCGGGAATTGAGGATAAACAATTACGTGGTATTTTGCCGATTCATCCTTATGCTGCAAGTTTGCTGAAGCATATCTCTGCCTCTTTTGCAAGTAATCAGCGTAGTATGTTTGATTTCATTAAGAATAGTGGTAATGAGAATTTGAAAGGTTTTCAATGGTATATAGACAATTTTGGCCCTTTCAGCGAGAATCCTTTCTTGACAGTTGATTTGTTGTGGGGATTCTTCTACGATAATGGAAAAAACGACTTATCTCAAAATATCCGTCAGATTTTAGACCGTTATGCAAATTTGGCAAAACAGCTGGATTATGAAGAACAGAAAGTCTTGAAGACGATTTTGTTGTTTCAGGCAATGTCGGAAAGTGCCAGTGACCAGATTGATATATTCTTACCAAATGAAAATAATTTAAATTTGGCATTTGAAGGAACTGATTTCGAAAGTGGTCAGGCTGTGAAGTGTGCAGAAAAGTTAGTACGTGAGAAAGTCATTTATAAAAAGACTCTAAAGGATGGTTCTTTCTTGTATTCTATTTTAACGGGAGAAATGGATGCAAGTGAAATCGATAAGAAAAAGGCTGCATATGAAGGTAAAACTACAAGTAGCATTATAAAAGACGGACAATTGAATGATACAGTAGAGATACCTTATGACTTAAATTTACGTTTCAAGTTAGAGTATGCAACTTGTACAGATTTTGATACCATTGCAAAGAAAAATATTAATGATGCTGTAGATGATAATAGACATTTCTATGTAGTATGTTGTTTGTCAAAAAATGCAAGTGAAAGTATCTCTGTGACAAAGAGAATTGCTGAAATGCGCAAGAAGTATGCAGATAGTGAAGTTATCTTTATTGATTGTGGACGAACACCTCTTGGGGATGACAAATTTGAAGAATGGGTAACAAACATGGCTACATCTACCTATTATGCAGGTAAGGATAATAACCAGTCGACTCAGTATTTGCGTTATGCAACCAGTATCTTGGCAGAATGGCGTTCTAGAATCAAGCATGGGCAGTTTGTTCTTTATACAAAGGTCAATACTGCTGGCGAAGTATTTAATAGCATGGAGGCCTTAGGTGATGAGTTGAGAACTTTTGATAAGAAGAGATTCCCATTAGCGTTAGAATGTAACTATAAATCGGCAGCTAATTGGTGGGCGGCAAATAGTTTAGGAACTGGTGTAGAGTGTGGAGTAAAACAAGAAATAAAGAGCACTTATAAAAGTAAAAATGCAAGATTGGAAGAGATGTTATCAAATGCTTTGGGTAATCCTAATTATTGGACAGACTATCCAGCTGATTGCATTTCTCGTGTCAAGACAGATCTTAACGAGTTTGTCGGTGGTATAATGGAGAAGGAAGGTCGAATTTCTATTCTCTCAATCTATGATTTCTTGAAAGGTGAACCATATGGCTATTTACCTTGTAATATGACAGCATTCTTTATGGGCTTCTTGCTTAAAGAGTATGTAAATGATAAATACTCTTGGAGTGATGGTTTGTCAAGTGATAATATGTCATTGGGCAAAATGAAGGAAATGATAGAAGAGGTTATAAAGCATGATAATACTCCAAACTCTCGTTATCGTGATAAGTATATTGTTACCATGACCCCTGAAGAAAAAGCCTTTATTGATGGAACTTCTATGGCATTTGAAATCGTGAAGGGAAGTTGTTCTTCTGTTGAGGCGGCTCGTGATAGAATTCGTGCCAAAATGAAGCAAAGCTTGTACTTCCCAATATGGACTGTAGGCGAGATTCTGAATGATGTCAATTTAAAAACTTCGGAAAGTGTCATCAGAGAACTTCTTGTTGATTATCAGGATTTGGCGAATAATACAACCAACAAGTCGGAAAGCGATATTGCAAATAGCATAGGACGAAAGTTTATCAAAAATGTTAATGCCACAGGAGATTTGCATAAGCTCCTCACAGAAGCGAATTGTAAGAAAGGAATGCTCAAGTATCTTGATGGATATAAAGATGGGGAGTTGCCAAAGTTAGCAGAAAGTATCGGCGATGGTGGTCAGTATATTAATAGTTTAAAGAAGAAGTTTGATGCTGGAGAAGCTAATTGGGTCTGGAAAAAGGAGACTGTTAAACAGCAGATTGACGCTGTTATTCTGGAATACCAAATTACTGCTATAACAGGTGCTCTCTTGGGTAGTTGTAAGAGTTACATGGAGGCATTGAAGGCTTGGAACGAGAAAATCAATAACATCAAGTTGGCTTATGAAACCATCAAGAATGATGTTGGCGATTTGTTACCATTGCTTGCTGTCTTGAAGGAGTTGAAACAACAGGGGCAATTGCCGGAAAACAAGAAAGTGGAATTTCTTGAATTGTTGCAGAATTATGGAGAAAGCTTCAATAAATTCTATACTTCTCAATTTGAATTGTTCTGTACATCTTGTGAATTCTATCTTCAGAACTTGAATGACTCAGACAGAGAGAAGGTGTTTGGAAGAATGCAAAGTGGCTGCTTTACCAATGATAATGCTTCCTATAATAAAAAGGTCGAAGAGGTTGTTAATCAATATCGCAAAGAGTTAGGCTCGATTCGTTTGAAGAATATTTGGAAGGAGAAGACTCAGACAGATAGTCCTCGTAAGTGGAGTGAGTTAAACAAGATGCCAATTCTTGCTATGATTCCAGATGATGAGCTGGTTGATTGTCGTAGAATATTCGGCATATTGAGCAGTCCTAATCCTACTGATAAGGAAGTTAATATGGCTTTGACATATCTGGAAAGCTTTACACATTGGAGTGAATTGAATGATGAGACTGCAAAGGATAATGCGTTCAAGGTTAGATTCCTGGAAGATAAATCTGTATTGTTGCAAAATATCTCTGAGGTAAAAGAATATGTTGAAAGTCATGTTTCGGACACTCCTTATAACTGGATGGGAAATCCTAATGTGACAAAGGCGATAGATCGATTTGCAGATGCAGAATACTCATCAGTTGGATGTGATTTAGCTATTCAGAAGATTGATTCTATGAATCCTGAGGATGTGAAAAAATATTTGAAAGAGCTGATTAAAAACAACATGAAGGTTGGTCTTCAAATTATTAAAAACAACTAACGCTTTTAGCGTATGAAGTACGAAGATGTTATAAATAGAATCGACAGATACATAAAGTCGGATAAGTATCAACCTATAATTGTAGATATGCCGAATATTCACTTGTATAAGAAGATAATAGAGCATTACAATGTAGGCTGTTATGACATACAGAAAGTTTCCTCTTTTTGTATGGAGGAAGGGTTACCATTAATGGACAAGCTACAATATAGCTTATCCATGGTTGATGGTGTTGTCTTTTTGAAGGGGTTATCTTGCTATCTGAAACTACAAGGTGAACAGTCTTTGCAAAAAAGTTTGCGTTCCTTGTTAGACCTTTCGTTGAAAGGAAAGTTGATTGTATTTACTTTCAATTGTGCTAGTGTACTTTCTAAAATGGACAATCGATTGAAGGCTGCTGGTAGAATTTCTATCGTTGATGGTGAACCATCTTGTCAGCTATCCTTATGTTTCATTAATCCGAAGTTAGCTAGTTCTGTTCCTGCAGGAATCAAAGGTATAAATAAATTGCAGGATATGGATACTTTCTTGGAAGAAGACAATCCAAGTATCAGTGTTATAACGAAGAAAACTAGAGCTAATTTTCCAAACTCCATGTTCGATATAGTTGAGTATTCTTCTGAATATCAGGTATTGGCAGAACAGAATTTGGATTTGGCAAATGTTGGAGAGACCGCTGGAACCGAATCGCAATGGGCCTATCTGTTGAAAGAAATGGAAAATTACGAAGATTGGCATCAATATGTTGTATCTGTATTTGGTTCAAATCTGGCAGATTGCATTAATGGCTTTGCTCAGTATGATAGCAATAAGCGATGGATATATTTTCTGGCATTGGTGACTAGTGGTGTAAAGGGCAATGAATACTTGACTTATGTTATTTCAAAGTCTAAAACTTTTGATGATTTTATTATGCAGGCTTTCTGTGCCATTTTGAAAATTCCAGTGGGAGATCCAAACTTTCAAAAATATTATGCTGAGAGAAAGGTTATAACTTCGAACTTGGCAGATTATTCTGATAGCTTGGATTGCTTCTGTAAGCAAGTTTATGGAAAGGAAGAGAATGCTATTCTCTATCTGACAGATAACACAAGAAAAGAAAAAGAGCATATCATAGAATTAATAGGTAAATACAAATTTTCAGCTAGTCAATTGGCAGAAATATTACCAAGAGTTTATAGTGACTTGGCTACGTATCTGAAACCTTATAATTATTCAAATGATTTTCTAAATAGATACTTCACTCAGTATAAATACTGTAAGGTTAACCTGTTGGCGGAATTAAAAAACCGCCTGAAAATTAGTATATTTTTATGGAG
>ERZ1034680.843-NODE-843-length-13301-cov-8.683225_pt1 | contig 13301 bp, 9 predicted proteins | sample MGYA00520639_ERZ1034680 | MGnify/ENA primary metagenome ERZ1034680 (study PRJEB33766, sample SAMN09781760) | gut metagenome | biome: gut microbiome | host: Homo sapiens | place: Madagascar | study: EMG produced TPA metagenomics assembly of the PRJNA485056 data set...
AATATTAAATACTTTCATAATAGTATCTTCTTTCTTTTTATTATTACTAATTTGTATTCAATATTATAATATCTTTTTGAAATAAATCTGACGCTTCTCTTAAAAGTATAGGCAAAGTTATAGAAATATCTGCTAAGTCTACGAGTGGATATTTAGAAATAACTGATATAAATAAAAATATATTAACTGCTCAATTTAAATCAATGAATGTAACTGGTATTGCAACTGGTAATATTCCAACTTTAAGTTCTCTTTATGTTGTAGCTCCATCATATATTCCATCATTAAATATTGGATCTAAATATTATAGTATAAAAGCTATATTAGATTCTACGTGTAGTAAAAAATTATCTGTAATTGTATCGATTATATATTATTAAAATAAAACCCAGAGGGTCTTAGACCCTCTGGGTAATTTTATCTAGTAATTATTACAAATTAATAGACGGGGAAGAAACGATCATCAGAGAAGATAGCAGAATTATGCTGACCCTGAATAGGGGGATCGTTCTTATGGTCCATAATCTTATCTCTGGTGAAGTTGGTATCGCCGTCTGTAAAGCGTTGCTTAATATAATCATATGTATACTTATCACTACCCTTAGCCCAAGTATGCATTGCCTTATCAAGATCTTTATCACCATCATATGTATCCTTGGCGATAGACTTATTCTTCAGGGCAAACTTCAGAATTTCAACATTCTGACCTACATAAGAATGATACCACTTAATAAGCTCAGAAGATGCAAGAGAGACATATCTGCATTTGGTATTAACCTTCTTCAGTTGATCACTCTTATCATCATCATTTGCTTCCTTGATATCTTTCTTAGCATCATTAAGAGTCTTAAGCGCTGCAGATTTAGCTTTACGAATTTCATTAAAAATAGATCTATCGCTATTAAAGACAATATCTTCTGCACTCGTCAATAGATCCCTGTTGACAATCTTAGTCACTTTATTAGTAGCAACCGCCTCACGAATGTTCTTCTTAAGATCAGAAATGCTATCGATTTTCGAATCAGTAATATTAGTGCTAAGATAATTAGAAACAGCGTCATTCAGTTTTTTCTTATCGACATAGTTAGTAATTTCCTTATTATATGTATTACCCCAATTAGCAATGATATTATCAAGCTTCTTCTTGTTAATACCAGCCTTATTGAGGAACTCACGAACATCCTCAACGCGATCCTGAACCCAGTTAACCAGCTTATCCCACATATCAGAGACAGTCTTGGTAACCTTATCAATAGCACCCTTGATCTTTTCCTTCAGTTGATAGTTAGCCTCGTTAACGTACTGAATTTCAGTGCCATTCTCCAGCAGATAAGCATGCTCATTCAGCAGAATGCTCATGTTCATCTCATTCAGTGCATCAGCAGTATATGCCTGAGCCATGCCACAAGCCTCTGCCAGGCTCATGCCAGGAAACGGATTAGGGTTAGTATAGCCAGAGCTCTGACCACTAATAACATTAACAATCATGATTTAATCTCCTTTGTTTAAAATTACGATCGTAAGGAAAAATTAATATAGATCGTCCCAACCGGTTGTGGACTCGTCAATACTGTCATCCTCGGCCAATTCAGCAGGGCTTGCTCCATCGGCATACGATCCATCATCGAAGCTGGCTTCAAAATTGTCATCTTCATTGTTGAATTGAGGAATTGTATTGGGATCAACAGGGACCTCTTCAGATTCATTCACTAGACTTGCGTCCTTTTCAAATCCAGAGAAATCTTCATGAAAAGAATCATGGAACGATAAATCTACATCAGTGTCTTTTCCATCACTAGCATCTGCAAACTGATCAGCAGCAGTGATACCAGCGTCAAGACCATACTTAGCAGGGCGACCGAGCTTGTCGACGCCAAAGCCATCAAAACCAGAATCATCAGTAGATTCTTCAATTACATCTGCACTCTCATCTGCAAATGAATTCTGCTTATGCTTAATATCAGAAGCAGTATCTCCGAATCCACTATTATCATCTTGTTCCTGGCTATCATCCCAGGTATTGTGAGGCTCATCTTTATGCCAAGTATCTTCATGAAGAAGACTATTAAAAATACTCATAATAGTAGTTTCTCCTTTCCTGAGATTTATTATAAAGTTATATATTTAAGAATTAGAATAATCCACCATCATCGTTACCGTATGTAGTTTGATCATCTTCATCATAACGATGTTTAGATTCTTCTTTTTCATTCTGTTCAGTTTCTCTAGTTGCTTTAGAGTTCTTAAGAGCAATTGCGTTAGCAATCTTTCTAAATCTGTCAACCCACTTGATCTGACGATCATAAACTTTCTTCTTATGATCATCACCTTTTTCATCTTCACGATACTTAAGATTTTCTGCATTGATCTGTAGATAATTAGCTTGAAGTTCAAACCAATCAGATACATCCATACGAGTTTTAAGTGTAAAGAATGCAACCTTACGAAGAAGCCAAATGAACAGAATAGCGCTCATACCAGCGCCAACTACTACAGCAATAAATGCTCCAATAGGTCCAGCTGCTGCTAGTGATGTAAGTAGAGGACCAGCACCGGCACCTGTAGCAGCACCTACAATAGCCTTAGTAAAGTCAGTAAATGTCTTATTACCATTTTCATCATAATCAATGAAAATTCCATCTTCATTGATTCCTGTAGCAGATTCACCAGTGCTAGTGATATTACTCTTAATGCATCCATTAATGAGTTTATCAATAGTGCCATTAGCGCAATTACGATTAAATTGATTAATATACTCCAGAGTCAAATTGTCTCTAGACTTAATATAACCAGTTTTATCGAGTGCAACGCTGAAAGAATCATGGCCATTCTTAATGAATTCTACAGAAGAAGAAATCAAAAGAGAAGTAGATGTGATAATAGACATTACTGTCATATTATATAGCATAATAGGAAATTCAATGTTAAGAGTAAATGCCTTAGTAAATAGGCGTTCCCTATCATGAATATTACTAATAGCAGTAGATAGCTCATCTACCGGCTTAGTAGGTTCATTATAGCTCTTAACAAGATCATGAATACTATTAATGCAATCTACAATACTTGCATAATTTTCAACTTTAGTAATTACTCCTTTAGAACGAGGAATGGTACCAAAGTCAATTCCAGTTACATCATTCTTGATATGGCCATAAAGTCTACCAACAATATTTTCAATATTTGCTTGCCTCTTAGCTTCATTGCAAAAGAGAACATTCTTCTTGGTATAATAATCAGATAGATCATATGCTTCACTTACGAGTTGCATATATTCTGCACCTGTAATCATTACAAATATCCTCCTTTCAATTTATCTAGAAGAAGCCATTAGATTAATAAGTTTCTTATAAGTACCACCATCTTGAGTTTCTCTCTCAAGCATAGTATAAGAGATATCTTCAAAACTCTTACTGCCATTATCAAGCAATAGATGTAGAACCTCATTAGAATCATCTACAATAGCGAATCCCATAAGATTATAAGAACTCATAAATCTTAAAGCATTCTTAGGATTACTAATATCCAAGTTCTCTTCACGATATAGTTCATCTACATCTTCCTGAGAAATCAAAACTGTAGTGATAGCAGAGAAATCATTATGCTTACCAGACTTAATTTGAGATTTAGCGGCAGCAGCTCTATTCTGAAGCAGTGTCCAAAGATCTCCACGTGCTCCCTTTACCTTATAAGATTTGACGTCATCAGTAATACGAGACAATCCAAGAATAACTTCAGATGCTTTAAGTTCACCGGTAATAGTGCGCATGAACTTCAAGAATTTCTGACCATCCTTATTATCATTCATAATACGACGAAGAATCTCAGTAGTAGTAATAGGAACAATCTTGGATTTAACACCAATTAGAAATTCAGTGGGAATATCAGAGATACCACCATTATTATCACGCTGATAAAAACGGACAACAAGAATAGAAGGAACTGCATCATTCATCTTCTTGATATCCTGATCTTTCAGAATCGTTGCAGAACCATATCTAAATTGCTGAGCTTTTTGGGTATTATATTGACTATCAGCACGCTCTTTAGCAGCTTTCTCTTCTTCTGCTTTACGCTTGATTTCTTCTTGCTGTTGTTGGAATTTACGTCTATCTTCCTCTTGTTTCTGTTGGAATTTACGTCTATCTTCCTCTTGCTGCTGCTGGTATTTACGCCTATCTTCTTCTTGTTGCTGCTGGTATTTACGATTTTCAGCATCGCGTTCCATTTGGTGATTATGATTATTTCGATTTTCGAGATCTTTATTTGTATAGCGTTGAGCTTCTTCTGATGCTTTATGCTGAGTACGTTTCAGCTCTTCGTCTTCTGCATTTTTATGTCTTTGCTCTTCACGTGCTCTTGCCTTTTCATCTTCATAATCAGATGCTTGTTTTCTGGCAGCTATATATCCAGAATAATCTCTTTGCTGATTTTGATTATTTCCACTATTCTGATTATTACCATTATTATAGTTATTCTTTACTTTTCCAGTATACTTCTTAGCCTCATTGAGATCCATATATCCCATAGTGACTTTATAAGTGCCATTAGCAAATTCTCTAACTATATAATCGTTAACAGAAACAGGATTAAGGTTAGTATCTAGAACTTCTATATTTGCATTCTCATGCATCAGATTTACTAGATCTCTAATATCAGTAGAACTAATTTTAACATTATCAGCCTGGAACATGAAAGGATCAACAGAAGCTTCAGCAAAAGCTTCTGCATTCATAGAACCAGCAATTGTAGCATTTTCAAAAGTTCCTTTTTCATAAGCATCTAGCCAAGATTGCATAGTAGCAATAATAGCATTACTATTATCGTCACCAAGATCTAGATTCTGATGGAAATTTCTTAGGTAATCAATACCATTTTTAACATTACTAATATTAGCTTGCTGTAGAGCCAGCATAAAGAACTGACAAGAGATCTGCTCAATATACTTAGAAACAGCATGTGCAGAAGACATACTTACAGTACGACTTGTCAAAACAGGAAATACAGCAATAAGCTTAGATGCTGCTCTTGCAATAGATGAATAAGAATATGAATTACTACCACTAGTATTCTGATATCGCTGTGTAGCAACATTACTAAGACCCTTTGCCATGTCAACCATGTCATCAAAGCCATAGCTGTTTGCTTCGCGCAAACTATCCATTTATAATACCTCCTTTTTAGGCCTACTAATATTATACTAATGTTAAAAAATAAAAAATAATGCTCTGGAGCCTATTTTGGGCTCCAGAGACTTTTATTTATTTATGCTGATGAAAAGGAATTACGCTTATACCGTCATCATAGTAGACAATAAGATATTTTTCATTATCATCTATATATTCCAGTAAAGAATTCATTCTATTAAAACTGATAGTTTTAATACCTTGAATTTGATCAAATATTCCATCCATATCAACGAATAGATAGTATTTACAATGAGCAAGATATCTTCTAAGAAGCTTCCCCTTAATAAATCTTTTCCATCTTCTATCATCTACAACAAATTTATCACGATAATCTTCAGATGTAAGATCATCATCAATACTTTTATTTACGTAAATAATAGATTCTTGAATTCTTTTACTAGCCTTTTTATATCGTCTTGTATTAGCAATTTTTAGTGCTTTATTTAGCATCCTCTCTTCATCAGTATCAGATAGCATAAATCCAAATTCAGGATGGATATATACTTCTGTATTATTGTTCATAAACAAATTTCTTAAACGTGCATTACTTTTAATATCGAGATCAACAGTACTCATTTTATTCGTATAAATAAAAAGAGCATAATTATGATCATCGATTATATTATTTATCACCCACTCTTTATTTATTACAAGACCAGTACTATTATCCCTTTCTACATTGGTATTATCAAAAATAAGAGACCATCCACATTGATTAAATAAATACTTTAATCTGCTACCATTGATCGTATGCTTAAAATATTCAATTTTAATGTCTGGATCATAGCTCTTATCTGCTGACCAATCCTGAACATATTCAGAATCAACAAAGACCATAGATTCGCAAAGCTCATTCATAGCTTCATTATATCCATTATCTTCGATCATCAATTTTTCAGAATTACTTAAAGTTTTTTGCATTTCTTCATGTTTAAGAAGAGCTGCAAATCTAGGATCAAGTATCACTGATTCATTCATTTTTATTCCTTTCTTCTTTAAAATTTTCTTCTCTTGTGATTCATGAAATATACTGCCTGCTTATCTTCTACAGGAGTTCTTCCCATGATAGTATCACAATAGTAGTTTTTTGTTTCTACAAAAGAGCCTTTAATAGACTGAGTAGGAGTGAAATCTACATCTCTTCTCTTATCATAATTATTAACGAACCTCTTGCCTACATCACACACACCATATACTACAGTGTCGATGATTACAGGCATTGCATCTTTTAAAACCTCACCAATACTAAATCCATTTGCTACCATTTTCAATCAAACCTTTCGTTTAAAATTTACGAGAAATATTCTCATATCTCTCATAATTATAATATCTTTTTATAGGGTACTTTAAAGGCTCTAATATGTTAGCTCTGGAACATCCGTATAATATTTATTATATAAGAAAAGGAGGAAAAGGTATTGGCTAATAATAGCAAATATAGTTATACTAGTGAGACAATACGTCAAGGTGAAAATAATACTGATGTATTAGCTCAAGACTATGTAACTGATGAGCTTATGCATTCTCGTGGAATTTATTCCAAGAGCGATATTAAAGATGCTAAATTTAATAAATATTCTCGTTTTGGCCGGATACTTGATCCATATGGAAGAGTAAATGGAGGAAGAGAATATCTATTCTTTGTCAAACCTGATCTTCATATAGTAGTGCCTTACGGAAAATCTACATCAGATACTTTGTATACTATGGGTGGATTTCAAAAGACTAATACCATTGCTGGTAATGGTTATAGGCTTAATCCACAGCTAGCAAATAATTCTTATTTCGTTGGATTGCTTAATACAAATCCTGATATAATTCCAGAAATTCAAAAGAGTGCTACTGCCAGTGTAGATCCATTTAGTCATCTTTTAAGTTTTTCTGTAAATAGTGCTTTGCCTTTGGATTCTTCAAATTCACAAACTATGGATAATCCTGCTACTATATACGGAACAGCTTATAAGTATCTTCAAGATTCCGAAGCTTCTGATGAAAACTATAGTTTCTCACTAGAATTTGTCGATGATAAAAGCCTGAGTACTTACCAATTTTTCAAAGCATATTCTGAATATCATATTGCTAGAAAATCTGGTTTAGTAACTCCTCCTAGCTTAGATTATTATAAATATAAACGTCTTCATAATACAATGGGTATATATAAATTCATTGTAGATGAAGATATGGAAACTCTAATTTATTGGGCTTACTTATGGGGTGTATATCCAACATCATGTCCTAGAGATGCATTTCAGGATGCATCTTTTAGCGACGGTTTAACTTTTTCTGTCAGTTTTGATGCAGCATTTATTGAAGATATGACTCCTGCTATTTTAAGTCAATTTAATTATCTTATGATGAAAGTCTTGAATAAGAATGGAATCAATAAGAATGATTGGCTTCCTGTAGTTAAGCATAATAGAAAATCTGATATGCTTTATGGTAGAAATCATGGCTACGATGCTTCCTTGAGCTTAGGGGCATCTGAACAAACTTTCAGTGGTATGAAATATAATATCGGTGCAACTGAATGGATAGATGGTACTCTTCCTTGTGCTGCTCTAGTTGATGGAAGAGTTCTTGAAACTGATTCAAGAAGCAAATATCGTCTCAGATGGTATGCTAAAAAATAATTGATAAGGAGAATTTCAGATGGCAAAGAAAACAGTTAATTCTGATATCTACAATCTGTCATCGTTGGTTGAAGATGTCAAATCGGTATTTCTTCCAGATGAAAATGAAGAAACCTTAGCAATTGGTACATATGGATATCTTGGTGCTCTAGAGGCAAAAAGACTTCAGACTCAGGTTCAAATGACTGGTGAATTGTGTAATGAAGTTTTTCCTTCTAGAGCAAGGCTAGAAAGAAACGTTATTACTCATGCAATAATGATGAATATCGAAAACATCAATGCAGTTCCTGCAAAGATGACTGCTTTTCTAGCTATCAAAGAATCTGATATTGCTGATTACTTTGATGAAAATAATATATTTACCATTGATAGAGAATGCCCTCTAGAAATTGGTGACTATGAATTTCATCTGGAATATGATATTAAGTTAAAAAGAATTTATATTGAGAAGAAAGCTACAAATACTTATACTGCTCAATATGAAATTCCTGCAAATAGAGATGTACCTACATCTACTATCAATGTAGAAAATCAATATCTAAGTCCTCCTAATGTTGTCATTGTCAATCATGAAGCATATATTTATCTAACAGTAATTCTCGCTCAGGTTGAGCATAATACAGTTTCCAAAAAGTTGGTTACTTCGAATATTATTGATAACAAAACTATCAATTTTGAATTCGAAAATCAACTTGCATATTTCGAGATTCATTCTAAAGAGTCTGATCAAGATTATTATATTACTCCTGTATTTGAAGGAAGTTCTGTACCAAGTGATACTAAATCTAAGTATTATTGCTGGTATCAATACATTGATACTAATCTTATCAGAGTGCGTTTTGACCGGCAGTCATATATGCCTGGTCTAAATGCTACTGTAGAATGTTTAGTTAAAACTTGTCAAGGTTCTGGTGGTAACTTTACATATGGTAAAGATGTAGATGTTACACTAGAATCTACGAATTTTAATTATCGAAATATTACATGTAGACTTACACCTATTACCAATTCTTCTGGTGGTATTGATAGAAAATCTAAGAAAGAACTGCAAGGAATTATTCCTAAAGAAGCGCTTTCTAGAGGATCTCTTACTACTATTACAGATTTGAATAACTATTTTGGAATGCTAGATTCTGATTCTGCCAGAATTGTTATTCAAAAGAAAATTGATAATCAGATTGAGCGAGTTTATTATGCATATTTCGTAGCTAAAGATACTAATGGAGATATTCTTCCTAGTAATACTATTGATATTAAGGTTCCTATGAGCGCTCTCATTGAATCTAAAATCAATGAAGTTGATTCTCCTAGATATCTATTACCTGCTGGTACATGCTTTAGACTAGGTACAGATGGAATTGGATACATCAATGATATGCCTATCATTGATAAGGGCTATGAAATCGATGGCCCTTCTGTTTCTAATGGTACTGTAGTTCAAGGAATTATCACTGTTGAAGTTGTGGATGAAACTAAAGCTCCTTTTAGTGTGTCTTTCGATGTTGATGGAGTAGCATTTCCTACTCATTATTTCCCTGACAAGACTACAGGAGATATTAATGGTACACTTACTTACGATAAAGAATTTGTTGCTAATAGTAAAACAGAATCTAAGATAGTAGAAAATTATATTCAGATGGGCGTTGGCAATGATTATGTATACACTGCCAATTATGAAACTAAATATGATAATTCTATTATCAAGGTAAGAGATAAGTATCTTCCTAATCTTGATTTTGTTAAAGCTTATTATACTATCGAAGGTAAAACAACAGAATTTGATTCTCTTCCTATTGTTGTTACAGATCAACCTACTGGAACCAAGATCGAATTTGGCATTGTTAGAAGACTTAATGAAAAGACTTCTGGTATTATCTATTTCGGTGAAGGAGAAGATAAATATAGTTTAAATCAGCTTACAAAAGTAAACCTATCTACTGTTCTTAACTCTCTAGGATATAGTGGTCAGGTTACTGATTGTGTATCTTCTGATGGAAACTATGTATCTGTTACTGCTAATGGTACAGTAGAAAATCCAATTATTAAAGATCCTAATAAAGAAGATACTACTGATACTGATACACCTAGTGTACCAGTTGAAACTAAGAAAGAATATAAATTCAATGTTGTTAATCCTGATACCATTCCTCCTATAAGTAAGAGAGAAAAGAATAGTTGGTATGGTAATGTTTTGGAATCATCTACAATAGATAAAGAAGCATCTGATACACCTGCTGGTAAACTTGATAAATATAATATCAAAGTTACTATAGAAAAAGATATGCCTGCTCTTAAGGATCGTAAAGAGAGCGAATGGTATATGGGTATCGTTAATTCTTCTAAAGTTCCTGGTGGTGGAGAACAACAAGAATCTGATGATGATAATGATTATGCACTAAGTGTTGTTAATGAAGAAGATCTTCCTGAAATTAATGATCGTCCTCAAAATAACTGGTACTATGTCATTGATCATGTAGAAGAAGCTGAATCTGAACCTGATGATCCAGATGTACCTGAGAAAAAGATTAGTGGTAATGAATATATTATTGAAGTAAAGAAACGTCTTACTGGTCCTACTAGTATCAATGTTTCTATTGATGGTAAAATTTATACTATCAAGATCACTCAAGATGTTTATGCTATTGAAAATGGTATTTATATTTATGAGGGATCTGAAAATACTTATAAGGATATCAATACCACTTATACTCCGAGAATTGATGAAATAAGTAATATTCTTGCTATCAAGAATGGTACTCAGATTACTTATAAATTCTCTTATAAGTCTCTTGGTACTAACTATACTCCTAAGATTACAGTAAAAGTATCTAAGGGTTTGGAGTATATGATTTTCAGTAATTATCTGAAATATAATGATAAGCAATATCAATATGAGCCCAAAGAAACTACTATTGAGAAAGAGAAAGGATTTATCTATACTAATCCTTATGCGGTTAATATTAATGGATATCGTCTATATTCAGCATTTTACATGATGTCTATGGAAGAAAATCCATATCTACATTTTGATTATATTAATGATAAATCCAATATCCAATTTATCTCCACTAATCTTCATTGGACTAGACCCTTCTGTGAAGATAGAAAAGATAAATATTCTCTTCAGATTGAATTTATGCAATCTGTTCAAGATGATCTTGGTATTATTCCTGAAGAGGAAGGTGCAACTCCTCTTATTAAAGCATTTGCTGTATTTAGAAGAAATAATTCTAATTATAGATACAGAGCATTAAATCTGCTAAGCTATGATGATTCTGACTATACATTTACTTTTGGTCAAGATTTCTCTGCTGAAGATATCTTTGATCAAGATAATAATATCAGAGTTTCTAACGTTCAAGTATGTGGACAAGCAGAATACACTGTTACTATTTCTAATGGTAAAAACACCTATAGAATGAATAATGGTGGCATTGTAAATCTATCTACTATTCTTACTAATCTTGGTCTTGAAGTTCCTAATGAATACGACTATGCTATTTCTAGCAATGCAAACGCATTAAGCTTCGATCATATTCTTGATAAAGATGGTAAAAAAGTTGATTATAGAGTTATTTCTTTCACTGATTTTGCAGATGAAATTGAAATTTCTTATGCAGGATCTGATGCAGATGCTCCTGTTACTATTAAAGCTACAAGTACTCAACCTGCTTTGACAGAATATGGATTCTTTAATCCCACTACAGAGATGAAGATTTATGTTCTGTGCGCTATACCTGACACTAATGGAGTTTACTCTAGAAATGGTTTTGATGCTATTTGTCCTGGCCTAAAGAATTGGACACTTACTAACATCTTTGACGTTGTCAATGGTGTTACTATGTATCATAACTATTCTGAGATTATGGGTTCTAGAGTTAAGCCTTATGGTGCAGATATAGAAAAAGCAGAAGATGATACTAGTACTACTAGAATGAATCTTGAAGGCTATTATGTTGCAAGCGTTCCTATGCTTGGATATGATTATTGCCAAGATGAAATTCTAGTTCAATCTGCAATCAATGCTTTGAATTATAGAAAAGCTTATATTGAATCTGCTATAGAGAAACTTGAAAATTCTTTCGGAGTTGACTTTAAGCTATTCAATACATATGGACCTTCCAATACATTCTATATTATCAAAGATAAAGACAATAATGGTCTACTAGATGATACTATTGAATATATTGATCGTGTCAATATTAGTCTATACTTCAGAGTCAAGTTGGTTGCAGAGAATGACTCTTATACAAAGAATAATATTGTTCAGGAAATTAAGGACTATATCGAAGATCTAAATGATCTTAGTGAGTTGCATATTCCTAATCTGGTCACACAGATTACTACCAACTATAAAGAGCAAATTACTTACTTTGAGTATCTTGGATTTAATGATTACGGTGCTGACATCCAGCATATCTATAAACTGGATGATTCTCAGATTCCTATTCATACAGCTCCTGAATTCTTGAATGTAAATAACGTACTCTCTAGTGATGGTACTACGACTCCTGATATCAATATTTATGTATCTGAAATTTAATTATATAGGAGGATATTACAATGAGTCTCAAGGATGATCGCGAATATCTTGCAAATAAGCGTAAGGAAAAAGAAGAAGCTGTAAAAGCTACTATTCAGAAGAAGCGTGAAGAACTTAATAAGCGTATTGTTGATCGTGAAGATGCAAAAGCTAAGCACGAAGCAGCTGTTAATGAACTTTATAATTTCAAGCATGATGTTAAGAAGTCTCTTATTAAGAAGATGCTCATGGAGTTGTGTATAGGTTCTATTCCTAATTATACTCAACGTGAGTATGCTATCTGTGAAAACCTTATTGAAAATTATATCAATGAGGTTGGAGAACCTATTATTCTAAAGAATATGAGATTCTCTGAAAATGGTTTCCTTCGTACTTGTTATAATCAGATTGACAAGCATTTCAAGACTATTACAGAAGATGCTACTATTGAACCTGAAACTCAATATATTGATTCTAATAGTCTTGATAGCTTCTGGGATGATATTGATGATACTGAAAACGTTGATGACATTACTAGTCTAATTCGCATGCGTGTATCTGATGCTGAAGAGAATTTCATTAATAAGAATCAGCAGGATAAGGAAAATGTTAAGACTGTTCTACAGCAGACTGCTTCTCGTATTCAGATGGCTAAGGGTACTAATGATAATGATTATGCAGAGGAAGTCGAGGAATCTGAAACTCGTCTTGCTAAGAATAAGATTTATCAAATTCAACATGAAGGCCATCGTAGTGTATTTGATCGTATGGTTCGCAATCTATCCGAAGCTGCTCTCAAGAATGAAGATGCTAAGGGTACTCTGATTGATGAGAGTGGTAAGCTTGATATGGATGCAATTGTAGAATCTGCTCGTTGCATGTATGCTCTACTCGAAACTGTTAGTACTATTCAGCTTGAAAAGGTTGATATTAAGTATATTGAAGATACGCTAAAGTCTATTA
>ERZ1034680.851-NODE-851-length-13229-cov-5.228177_pt1 | contig 13229 bp, 13 predicted proteins | sample MGYA00520639_ERZ1034680 | MGnify/ENA primary metagenome ERZ1034680 (study PRJEB33766, sample SAMN09781760) | gut metagenome | biome: gut microbiome | host: Homo sapiens | place: Madagascar | study: EMG produced TPA metagenomics assembly of the PRJNA485056 data set...
ATGATAGGCTCATAATCGCTGGTGCGGGCAGCGGCGGTGACATAGATGGTCTCGCCGCAGTCATAGTCAAGCTGCGCAAAGATGGTCTGATAACTGCCGCAGTCATAGCGCACCGCCGCAACGGAGGCATCGGGCACAGTAAAGTCAAACTCATATTTGACCGTGCCGGTGGTTTCCTCCAGCTCCTGCCCGGACTGCGTCAAAAAATCCGTGTAGGTGTCGGTCGTCTGCAAAAGCACGACCGTATAGCTCAGCTGGTTGCCCGCTGTCAGTGAGAGGGTATCATCCTGCGCCATAACCGGCTGCTCCCATAGGTTCTGGTCATACACCACGGTCACGCCGTTGCCGCCCTCACACTGGGCGTAATCCGGTTCCTCGCTTTTCACAAAGCTGTCTCCGCCGTAGAGGTAGAGCATAACATCCTGAAAGCTGCACCCGGTCAAGGCCAATGCCGCCAGCGCGGACAGTGCCGCCAAAGAGAATCTTTTCATACGTACTTCCTTTTATAAAAGCATAATTGTGTAAAAGCCCACCGCGGAAGCAGCCAGCACAAAGGCGTTCCAGCCCACCACTGCGAACACCGCGCCGAAGGCCAGCCCCGCCAGCACATCGCTGATGTAGTGCACGCCGGTCACCACACGGCAGACGGCAATCACCACTGCCAGCACGGCCAGCGCCAGACCCAGCGGCCGGATCACGAACCACGCCGCTCCGGCAATCGCTGCCGCCGAGAGGCAGTGCCGGCTGGGCATACTCTGCCCGGGCTTGTCCTTCTGGAACAGCGGCGTAAAGCCCAGCGCGGTGTAGGGGCGCGGGCGGTCGATGATGCGCCGCACCAGCGTGCCCACCACAAACGCCGCCGCAGGCACAACCAGTGCGGGCCAGAATTGACCCATCCGGTGCCAGGCCAGCCACGCCAGCAGTCCCAGATACCCAAGGTAGACCAGCGCCACACTCCCCCGGCTGACAAGCCGCAGCGCATTTTTGGCCGCGGGACGTGCTTGGAACCAGTTTATAACAGCGCGGTATTGTTCGGCATTCATAGGGGCATCCTCCCACACATAACTAGATGGTATAAGCATAACATTCCATAAAAGGCTTGTCAAACCGTGGGGCAAATGTTTATAATAAGTTCAATAGTATGTATGTGGAGGTGTTTCCCTTTTGTTTGGTTTTGCAAATGCGTTGCTGCTGCTTATGCTTGCGGCGGCGGTCCTGGATATTCTGCCGGTAGCCCGGCGCAGGCTTTCCCCTGCCGACTGGTGGCAGGAGGAACGGCTTATGTTCACCCCGCACGGTGCCCGCTGGCGGGAAAAGTACGGCCAGTGGGCGTTTTTGCTGGGCGTGATGGTGTACGAGTTCATCGTGGTGTTCAACAACAGCATGGCGCGGGAAACCTGGCCGTGGCTGCAGACGCAGCTCTCCCCAGTGCTCGACTGGGTTATGTACCTCTGCTTCGGGTGGAAGATTCTGCTGGGCACGCGCTACAACGGCCGCAGCCTGCTTTGCGCGGGAATGTTGTATTTTGTGGCGCGATGGGTGTATTTCAACGGCCAGAACATCTGGTGGATTGGCCTTTGCGTTGCATTGCTGGCCGCCAAGGATGTGCCGCTGCGCCGCGCCGTCAAGGCACAGCTGCTCTGCGGCGTGCCGACGCTGGCGCTGGTGGAGGTGCTCCACGCTGCGGGTATCGTTGCGCCCAATCCTTTCGTTGAGATTAACGGCAAATTGCGCCGGATATACGGCTACGGCCACCCTAACACCTTCGGCGGGGTGGTGTTCGGGCTGGTGCTGGCGTGGGTACTGCTGCGCCGTGAGAAACTCCGCTGGGCAGAGCTTGGCGGCATTGCCGCGGTCGGTGTGTTCCTGATGATTGGGCCGCCGTCCCGGTCGCCGGCAATCGGCATCTTTTTGCTGGTGGCGCTGCTGGCACTGGCCAAGCTGTGCACCCGCAAGGGCCCGCGGCCCGGCTGCTGGCGGTCGGCTGTGCGGCGGTGGTTCCGCTTGTGGCGGCAATCAGCTATATTCTGCCGCTGCTTGGGCCATGGGCCAATGAAAACGGCCCCGCGTGGCTGGAAAAGCTGAATGATATGCTGACCGGTCGCATCTGGCTGTCGTGGCTGGCGTACAATGCGTTTGACATAAAAATTGCGGGCCAACTGCTTACCGTATGGCCCGCGCCGGAGAATATTGACAATATTTTTGTGTATCTGCTCTATCAGGTTGGCCCGGTTATGCTGGCGCTCGTCTGCATCCTGCTGATGGTTGCGCTGTACGGTTACGCCCGCCGCGGCGCGTGGCAGGCGGTGGCCTGCCTTATCACGGCGCTGGCCTACGGCTATATGGAGACGCAGGTCATCCACCTGACCAGCGACCCCGCCACGCTGCTGCTCTGCGGTGCGGTGTTTGCGCTGCCGAAGCAGAAATGGATGTTTGAGGACGCCTGACCGCCCCTCAGTCCTCCGGGTAAGCCTCGGCGGAGATCTCCACCGCGGTCACGTCCAGAGCCTCGGCGCTGGCCTTGGCGGCGGTGACAAGCCCGGTTACCTCGCCGGAGGGCTTCTGCAGCAGGTAGGCACCCACCGCTTTGGTCTTGTAGACCAGCAGCACGCAGTAGGTATCGTGCTCGCCGGTGGAAAGCTGCGGGCAGAGCACCGTCCACTTTTCCACGGTCTTGCCCTTGTAGTCCGCCAGATCAAGGCCGCTTTCCTGCACAACCTGATTGAAGGCGGCAAAGCTGTCATCCCACTTTTTGGGGATTTTCACCTTATCCACAGCGGCGCTGGCAAGGTCTGTTTCAAAGCCGTAGCCGGTGAAATAGCTCCCGATGTCCTGTGTGGTTTCAATGCCCGGCGCTGCCGCGGCAGAGGCAGCCACCGCGCCGCCCGTAAAGTGCACCGCCGCGGCCACGGTGCCGCACAGGCAGACAGCGCACAGGGCCAGCGCCCCGGCCTGCCGCAGTCCCGGTTTGGTTACGGTAAACAAAAACATACGCAAAAGCCCCCTCACACATTGTCACTGCAATGTATGCGGGGGCTGCTGTTATTTATACTGGTTTTTGGGGGCATACCACTGGAAAATCACTGCGTCATTGTCGGCCTCCAGCTTTGTGGTGTCATGCTCCGGCAGGGCGGTCCACATAACCATCATCGCGCCAAGGCGGGCGCAGAGCCGCACGGCCCAGTTGCGCTCATCGGGGCACCATGCGATGAAGTCCGGCCGACCCAAAAAGTTGCCCAGCAGATGGGAAAACGCAAAGGCGGGCACGGCACCCGTGCCGTCCTTGTGGTAGCTGCGGTAGCTGTCTGACAGCTGGCCGCGCAGGATGCCGGGGGCCTGCCGCCGTACAATGCCCACAACCCGCGGGTCAAAGCTCTCGATGCAATAAGGGCCCGGGTAGGACTTCAGCTCCGAAATCGTGGCGCGGCAAAGTTCCTCCAGATAGGTCTGTTTGTACTCACTGCGGCTCTTGATTTCCACAATCAGCGGCGTGGCGGGGTTGGCCTCGGCCACGGTGCGCAGCATATCCGCAAACAGCGGCGGGTGCTCCTCACTGCCGGCCAGCGGCTGGGCCGAAAATTCCGCCCACGGCATATCATGCACAAAGCCCTTGGCAGGGGTCATACGGTCCAGCGTATCATCGTGGAAAACCACCAACCGATGGTCGGACGTGAACTGAACATCCAGCTCGATGCCGTAGCCGTTTTTTGCGGCGGCGGCAAAGGCGGGCAGGCTGTTCTCCGGCGGACGCTGGTCCTTGCCGAAATAACCGCGGTGGGCAAAGTTACGCCCCAGAAAGGGGGCACGCAGGGCATCCCGGCGCTTGCCGGGCCAGACAGCAAACAGCACCAGCAGCACCAGAATCAGAATAAGGCAAAGCAGTAGTTTCATAAATTGTCACTCTCCTGCCGCCATTGTACCGCGGAAAGCGACAAAATGCAACAGCTTTGTGTAAAAAGCACCAGACCCGGCAGAGTAATCTCCTCCGCTGGGTCTGGTACGCTTTTATGATGAATGCGGGAATGACGTAATGCGTTTGAGTAAGCTCAGTATAACAGAGCAGCGCATCTCGCCGCTATCTCACATCCGCCGCTATGTAGTACGATTATGCCATTTTCTTCGGTAGTCTGATGGGCTGAGCCCGGTCTCCTGCCGCAGCAGGCGGCAGCCGCCAGCATCGGCGTGGTGATGTGCTCGGCGTAGTGGGTGTTGAGGTAGGCCGGCAGCCTTGTGCTGTGCAGTACGTTGGAATTGACCATCCCGCCCTGCCCGGCGCGGATTACGCGCTCCTCATGCGGAGTACGGTAAAGGATGGCCCCGCGGCGCAGATAAAAAAAGCTCCACGCTCTCGTGCCAGTGCCATGGCGTGGTGGATGACTCATACCGGGTGGCCACCACGTGGCTGGCAATGTGCGGAAACTGCGGCGTGTAGCCGGGCAGATACTCCTCCCGGCTGTCGGGATTCATTTCAACGGTTGTGACCTCTAGCATGGCGGCTGTCCCCAATCTTTTTCTGTTTCGTCTATCTCTATTCTATCACAAGTTTTATAAAATTTTTATTTTTTTTCACAAAACTTCCACCTATACGCTGTATTGTGGTATTATAGAAAGCAGGGAAGCATAAGGAGGGTATTCCTATGGCCAAAATTCTGATTGTTGATGACGAGCCGCGCATCCGCGACCTTATCCGTGAGCATCTGCAGTATGCCGGGTTCACCTGTGAGGAGGCCGGGGACGGCACTGCCGCACTGAGCGCGTTGAGCCAAGGCAGCATTGACCTTGTCATTCTGGATATTATGATGCCGTTTATGGACGGTATGACCTGCCTGCGTGAGATGCGCACCCGCAAAATTATGACCCCGGTCATTATGCTGACCGCCCGCAGCGAGGAATATGATAAGCTGGCCGGGCTGGAAAGCGGTGCCGATGACTATGTTGTCAAGCCCTTCTCCCCGCGGGAGCTGGTGGCCCGCGTCAAGGCCGTGCTGGCCCGCACGATGCCCAAGCCCGCAGAGGATTCCGGCAACTACACCTTCGGCGATTTGACCATCGACACCGCCAGCCACAGCGTGAAGGTGGCCGGGCAGGAGGCTCCGCTGACCCCCAAGGAGTTTGATTTGCTGGTGTTTCTGGTCAGCAACAAGGGCATTGCCCTGAGCCGCGAGAAAATCCTGCAGAAGGTCTGGAACTATGACTATTACGGCGAGGATCGCACCGTAGACACCCACATCAAGATGCTGCGCAGCCATCTGGGGCCCTGCCGCAAAACCATCGTCACCGTGTGGGGCATCGGGTACAAATTTGACCCGGACGCCGTATGAAGCAACTCAAAAAAAACGGTGCGGCGCATAAGCCGCACTTTGCGCTTGGCATACGCTGGCAGCTGATGCTATTCATCGGTGGCATTACCCTTTTTACGCTGCTGCTGGTCTGGGGCATCATCACCTTCGCGCTGGAGCCGCAGTATAACCGCAACATCCGCACCAAGCTGGAGGGCAAGGCGGCGGCCATCACCGCGCTGATTGACCAGTCTGACACGCCCATCTCCAACCGGAGCTACCTCGGCCTTACCTTGAACGAAGAATTCTGGAGCGGCGTCAGTGAGACCTTTCAGGACAAGAAAATCAACGTGGATGGCTGCTGTGTCGATTTCTCGGATTCCACCCTGCGCTGCCTGAAGGCGTATGAGAGTATGTACCCCTGTCTGCTGCATGAGAGCACCGGTGCCTTCGGCGGGGATTTCGGCTACAATGTCGATACCCGCATTGCCATCCAGCTGCGCCAGAAACTGTTTGAGGACGGTGAGCTTTACCAGATTGTCAAGGTCGGCTCCTCGATGCAGATGTGCGTGGGCAGGCTTTCGGCCGATGGGCAGTACGGTATCATTGTCTCGACAAGCCTTGCACAGATTACCATTGCCACCGAGGTGCTGCGCTCCATCCTCGCGCCGGTCGCGCTGCTTCTGCTGGTGCTGGATTTGCTGCTGGCCGTGCTGTTCAGCCGCTGGTTCACCAACCCCATCCGCAAGCTGAGCAACGGCGCGCAGGAAATTGCCGCAGGCAACTACGATGTACAGATTAAAGTTGAGCACCACGATGAAATCGGCCGTCTGGCGGAGGATTTCAACCATATGGCCGCCGAGGTCAAGCGCAGCGCCCAGCTGGAGAAGGATATTCTGGCCAATGTCAGCCACGATCTGCGCACCCCGCTGACCTTGATTAAGGGCTATGCCGAGACGGTGCGCGACCTGACCGGCAGCGACGATGCCAAACGCACCGAGCAGTGCAACATTATTGTGGATGAGACCGACCGGCTTTCTGCGCTGGTGAACAGCGTGATGGAGCTGAGCAAGGTGCAGAGTGGCGCAGAAAAGCCAAGCCTTGTCAGCTTTGATATGAGTGAGCTCTGTTTTGAGGTGGCGGGCCGTTATGACGCCTTGTGCGACAAGAATCACTGGCGGCTGGAGCTGCTGGCGGACGATGTCTGTATGGTCAGCGCTGACCCCGCCATGATGGAGCGTGTGCTGCACAACCTTCTGGGCAACGCGTTCCACCACATCGGTGCGGACGGCACCGTGGTGCTGCGGGCCATCCCCAAGGAGCACGGCTGCCGCATTGAGGTGGAGGATCACGGCCCCGGCATTCCGCCGGAGGATTTGCCCTACATCTTTGACCGGTACTACCGCGCCCGGCAGGACAGCGGCCGCACCGGCACCGGGCTGGGACTGTCCATCACCAAGGCCATCCTGCAGCAGCACGGTTTCGCCTTCGGTGTGGACAGCGCTGTGGGGCGCGGCTCCACCTTCTGGTTTGAGATGGTCGATACAAGAAACTAACCCAACACAAAGGAGGAACCTATGGACAACATCAACGCAAAGATGGACGAGCAGCTGAAAAACCGCGTGGATGCGCTGAACCGCACCAACGATGAAAATCAGGACGGCCGTCTGGATGCCGCCGACCTGAAGGCCCAGCTGAACCGCATCGAGGCCCAGCTGGAGCTGCAGGACCAGCAGAACCGCGGTATTATTGCCAACCAGCGCAAGCGTATGACGCTGAGCATTGTGCTGACCGTCATTATGCTGGCGGCGCTGGCGTTCTTTGGCTGGCGGATGAACACGGCTTATAATAATGTTATGGACGCCTGCAGCCGCGTGAACGATCTGGCCGACACGGTGCAGACCAGTCTGGACACGCTGGATCAGAGCCAGCTGGATGATATGATGCAGGACCTGCCCGAAATCACCGAGCAGCTGAAAAGCATTGATGTAGACGCGCTGAATAAGGTCCTGACCGAGCTGCCCTCCCTGATGGACACCGTCAGCCAGCTGCAGGCACAGGTGGAAAGCATCACCAACTGGTTCAACGGCTTAGGGTCTGTGTTTGGGCGGTAAGTTGATTCTATTTGTTTTTCCCCAGTCACCGGGCAATGGCCCCGGGGCGCACGTTTCCCGCTAATCTTTGGCTAGTTATAACACCCCGCAATTCGTACGATTTGCGGGGTGTGTTTTTTTGCTGGTGCTTCCTATTGCATCCGGGTGCTGCTTGTGCTACACTGTAGCTGTAAAAGTTAGAAGGACTTAACTTTCTATAAAAGAGGATGTACATATGACACTGGCAGAATTGAAAATCGGGCAGGATGCGGTGCTGCGCACCATCGGCGGGCAGGGAGAGCTGCGCCACCACCTGCTGGATATGGGCCTGACACCCGGAACCGAGGTCACGCTGCGCAAGGTTGCGCCGATGGGAGACCCCATTGAGGTAGAGCTGCGCGGTTATGAGCTGACCCTGCGTCTGGATGATGCCGCCAAAATCGAGGTGGAGAATGTCCACGAGACTGACCGCGCCGCCCGCAGCGAGGAGCGCCACGCCCCTGTCCCCCACCCCGGTGTGGGCGAGCTGCGCAAGGCACCCAGCTACCATGACCGCAAGGCCGGCAGTGAGATTGCCAAGGGCCAGCCCCTGCGGTTTGCGTTGGCCGGCAACCAGAACTGCGGCAAGACAACGCTTTTCAACCAGTTGACCGGCTCCAACCAGCACGTAGGCAACTTCCCCGGCGTGACGGTGGACCGCAAGGATGGCACCATCCGCGGCCATGCCGAGGCCACCGTCACCGATTTGCCCGGCATTTACAGCCTTTCCCCCTATTCCAGTGAGGAGATTGTCACCCGGGATTTCCTGCTCAACACCCACCCGGACGGCATCATCAACATCGTGGATGCGTCCAATATTGAGCGCAATCTTTACCTGACCATGCAGCTTATGGAGCTGAACATTCCGCTGGTGCTGGCTCTGAATATGATGGACGAGGTTCGCGCCAACGGCGGCACTGTGATGGTGAACGAGCTCGAGGAGCTGCTCGGCGTGCCGGTGGTGCCGATTTCCGCCGCCAAGAACGAGGGCATTGACGAGCTGGTGGAGCACGCCCTGCACGTTGCCCGCCACCGCGAGACACCGGGCCGCATTGACTTCTGCGATGCGGGCGATGGCAAGGGCGGTGCGGTGCACCGCTGCATCCACGCTGTCACCCACCTGATTGAGGACCACGCCGCCCGCGCCGGGCTGCCTGTGCGGTTTGCCGCCACCAAGCTGGTGGAGGGCGACGCGCTGATTGAACAGGCGCTGAATCTGGACGATAACGAGAGGGAGTTGCTGGGGCACACCATCGCCGAGCTGGAAAGCGAGACCGGCCTTGACCGCGAAGCCGCCCTTGCCGATATGCGGTTCAACTTTATTGAGCGCCTGTGCGACAAAACCGTGGTGCGTCCCGGCGAAAGCCGCGAGCATAAGCGCAGTGTGGCCATCGATCGGGTGCTAACCGGAAAATATACTGCCCTGCCGTGCTTTATCGGCATTATGGCGCTGGTGTTCTGGCTGACCTTCGGCGTTATCGGCGCGGGACTGTCCGATTTGCTGACCCTCGGCATTGACGCGCTGACCGGCGTGGTGGATAACGCGCTGACCGCCTACGGTATCAACCCGGTGGTGCACAGCCTTGTCATTGACGGCGTGTTTGCGGGCGTTGGCAGCGTGCTGAGCTTTCTGCCCATCATCGTGACGCTGTTCTTCTTCCTCTCGATTCTTGAGGACACCGGCTATATGGCCCGCGTGGCCTTCGTCATGGACCAGCTGCTGCGCCGCGTCGGGCTTTCGGGCCGCAGCTTCGTGCCGATGCTCATCGGCTTCGGCTGCTCGGTGCCCGCCATTATGGCTACGCGCACCCTGTCCAGTGACCGCGACCGCAAGATGACGATTCTGCTCACGCCGTTTATGAGCTGCTCGGCCAAGCTGCCCATCTACGCGCTGTTCACCACGGCCTTCTTCCCGCGGCAGTACCGCGCTCTCGTGATGATTGGCCTCTATCTGACAGGCATTGTCTGCGGTATTCTGTACGCATTGCTGTTGAAATTCACAAAGTACAAGGGTGAGCCTGTGCCGTTTGTCATGGAGCTGCCCAACTACCGGTTTCCCTCGGCGCGCAGCGTCGGCCAGCTGATTTGGGAGAAGGCGCGGGACTTTTTGCAGAAGGCCTTCACCATCATCTTTGTGGCCACAGTATTGATCTGGTTCCTGCAGACCTTTGATGCCCGCTTGAACGTGGCCGCCACCCCGGACGCCAGCCTGCTGGCCGCCATCGGCAGCTTTATTGCGCCGGTGTTTGCGCCGCTGGGCTTCGGCGATTGGCGCGTCTCGACCGCGCTGATTACCGGCTTTACCGCCAAGGAGAGCGTTGTCTCGACCCTGACGGTGCTGCTGGGCGGCGATACGGCCGCGCTTTCCACGATGTTCACGCCGTTCACGGCGATTGTGTTCCTGGTTTTCACGCTGCTGTACACCCCCTGCGTGGCAGCCGTGGCCGCCGCCAAGCGGGAGCTGGGCAGCGCCCGCGCCGCCGCCGGTGTGGTTCTGATGCAATGCGGTATTGCATGGCTGGTGTCTTTTGTGGTACACTGTGTAGGTGGAATCTTCGGGCTGGTATAAGCGGGGCGGGTTTTCCTCCTGCGTGCCGCCGGAATACAAAGAGGTGGCCTTATGGCAAGTATTATCGTTGTTGTGATTATTTTTGTGCTGCTGGCGCTGGCCATTATGTTCATCTGCCAGAACGGCGGCTGGCAGGGCGGCTGCGGCGGCAACTGCGCCAGCTGCCACAGCAAATGCGCCGACGCCGAAAAGAAAAAGAAATAATCTGTGCGGTCCCTTTGCGGGGCCGCTTTTTTGTAGCCTGCCGCCCTTGCACAATACAGAGAAAACCGCTATACTATAGATAAGTATATTTTGGGGAGGCATCGGCTGTGAGCAGTGAGCCCATCCGTGTGTTGCAGGTTATGCCCGCTATGGACGCCGGCGGCATGGAAACCTTTGTCATGAACATCTACCGCACCATCGACCGCGAGAGGGTGCAGTTTGACTTTCTCTACCATTACGATAAGCCGTGTTTTTTTGACGATGAAATCCGGGAGCTGGGCGGGCGCATCTATAAAACCACCGTTCGTCAGGACAACAATCTGCCCCGCTACCTGCACGAGCTGCACGCCCTGTTTGCTGCCCACCCCGAATGGCGCATCCTGCACGGGCATTACAGCGGCTTCGGAATGTTCTATAACCCCGTGGCCCGGAAGGCCGGGATTCCTGTGCGGTGCGGCCACAGCCACAACACCGCGTATGAGCCGAACCTTGTGGGCCGCCTTGACCGGGTCATGAGCAGCTTTTTCAGCGCAGGCCTGACCGACCGCTTTGCCTGCAGCAAGAAGGCCGGGCAGATGCTTTACGGCAAAGCGCCCTTCACAGTCATTCCCAACGGTATTGATACCGCACGGTTTGCCGCCCGCGACCCGCAGCGCCGTGCCCTGCTGCGCGCCGAGCTGGGTGTGACCGGCCAGGAAATTTTGTTCGGCCACGTGGGCCGCTTCACCGCACAGAAAAACCACCCCGGCCTTTTGAAAATTTTTGCCGCGGTGCACGCTCGTCTGCCCAAGGCAAAGCTGGTGCTGCTGGGCGGCGGCGAACCCGCCTATATAGAAAAAATGCAGCAGCTTGCCGGTCAACTGGGGATTGCCGACCGTGTGATTTTTGCCGGTGTGCGCAGCAATATGCAGAGCTTTTATGACGCAATGGACGCTTTTTTGCTGCCCAGCCTGTTTGAGGGGCTGCCGGTGGTGCTGGTCGAGGCCCAGACCGCGGGCCTGCCCTGCTTTGTCTCTGACGCCGTGGACCCCGGCGCAGCGTTCACCGACAGGGTGCGCTTTCTGCCGGTGAATGACCCGGAGGCGTGGGCTGCCGCGATTGCCGCTGCCTCGCTGCGGCGCGACCCGCAGGCGCGGGAGAAGGCTGTCAGGGCCGGGTATGACATCCACACCAGCGCCGGGATTCTGCAGGAGTTTTACCTGCGCCGCTATGCCGAGGTAACGAAATGAAGCCCTGTGAGATTGCTGTCATTGTGCCGGTGCACAACGCGGAGGCCTTCCTGACCGCCTGCACGGACGCGATTGCGGCGCAAAGATTTGACGCTTTCCGGTGCATTTTGATAGATGATGGCTCCATGGACGGCTCTGCCGCCCTGTGTGACGCCATTGCTGCGGGCGACCAGCGGTTTGTAGCCATGCACCAGCCCAACTGCGGCGTAAGCACGGCGCGCACGGCGGGCCTGCGCAAGGCACAGGAGCTGGGTGCGCAGTGGTACGCCTTCTGCGATGCAGACGATTTGTACCATCCGGATTTTCTGGGCACACTGTATACGGCGGTACAGAACAGCGGTCTGCCGCTGGCCTGCTGCCGGTATGACACCTTTACCGATACCATCCCGGCCAATGCGCCCGCGCCCGCAGGGGCAGAGTTGTTGCGTGGCACGGCCCATTTGGATGCCCTGCTGCACAACCAGGCGATAGACTACGGCCTGTGGAACAAGCTCTATTCTGCTGAGCTGTTGACCGCCGAAATGCTCAATAACGGCCTTGCTTACAACGAGGATTTGCTGGCCAACTGGCGGGCTTTTCTGGCCGCGCCGGGGTGTGCCTTCTGCGATTTTGCAGGGTACCACTACCGCCAGCACGCGGCCAGCGCCAGCCACCGCACCCTGCCGCCGCAAAGCCTGGATGACCAGCGCCGCGCCGCGGTCGAAATCCGCGCCACCGCGCCCGCGCCGCTGCAACAGAGCGCCAACGCGTTCTACTATGAAAAGCTCGTCTATCTGGCCAGTATGATTCTGCGCCGCGCCAACGCCGAGGACTACCGCGTGCAGCTGTATGAGCTGCGGGTGGCCATCAAAGCGGGCGAGCATGACCCCGCGCTTGGCCGCAACCCGCTGCTGCCCCGCAGCATACGGCTTTCGGCGTTTATGACGCTGCACACGCCGCGGCTCTGGCAGTGGGCGTGCCGAAAATTCTTGAAGGACCGACAATAAATGCGAATTTTACTTGTATTGGACCGGGTGGAGAACCCCGCCAGTGCCAACGCGCTACTGGGCTTCCGGCTGGCAGAGCAACTGCTGGCCCGCGACCACACCGTACATATTCTGACCCTGTGGGACGGCCTGCATACTCCGCCCGCCCCGCCGCAGGGCGCGGTGCAACATCTGCTGGCCTTTGCCGATGAGCGTCTGATGAATGAGGCGCTGGAAAACGGCCGCAAGGGCGGCACACCGGTGCCCCTGCGCCTGGTGCGGCTTGCCGCCCATCCCGCCGCAGCAGTGGCAGCCTTTCGCCAGCTGGTGCTGAAGGCCCCGCGTCGCACGGTGGATACAAAGCGCGAAATCGAACGGTTGGATGCGGAGTTTCACTTTGAAGCCGTCTGCGCCGTCTGCGCGCCCTACCGCGCCGCCTTTGCGCTGGAAGGGGCGGCCATCAGCGGCAAAAAGCTGCTGTGGCAGCTTGACCCCTACGCTTCCGCCCGCGACTACACCGCCCCGGGCGGCTTTGCGCGGGAGGGACAGCTGCTCGATGCAATGGACGCGAGCTTCATCACCCCGCAGGCAGAGCCCGACTATGCAGACGGTGCTCCGCTTGCTGCCTGGCGGCAGAAGGTGCATGTGCAGGGCTTTCCCACCCTGCTGCCGCGGGAGTCTTTCCACACAGAGCATGACGATATACAGTGTGTTTTTTGCGGAAGCCTTTACCCCGAGTTGCGTGAGCCCGGCTTTGCGCTGGCGCTGTTCAGCGCCCTGAACGCCCCCGATGTAACCCTGACGATGGCGGGCGGCGGCTGGGAGCGCTTTGCCGCCGATGCCGACGAGAC